>Ga0190359_1000154_pt1 | contig 44715 bp, 38 predicted proteins | sample 48721823_MG_FD_161269 | JGI IMG/M metagenome (GOLD analysis project Ga0190359, IMG submission 161269) | Hydrothermal vent microbial mat bacterial communities from Southern Trench, Guaymas Basin, Mexico - 4872-18-2-3_MG | ecosystem: Environmental > Aquatic > Marine > Hydrothermal vents >...
GTATCGATGACCGGATGAAAAAAGAAGTGGTTTCGAGCATTGAAAAATTAAACAAGCATCAGGATCTTTACGCACCCTTTGCCGGTAAGAAGGTTTACCTTAAGATCACTTTTAATTTAAACAATTTAAACAATTAAACAGGTGATTGGGAAAAAATGTAAAGGACTCCGGTTTTCCCGGAGTTTTTTATATAGCAGGAAATCGTTAGTTGATCTTTCGCTTTTCGATCACTTTAAAAAGCTCTTTGCGGTAACTGCTTTCGTCAGGAAATCTTTCTTTGCCAATATTAACATGATTGCGATCTATGCTGGCTATCTTGTCAAGAGTTACCAGGAATGGCTTGTGTATAGGCATGAATTTTCCGGATGGCAGGATATTTTCCAGTTTTTTTTTGAACAAGAGACACGGCAACAAAAGATATACCGTAAGATAAGAAGCCGCAATATTAACAGATGCGATTAATGTGTCACTGACCAGTGATGCTTTGGTGTTTATCTTTTTATTAAACAGTGTATATTGGAAATAGACAAAAAGTAAATATCCTCCCCCGAACAGAACATGCAATATACCTACCCTTAAAGGTAAGATGTTTGGATTTTTTGCGTAAGACCTCGAAGCCCCAACAGGGAACAAAAAATTTTTTGTCTTATCTCGACCTTATCTCCCTCCTCATGAACGGCACGTAAGCCAAGACAAAAAAGAGAACTGTACCGGCGATAAGGGCTGTCACATGTGGCCATATCAACAGGATGCTTTGCCCCAAGGGCAAAGGACCTGGAATTGTTCCACTTAGCTGTATCATGGTTAAAGGACCCAGACTGCGAACTGTAGGCATCAACAGGGTGCCTGTGGCTTCACTGAAAAGTACATTCGGAGCAAAACGCATAAATCCCAACTTCAGCTTTTCAAGAAACATCTGATAAGCCGGATTTGCCAGCCAGACAGGATTTGATATTCCCTTGATGATTAAGTTTACGATCAGGGGATAGAAAACGGTGAAAAATATCCATACGGAAATTCCTGTCAATGCCGAGGTGGCCGGCTGATGAAAACGTACAGAAAACCAGATAGACATATTCAGCCAGAAAGCTACATAAACGACGCTCAACAAAAGAAACAGGACAATACGTACAAATTCTTCAGGCGTGGGAGGAATGCCGGTTACAATAATTCCGATACCCATCACCAGGAAACCCAAGGCGAAGAACATTACACTTATAACGGTCAGGTAACCGACAAATTTGGCATTAATGATGTAGTCCCGGTGTATGGGTTGAGCCAGGAGCCGGCTAAGTGTTCCGCTATTTTGTTCTGAGTTGATTGCGTCAAAGCCCAGGCCAATGCCCAGTAATGGGCCCAGAAAGCTGATAAAAACAATGAAAGAAGGTAAAGTTCCATCCGAAAGGGTAAATAGTTTCAGAAAAATAAAAGAACCGGCCGGATCATTGGGTTTAATCGCATTACTGATATTGCTCAAAGCTGTATAAAGCGACCCCATAGTCGTTAGTGCAATGATCAGGATCAGTATGATAAAACGCCAACTCCTGGTCTGATCTCCTATTTCCCATTCTATGATCACACGAAAAGGATGGAGCACACGGTCTTCTTTTTTCTTTCGTCCTGCGAAAGCAGAACGAAACCATCCTGTAATTCCTTTTGTTGCAGCTACCTGTATTTGTCCGGTTGTATCATTCATGATTCTTTCCTCCCTCAAAATAACGATAATAGATATCGTCCAGACCGTATTCCTTTCTGTTCAGGTAAGTCAGTTCAAAGCCTGATTGAATGATTGTTCGGGATATGTCCGCTGTCACATCCTTCGAACACTCTATAAACATTTTGTGGTCTTTCTTCTTCACATCCAAGACTCCGTCTAAACCCAGCAGAGTTTGTTTAAATCGCTCAAGTACATCAGGATTTCTTTCAGCATCGCGGGGCATACTTACTTCAATGGCAAACGGACTGTTTCCGAATAATTTCTGTGACAGTGTATTAATATCCCCTTCAGCCAGTAGTTTCCCTTCCACGAACAGCCCCACGCGGTTGCATACCTGTTGTACCTGATAAAGGTGGTGTGAGGAGAAGATCACTGTAAGCTTTTCTTCCTTGCTCAGCTTCACAATCATATCAAGGAATTCCCGTACCCCGTAAGGGTCTATTCCCAGGATCGGTTCATCCAGGATGATTACTTCCGGGTCTTTAATCAACACATCAGCCAAACCCAGCCGCTGACGCATCCCTCTTGAATAAAGACCTGCTTTTTTATAAGCATGCTCTTCCAATCCGGTTCTTCCGATCAATTGCAGGGCTTTTTCACGTGCTTTGCTCTCTGATAATCCATTGAGTCTTCCGGTAAAAACCAGGTTTTCCAGTCCGCTGTATTTTTCATAGAATCCCACATCTTCCGGTAGGTACCCAACCTTTTTTTTGACTTCTACCGGTTTGCTCACCGGATCGATATCACACACTTTGACTGTGCCTTCAGTTGGCTCTGTCAGCCCTAAAAGCATAAGTATAGTAGTGGATTTACCGGCACCGTTGGGTCCAAGCAATCCAAATACTTCTCCTTTTTCTATAGACAAATTAAGTTGGTCAACGGCTGTAAAATCACCGTATTTCTTGGTCAGACCGTTCAGTTCTATGATCTTCTCCGTCACGGTTTATCTCCTCCCAAATTTCCGAAATAGATACCAAACACTACCAATAGCGATCAGAATGATTAGGATACCAAGCCAACCCATCAGCATGGGTGTTCTGACAGTAATCCTGAAAGAAACTGTGGATGACACCTCCGGAGTTTGAGCTGTGATCTTGGTTACATAATCCCCGGCAACCGCTTTTTTGTATGCTTTGATAGTAGCATAAACTTCTGCCGTTTTTCCCGGATCCAGCTTGTCTATGGTTTTGGGATCAAAAGTAACTTCCCAGTCAACGGGCTTCGTTGAACGGAATTTAATATTTTGCAGTTTGGCTGACCCTGTATTTTTCACCACTAGTTCTATTTTTTTCTCACTGCCAGCCGTAATTTTTGTACTTAGCAATCCCGTTGGGGTAGATAGTTCCATATCAAAATTGCCGGTAATTACCACTTCCAGATCCAATTCTGCAGATGTATTGTTTGTAACAACACGTACAGGGATTTTATAAGATCCTGCTTTTACACTAGGCGGTGGTTTGACTTCAACACTCATGTTTACGGTTTGGTTAGGATTTACTTCCACCGAGGTAGCCTGTTTGTAATTGGGTTTGAAATTAACAATCCACCCCCTCTGAACGGAAGCCTGCAGAGAGTACCGTTGTTTTTCCCCGGTAAAATTCTTTATTTCTGTACTGAAAGTAAAATTAGATTTGGAGGTACCCTGCATATTGGGTTGCTTGCAGGTAAACTCGGTCTTGTAGGTTCCCTGCTCAGATACCGTTACATATAAAGGAAGTACATAGTTACCTGCCACAACATTAAACCTGTATGTTCCTTTTTTAACTTTAAAGGGAACGTTAACTTTCAGAGAAAGGGTTTTCTTTCCTCCCGGGAGCAAGGAAAGCTGCTTAATATTCCAGCTACCTGCCTTTAAGTCATAAGTCCAGCCTTTCGGCATGGCAGATACCCGAACATCTACGCTCGCTCGCGTACTATCATGGTTATTGATATCAATAGAATATGTAATGGTTTCGCCCGGCGGTACAGCCACTTTGGTATATGGCGTATAGATCGTTACTCCCTGCGCCAGCGCAGCAGGATTTGCAAACAACGGTATTCCCAACAGGGGAACAACAAACAATCTGATGAGTCTCGAACTAAATGACATATATTATCCTCCTTTTTTTAATATTACGACATCCGGAACGGGAAGCAAATTTATATGGCAGGAAAATATCTGTCAAGAAAGACAATGTTAAAGAATGTTAAAAGGTCGGAATCAAAAGAAAGGTTGAGAGAGTTGTTGGTTCGTTATTCATTATTTATTATTTATTCCTATCCCGGTTTTCCGGACATTATCCAATATCTGTCCTTGAGAGTCAGACCAGTATAGGGATCCTTTTTATTTTATTAAATTGTTTCTGCAACCACAAACGTACTACCGCCGATAAAAATAAAATCATGTTTGTCAGCTTGGCTGCGGGCTGTTTCAACAGCATGCGAAACGGGTGTTACGACAATACCGGACAATCCTGATTTTTCAGCTTCCTGCTGTAATATTTCTGCCGGAAGTGCACGTGGAATGGTTGCCTGGGTAAAATAATAATGAGCATCTTTGGGTAACATCTCCAGCATCTCCCGGTAATGCTTGTCATTGACAAAGCCAATGATCACATGAAGTTTTTTATACGGTGTGTTTTTGATTTGTGGCAGGATCCATCTGAAAGCCTCCGCATTATGGCCTGTGTCGCATACCGTTAAAGGATGTTGGTTGATTACCTCCCAACGACCATGCAGTCCTGTGTTTCGGATGACATTTTTCAGGCCTTCTCTCAGAACATGTTCATCTACCCGATATTGGTCCTTTAATGTATCAATTACCTGAAGTGCTGTTGCTGTATTTTCACGCTGATAAGTACCGGCCAGATCTGTTTCAAGATTAGACAAAAAGGGTTTATGGTCTTTGTAGACGGTGAATATCTGGTTGCCGTCAGGGGCGAACATAGAATAAGGGATATCAAAATGCTGGTCGGCGAAAAGAATATTACTCTGGCAGGATGTTGCTGCTTTGCGGAAGACCGGTTCGGTTTCCGGCTGGCTTTTGCCGACCACTACCGGGATATGATTCTTTATAATTCCTGCTTTCTCGTGAGCAATCTCCGTGAGTGATTTCCCCAGAAACTGCGTATGATCCAGTCCGATATTGGTGATGACGGAACAGACGGGATGGATAATGTTGGTAGAGTCGAGCCGTCCTCCCAGGCCGGTTTCGATGATCGCAATATCCACTTGTTCTTCTGAGAAATATTGAAAGGCCATAGCAGCGGTCATCTCAAAGAAAGAAGGCTTTATTTTGCTTAAAAAAGAAAAATTATCATTGATAAAATCTATGACATATTTTTTGGGGATAAGATCTCCGTTGATTTTGATGCGTTCCCTGAAGTCTTTGAGGTGAGGAGAGGTGTAAAGGCCTGTTTTCAAGCCTGCTTCCTGTAACACGGAGGCCAACATATGTGATACCGATCCTTTGCCGTTGGTTCCGGCGATATGTATGGAAGGGTATTTATTGTGGGGATGATGGAAATATGCATCCATAGTATGTGTAACCTCCAGGTCAATCTTATAGGCTGCACTACCTGTTCTTTGATACATGGGCAGGGATGAAAACAGAAAGTCCAGAACTTCCCGGTAGCTTCCGAATCGTTTTTTTTCTACCATGTCTCAAAATGAATCCGATCCGGTTTATAACGGTCGGTGGGTTGATCCGGAGTTTCGGCGGGATAGCCCAATGCCACCAGTGCCAGCGGTTCTATATGCTCCGGCAGGTTAAAGAGTTGACGCATAGCCTTTTTCCTTGATTCTCTGGGATGAACGCCGATCCATACGCTTCCGATTCCAAGGGCATGAGCCGCCAATAACAGATTTTCTGTGGCTGCCGAACAGTCCATGATCCAGTAGCCGTCATCATGCTGAAGTTTCTTATCTCCACAAACCAGAATAGCCGCCTGAGCAGTCGATAACATCGTGGCATAAGGATGCACATTCATAATCTTTCGAAATGCTTCTTTATTCCTGATAACAATGAAATGCCAAGGCTGGCAGTTGACAGCCGAGGGGGCCATCATCGCTGTTTCCAGAATAATACGTATATTTTCTTCTGTAACGGGTTGGTTGGTGAATGCCCTGATACTTCTGCGTGTTTGTATCCCTTTTAAAAATTCCATAAAAATAAAATTTATGCAAATTTAGTGATGATTCCTGGTTGGTAAAATATCCAATGAAAAAATAAACCGTTATATTTACAGTAAATATATTAAAGTGGGGGAATATGAAAGGCAGGAAAAAGATATTTATTCTGGATACCAATGTTTTGCTGCATGATTATCAGAGTATCTTTCATTTCCAGGAACATGATATAATTATTCCTATCGTTGTTCTGGAGGAATTGGACAAATTTAAAAAGGGAAATGGGATCATCAATTTTCATGCGCGAGAGCTGACGAGGGAGCTGGATAAGCTGGCCGGAGATAAGCTCTTTACCGACGGAGTTCCTCTTGGGAAAGGCCTGGGGAAGTTGTTTATTGAAACGGGCAAGCCTTTTTCCGACCGGATGTTATCGTCTTTTCCTGAGCAGACGGCCGATCACCGTATTTTGGCGATCGCAGAACATGTGTCGAATAAATACCCGGATTATCAGGTGATTCTGGTATCCAAGGATATCAACCTTCGCCTGAAAGCCAAATCTCTTGATATTCTGGCACAGGACTATACTACCGATAAGGTTGTGAATATTGATGATCTTTTCAATGAGGTGCAAATCATTGAAGAGGCTGATCCTGAGATGATCTCAGGTCTTTATTCGGAACAACGCAGTGTGCCTGTGGATGGAATTCCGTTCAAAGTAGAAACGTTTGCCCATCAGTATTTTATTATCCGGAATGATAAATCGAGTGTTCTGGCTCATTTTGATCCTTTCAATCATGTTCTGGATCGTGTCGAAAAAGTGCAGGCGTATGGTATTGAGCCCCGGAATGCCGAGCAGACTTTTTCCCTGGATGCTTTATTGCGCAAGGAAATTCAGCTCATCGCTTTAACGGGAAAAGCGGGGACGGGAAAGACTCTATTAGCACTGGCTGCAGCCTTACACCAGCGCAGGGATTATAAACAAATCTTTCTGGCCCGGCCGATTGTGCCATTAGCCAACAGGGATATGGGATTTCTGCCCGGGGATGTGAGTGAGAAGATTGAGCCTTATATGCAGCCTTTGTTTGACAATCTCTCTGTAATAAAAAACAAGTTTTCGCCACAGAGCAAAGAATATCAGCGTATTGACAGGATGCTGCAGGATGAAAAACTGGTAATTACCCCCCTGGCTTATATTCGGGGACGCAGTCTGTCAAATATCTTTTTTATTGTGGATGAAGCACAGAACCTGACCCCTCATGAAGTGAAAACCATTATTACCCGTGCCGGCGAAGGGACGAAACTTATTTTTACAGGAGATATCGAACAGATTGATTCTCCTTACCTTGATACCGGATCAAATGGGTTAACTTATCTGACGGATAAGATGAAAGGGCAGGATATTTTTTCTCATGTGAACCTGGTAAAGGGCGAAAGAAGTTATCTGGCAGAACTGGCAAGTCAGTTATTATAAAAAAATATAGTCATGAAAGAGCTTTTTCTGGTAAGGCATGCCAAGTCGGATTGGGGCAATATGGAGCTTAAGGATATCGACCGCCCGTTGAAAGACAGAGGGATCCGGGATGCTTTGCTTATGGGAGAGTTTATTCTGAAAGAATATAATATTCCCGATAAGGTAATAACCAGTCCTGCATGCAGGGCTTTTCATACGGCCGTCTTGTTGTTGCGTGCCATGAAATCTGCCGGCAGAAGGATTCATGTAGAAGATGGTATCTACCTGGCTTCGTTCAATGAGTTAGAATCTGTTGTCAAAAATACGGAGGATGAGGTTGGATGTCTGATGCTTGTAGGACATAATCCGGGAATTACCGATCTGGCTAATTTCTTCATAGAGGAGTTTATTCACAATATTCCCACTTCCGGTTTTGTTTTTTTCCGGTTCGAGACCTCTGCATGGCAAAAGATTGCCGCCTCCAATATGATAAGTCATCAGATACAATATCCCAAGAAGATTTTAAATACGTAACCGGATAACGGAAGGAACTTTATGGCCAAGGAAAAATGGATAGTAAACAGAGAGATTAGTTGGCTGGCGTTCAACCATCGTGTTCTTCAGGAAGCCAGGGATCCTTCTGTCCCATTAATCGAAAGACTGCGTTTTCTTGGTATTTTCTCCGATAACCTGGATGAGTTCTTCAAAGTGAGGGTGGCATCTTTGCGCAGAATGGTAGAGCTGGATATTAAGGCTAAAAAACTGGTAGGGGGAAATCCGGAGAAAATTCTGAAACAGATCCAGCAGATCGTTTTGGAACAACAGAAAGAATTTGAAAATATCTATTTCCGGATCATAGATACTTTAAAAAGACATAATATTTATCTGGTTGATGAGCACAGTGTTCCTGCAGAACATGAGGAATATCTACACAAGGTGTTTCACGACAAGGTTCTTCCGGCATTGAACCCCATCATGCTTGATGCAGAGAAGCCGTTTCCCCAATTGAAAGACAAATCTATCTATCTGGCTATAAAACTGACCAGTAAAAATCCGGAGATAAAGAAACAATACGCATTGATGGAAGTACCGGCCCAGGAAGTGGGGCGTTTCATTATTTTGCCCCCGATCGGAAAGAAAAAATATATTATTATCTTGGATGATGTGATACGTGTCGGACTGCCTGATGTGTTCTCTATTTTTCATTTTGATGATTTCGAGGCATACACGATTAAAATTACCCGGGATGCGGAGCTGGATATTGACAATGATATGTCCAAGAGTTTTCTGGAGAAGATTGCTAAAGGTATCAGTGAAAGAAAGAAGGGACAGCCGGTACGTTTGGTATATGATCATGCAATCCCGATGGACCTGCTCAATTTTATCTTTAAAAAACTGGAACTGGATGTGCTGGACAATATTATCCCCGGAGGGAAATACCACAATTTCAAAGATTTTATAAAGTTTCCCAATATCGGACCTCTGTCGTTACAATACAAGAAAATTCCTAAAATAAGTCATCCTGCTATTCGGAAGAATACAAGCATTTTGGAATCCATACGGAAAAAGGATCTTTTTCTTCATTTTCCGTATCATCCTTTTAGTCATTTTCTGGATATACTGCGTGAAGCGGTCATAGATCCGTTTGTTACGGAGATTAAAATGACTGCCTACCGGGTAGCGTATGACTCGAAAGTGATGAAGACCCTGATCAATGCCTGTCAGAACGGAAAAAAAGTAACCGTGATCATTGAGTTGCAAGCTCGTTTCAATGAGGCCTCCAATATTTACTGGTCGAAAAAGCTACAGGAAGCAGGGGCAAATGTTTATTTTGGCATCAGAGGGCTAAAGGTGCATGCAAAGTTGTTGTACATTTCGCGGAAAAAAGGAAAGGAAACCACCCGTTACGCAGGCATTAGTACCGGTAATTTTAACGAGGAAACGGCCAATGTATATGTGGACATCGTAATGTTGACTGCCAATTCCGAACTGGTCAGGGATACCGAAAAGGTTTTTAAGTTTTTGGAGAGTCCATATCTTCCGGTGCAATATCAGCATTTCCTGACCTCTCCGGTTTTTATGCGCAGGAAGTTATGCTCACTTGTTGAAAAGGAGACGAAAAATGCGATGGAAGGGAAAAATGCCAGAATTATCTTGAAGTTAAACAATTTGGTGGATCAGGATATGATCATGCGTTTGTACAAGGCAAGTCAGGCAGGTGTGAAAATAACTTTGCTGGTCAGGGGTATCTGTTCTCTGATCCCGGGCGAAAAAGGATTAAGTGAAAATATTGAAGTTTTCAGTTTGGTGGGGAGATATCTCGAACATTCCAGAATCATGATCTTTTGCAATGACGATCAGGAAGAATACTATATCGGTTCAGCAGACTGGATGACGCGTAATCTGGATCATAGGGTGGAAATTTTCAGTCCTGTTTTTGATACGGAACTGAAAGAAGAATTGCGTCGGATCATCGAGCTTCAGCTTAAGGACAATGTTAAAACCCGGATTATCAATAAAAAACTGGATAATAGTTATAAGCAGGACCGGAAAAAAGTGAGGATAGATGCTCAGATGAAAATGTACCGGATGTTGGAACATAAGGGTTGAGATAATCTTTTTAACTTTGCCATCCTAATCAGAAAAAAAGAAATCATGAATTTATCTTCCCTTCTTGCATCTACAATAGAAATAGCTGTGGAGACCGGTGCTTTTATTAAATCGCAGCGTAATGTCCTCTCTGCCGGTGATATACAATCCAAAGGGATCCATGATTATGTGACACGGGTAGATAAGGAATCGGAGCGGATGCTGGTAAAATATTTGTCGGCGTTGCTTCCGGACAGTGGTTTTCTGACAGAAGAAAAAACCACAAAGCAGCAAAAAATGCCCTATACATGGATCATAGATCCTTTGGATGGTACTACCAATTTTATTCATGGGAGTCCTCCTTACGCTGTGAGCATCGCTTTGCAGCATGATGATGAAACCGTGCTGGGGGTGGTATATGAGATCACCATGAATGAGGTATTTGCTGTTGCCAATGAGGAGGTTCCTACATTAAACGGAAAAGAGATTAAGGTAAGTAACGTAACTTTCCTGGGTGATGTTCTCATGGCTACAGGATTTCCATTCATTAACTTTGAAAGGATTGATTCGTATATGGAAGTGCTTAAAAGGCTCATGGTAGAAACGCAGGGGGTGAGGCGTCTTGGTTCGGCTGCTACCGACTTGGCTTATGTGGCTTGCGGAAGGTATGATGGTTTCTATGAGTATAACCTGAATCCTTGGGACGTGGCTGCCGGAGCCCTGCTGGTCAAAAAGGCCGGAGGGATCGTACAGGATTTCAGAGGTGGAGATGATTACCTGTTTGGCCGGGAGATCATTGCAGCGACAAACGGAGTGTTTGAAGATATTGCCCGCATCATCAGAGAGTATCTCGGAAGCTGATGAAAGTACTGTTTTCATATCTGGTTTATGGTTTTTTGTGGGCGGTAGCCTGGTTGCCTACTCCGGTGCATTATTTTTTTTCGGATTTTCTTTATCTTATGGTTTATCGTGTGATCGGATATAGGAAATCTGTGGTACGTAAGAACCTTATCAATGCTTTCCCGGAAAAAAGTGAGAAGGAAAGGAAAGAGATCGAACGGAAATTTTACAGGCATCTCTGTGACCTGATCGTCGAGGAGGTCCGGATGATCCATATTTCCACCCGGGAGCTGCAACGGAGAGTGGAGTTTTCAGATTATGATTATCAGCGATTTGAAGAATTGAACAGAAAGAAAATCCATTGTATCATTGCTTCTGCCCATTATGGAAATTGGGAGTGGGCCAATTCTTTTACTGCTGCCACTTCTTATTATGTGATGGCTGTCTATAAACCATTGCATGACAAGGTAATCGAAAAATTATTATCCAAAGCCCGTACCCGGTGGCTGGACGAGGTGGTGCCCATGAGTAATGTGTACCGTAAAATACTTTCCTATCATCGGCAGGAACTTCCAGTGATGTCTTATTTTATTACAGATCAGTCGCCTTTGCCTTTCGAAACGGAATATTTTACCCGATTTTTGAACCAAGAGACGGCTGTTTTTATGGGGATTGAAAAAGTTGCGAGAAAGTTCGGTGATCCTGTTTTCTTTCTGGTGATGAAGAAAATAAAAAGAGGTTATTACAAACTTGAGTTTCATGATTGTTGTTTGGATCCTCGCAATGAAGAACCCTATACCATTACGGAAAAACATGTTAGGATGCTGGAGAAATTTATTCTTGAGAAGCCGGAATACTGGTTGTGGTCGCATCGAAGATGGAAGTACGGTATAAAAGATGTAAAAAAGAAGAAAGTAACGGTTTCCCCGTTATTAAAGGAAGGCATAAGGAATGGGTAGTTGTCTGTAGCAGTAGAAATCGATTATCTTTGGCTACATACAAATAATTGCATGACATGACGAAAGTTGCCATAGTGATATTGAACTGGAATGGTAAAACACTTCTGGAGAAATTTCTCCCCGTGGTTATTGAGAATTCGGGAGTGGAGGATACTGAGATCATTGTGGCCGATAACGGATCAGAGGACGAGTCGGTGGCTTTTGTCAAAGATAAGTTCCCGGAAGTCAGTATCATTGAACTGGGAAAAAATTATGGATTTGCCGGTGGATACAACCGGGCGTTGCAGCAGGTAGAAGCTGAATATTATGTTTTATTGAACTCGGATGTGGAAGTGACCCCGGCATGGCTGAACCCGCTCACTGATTTCATGGACAAACACCCGAAAGTGGGGGCCTGCATGCCTAAGATTAAATCTTATAAGGAAAAGAAAAAATTTGAATATGCAGGGGCTGCCGGGGGATTTATCGACAAGTACGGTTATCCTTTTTGCCGGGGCCGAATATTTAATGCAATAGAAGAAGACCGGGGTCAGTATGATATTCCGATGCGTGTTTTTTGGGCCAGCGGAGCCTGTATGATGGTACGAGCAAATGCGTATCACGGACAAAGAGGATTGGATCCCGACTTTTTTGCGCACATGGAAGAGATTGATCTGTGCTGGCGTTTGCAGCGGGCCGGCTACGAGGTTTATGCCATTCCTGCCAGTGTTGTATTCCATGTGGGTGGTGCCTCACTGAATGAAGCCGATCCCCGGAAAACCTATTTGAATTTCCGGAATGATCTTTTTTTGCTTTTTAAAAATCTCCCTCAAAAAAGATTGTGGAAAGTATTGCTGATAAGGTTGATCTTGGATGGGGTGGCGGCATTGAAGTTCTTGGCGGGCTTACAGTTCAGACATCATCTGGCAATTTGGAAGGCCCATTTTTATTTTTGGGGACATAGGAGGATGTTGAGGGAAAAAAGGAAACTACTTGCCGGGTTGTCTGATGATCCGGTGTATGGTGTGTACAGAAAAAATATTGTGTACCGTTATTACATTAAAGGTATTCGTGCTTTTAGCGGGTTACAGGAAAAAGATTTTATCTGAAACCAAAAGACAATAAGATGACCTGATCTGGGTTATTCTTTATGTCAGCGGTTTATATGGTCTGGATGAAGGAATGAATAATTTTAGGAAAATTATAGTGTTGGTCATTTTTGTTATGGGAAGTATTCTGCTTTCCTGTAATAAAGAAAATTTTTTAATCGCTCCGGATGTTCAGCTACGTTTTTCAACTGATACGGTTTTTTTTGATACTATTTTTACAACCATAGGTTCGACCACCCGATTTTTTACTGTACATAACCCCTATGATAAACCTTTAAAGATAGCCTCTGTACGATTAGGCAGGGGTGCTTCTTCACCTTACAGGCTGAATGTTGATGGAATAGCCGGGAAGGAGGTTGAGGATCTTGAAATAAATCCCCGTGACAGTTTGTATGTGTTTGTAGAAGTGACTATTAATCCGGTGGGGGGCAATATGCCTTTGCTCGTCCGGGATTCGGTAGTGTTCAGAGTGAACAGTAAAGAGCAGGATGTAGATCTTGTAGCATGGGGCCAGGATGTGCATCTGGTGGACGGTCAGGTTCTACAGACTCAAACCTGGAGAAATGACAAACCGTATCTGATCATTCATTCCGTATTGGTAGATACGTCCCACACGCTGATTATAGAACCGGGTGTAAAAATCTATAGCCATTTCAACTCAACAATATATGTCGGGGGGACTTTGGTCGTTCAGGGGACGAGGGAAGATCCTGTAGTGTTTTCAGGTGACCGGTTGGAAGAGATGTATGAAAATATTCCGGGACAGTGGAGCGGTATTTATTTTTTGAACGGGAGTGAACACAATGTGATAGATTATGCCGTTATTAAAAACGGGATCTATGGTGTTCATTTGGGCAATTTATACTCGGCCGATTCTTTCCCCGATATTCATATCCGCAATACGATAATAAAGCACATGAATTTTGCCGGCATTTCCAGTGTGGGTGCCCGGATACAGGCCGAGAACTGTGTTATTGCCAATTGTGGTTCATATGCATTATTGCTTACTACCGGCGGGGACTACCGTTTTGTTCATTGTACTATAGCTAATTATTGGGATTGGTCAAATCGCACAAACCCTTCCCTGTTGCTAACCAATTACTATTATATGAGTGATACCGCCAAAGTGTTCACGGGTGATTTGTTGCGGGCTGATTTTCTGAATATGATCATCTACGGGAATAAGGAATCGGAAGTGGGATTATCTTCTTATGCGGATGAGGTGAGTTTTCAATATCTTTTTGACCATTGTCTGATGAAAGTGAAGTACCCGGAAGGCTTTGGCGATACAATTCATTATCATAATATTTATTTGAATGAGGATCCCGGCTTTGTTTCGGTGAATGACTTTGATTTTCAACTAGATTCCCTTGCTTTTGCCCGTGACAAGGGGGGGCTGCAGATCGGATTAACTGTTCCTGAGGATCTTCTCGGACATGACCGGACAGCAGACGGACATCCTGACCTCGGAGCCTATGAGTGGTTTGATTCAACAGATTCAAGGTGAATAGAAGAATTCTGATAATATTGCTCTTTTTCCCGGCATTTATAGTCCGAGAACCTGGTTATTCACAATCGCGTGAATCTGTTGTTATGTTTTTCAATACGGAGAATTATTTTGATCCCTTTGATGATTCACTGAAACTGGATAATGAATTCACCCCGGAGGGTTCAATGCATTGGACATGGAAACGTTTCCAGCAAAAAGCCAACCATCTGTATAAGGTTTTTATGGCGGCAGGAGAGTGGGATCCACCTGATTTGATAGGACTGGCTGAAGTAGAGAATTACTGGGTGTTGCATTATCTGATCAAAGAAACGCCGTTTGGGAAGTTTGATTATGGTATCGTTCATTATGAATCTCCTGACAGGAGGGGGATAGATGTGGCGTTGCTCTACCGGAAGAAACATGTAAGAGTGCTTTCCTCCCGGGTTGTTCCGGTGTTTTTCCCGGATCATCCGGAAAAGAAAACCCGGGATATTCTTTCCGTTTTGTTGGTATCAAGAGGTGATACTCTGTCCTGTTTTGTAAACCACTGGCCTTCGCGACGTGGTGGATATCTTGAAAGTGAACCATATCGTTTGCAGGCTGCCAGGTCTCTCAAACAGGCCGTTGATTCCGTCAGGAACGTTGAACCGTTGCGGAAGATACTGATTATGGGAGATTTTAATGACGAACCCTCCGATTCGTCTCTTTTGCTAATTAAAAGCAAGGAGAATCTGATCAATTTTATGGAACCCATGTTTCAAAAAAAAGATGGTACGTTGTATTTTGGCCGGCAGTGGTGGATGTTTGATCAATTTCTTGTATCCAAGAATCTGGCTGAATCAGTAAAGGAAGTGCAGATATTCAGACCTGCGTTTCTGTTGGACAGGGATAAAGGAGAAATACCTCTTCGTACCTATTCAGGTATGCGCTATTTCGGAGGGTTCAGTGATCATCTACCGGTGTTGCTGAAATTGAGTGTTAAGTAGTCTCAGTTTCATTTTCCAATAGATTGTTTTTCACTTCCAGCCCCATTTTTCCGGCTTGTTCTATCATAAACAGGTATGCTTCCTTTCTGTCATTCCGAATGGTGCCTTCCAAGATGGCTTCCTTGATCGCATCTTTCAGCACCCCGATGGTTTTAGAGGGAGGGATATCAAATGTCTTCATAATGTCTTCTCCTGTAACGGGAGGCTGAAAATTACGGACTGCGTCTTTTTCTTCGATTGTTCTAATCTTTTCCCTGACAATTTTGAAGTTTTCCAGATGCCTTTTGACTTTTTTCTCGTTTTTGGAAGTAATGTCTGCCTCAGACAGGCTCATCAGGTCTTCTATGTCATCGCCGGCTTCAAACAACAATCGGCGAACAGCCGAGTCGGTAACTTCATTGGTGGCGAGGGCAATAGGCCGAAGATGTAATGCTACTAATTTCTGGACATATTTCATCCTGTCATTCATTGGTAGCTTCAGCCTCCTGAATATTTTGGGGACTATTTTGGATCCGATATAATCATGACCATGAAAAGTCCAGCCCTGACCCTGGATAAATTTCTTGGTTTCCGGTTTGGCTACGTCATGTAACAGGGCTGCCCAGCGTAGCCAGAGGTTATCGGTTTTCCGGCTGATATTGTCCAGTACCTGAATGGTGTGCAGGAATACATCTTTATGTTGAATCCCTTTGCGGGTTTCCACTCCTTTCATGGCATCCAGCTCCGGGAGAATCTCTTTAAGCAATTCTGACTTATCAAGCAAGAGAAATCCCGTGGATGGTTTGTCGGCCATCATGATCTTGTTCAGTTCGATTACGATTCTTTCCATACTGACAATCCGTATCCTTTCATGGTTTCGTTTCATAGCTTTAAAAACGTCCGGAGCAATTCGAAAGTGCAATTGGGTTGCAAAACGGATGGCACGCAACATCCTTAGCGGATCGTCGGAAAATGTGATATCAGGATCCAGAGGCGTCCTGATGATTTTGTTTTTCAAATCTTTCATTCCATTAAAAGGATCAATAAACTGTCCGTATGAATCAGGATGCAGGGCAAAGGCCATAGCGTTGATGGTGAAATCCCGTCTTTTCTGGTCATCTTCCAATGAACCGTCTTCCACCACAGGTTTGCGGGAATCTTTCCGATAGGATTCCTTCCGTGCTCCCACAAAATCGATTTCCATATTTTTGTAGTGAAACATGGCTGTGCCAAAATTTCTGAAGATACTGACTTTGGGCCGCGGAGTCAGCTTGCTGGCTGTTTCACGGGCTACTTTAATACCTTTTCCTACAACCACAATATCTATATCCATGGAGGGGTTATCCCGTTTAAGTAAGCAATCTCTTACAAAGCCTCCAACCACATAAGCTTGAACATTAAGTTTTTTGCTGACATCCGATATGATCCTGAAAAGAGGGAGATCAAGGCAAGGCGACGGAGAGGGGAAAGTGAGTGTATTTTTTTGTGTCATATTTTTATCAAAGGTTCAAATACTTTTGTAAAATAATCATGTAAAATTACAATAAACTTATCGTTTCTATAAATAAATGGATTAACTTTGCGCCTGATTTGTAAATGGCATGTATTTTGATTTATTCCAAATTAAAATAATAAACAAAAAAATAAGAAAATGGCAGAAAATTTGACAGTTGAAACATTTAAAGAAAAGGTTTTTGATTATACAAAAGATCAGGAATGGAATTTTAAAGGAGACAAACCCTGTATCATAGATTTTTGGGCTGAATGGTGTCAACCTTGTAAGATGATCGCTCCGGTAATTGATGAATTATCGGAGGAATATGAAGGAAAAGTAAATTTTTATAAAGTGGACACGGAAGCTCAGCAGGAACTGGCAGCAGTTTTTGGCATCCGAAGTATTCCTTCGTTGTTGTTTTGTCCCAAGAATGATGCCCCGCAGATGGCACTGGGAGCAATTCCGAAAGAAACTTTCTACAAAGCTATTAAAGAGGTTTTAAAAGTAGAAAAAGAAAAGCAAGAAGCATAGCAAAAAAAGGATTATTTCAAAGAAGGAGGGGAGACCCTCCTTTTTTTATGACCTTTCATTACCCTTCGTGGGGAGGGAGAGATTGTTAAAATATAATTTTCCCAGAATTTATTAGTTGATATTTATTGTCCGTTAAAAATATAATTTTTATTTTTGTATGGATTTACGGGGGTGCCTTATTTCCAGGCTGAGATCAAACCCTTTGAACCTGATCCGGGTAATGCCGGCGCAGGGAGTTTGACCTTATTCCCCACATGTTTAATAATAAAAGAAGACATCATGAAAAAGGTTGTTTTCCTGTTGTTATTTTGTGTATGGGGCCCTTATGTCTTTTCCCAGATTAGGCTTGCCGGCCGGGTTACGGATGAGAACGGTAAGCCGATGCAAGGGGCCAATGTGATTTTGAAGGGAACTTACCATGGGGTCGTTACTGATGATGCGGGCAATTTTCTGTTTCCAAAATTACCGGTAGGGAAATATTTTCTAAAGGTCAGTTTCATTGGCTATGAGACGTTGCAGAAACAAATAAATATGACAAATGATACTGTCATCTTCGTTTTTCTTAAGCCTTCTGCCATTTTGACAGATGAGGTGGTGGTGTCGGGAGTAAGGGCTTCGGCCGAAACGCCGGTTACCTATATAAATATTTCCAGGGAGAAGATTGAAGAAAAAAACCTTGGACAAGATATTCCCTATTTGATTAAAACAGTGCCGTCGGTTGTGGTAACTTCGGATGCAGGTGCCGGGGTTGGGTATACTTCTTTTCGGATTCGTGGAACTGACTTGACACGCATTAATGTGACTATGAACGGTATCCCCTTGAATGACAGTGAGAGTCACGGAGTTTGGTGGGTGGATATGCCAGATATTGCTTCTTCGGTGGCTGATGTACAAGTACAAAGAGGAGTTGGAACTTCAACCAACGGGGCGGGTGCTTTTGGTGCCAGCGTGAATATCCGGACCTTTGCCCTGGAGCTGAAACCCTATGCTGATCTATTTTCGTCGGCCGGTTCCTATAACACCTTCAGGAACACTTTGAAGATAGGTACAGGACTGATCAAAGACCGGTTTGCTTTTGATGCACGGGTGTCAAAGATAATATCAGATGGGTATATTGACCGGGCTTTTTCCAACTTGCAGTCCAAGGCTCTGACAAGTACCTGGTATAGCAGGAAAAAGGATATCATTCGCATGGCGATCATGACGGGCTATGAAAAAACTTACCAGGCATGGGATGGTGTTCCGAAAAATATGCTACAGACCAACCGCCGTTACAATGGCATTGGCCAATATACCGATGAGTACGGAAATATCAGGTATTATGACAATGAAACGGATAATTACTGGCAGGATCATTATCAGTTGTTTTACTCCAAAGAGTTTTCTTCATCTGTATATTTAAATCTGGCAGCCCATTACACCAAAGGAAAAGGGTATTATGAACAATACAAGGAAGATCAGAATTTCAAAGATTATCTATTAAAGGATGTGATCGTTGGAAATGATACAATAACGACAACAGATATGATTCGCCAAAAGTGGTTGGATAATGACTTTTACGGGGTGATATACAATTTGAAACTGAAAAAGAAAAAGTGGAATATGAATGTAGGAGGTGCGTGGAACAAATATGATGGTAGCCACTTTGGGAAAGTGATATGGGCCAGGTATTTCAGCAATGGGGAGAAAGATCATCGGTGGTACGATAACTTAGGGACAAAAACAGATTTTAACATTTACGGAAAGACCAACTTAAGTTTGTTTCCGGCGGTGAGGTTATACATGGATATGCAGGTGAGGCGAATCGATTATCGTATGGAAGGTCTGGATGATGATCAGCGTGATCTGAAACAGAAACATCAGTATTTTTTCTTTAATCCGAAAGGGGGACTTGCCTGGAAGATATCTGAGATGGTTTCTCTGTATGGATCATATGCCATAGCTCATCGTGAGCCCAGTCGGTATGATTTCAAAGAAGCCCCGGCCGGAGGACCTGCACCCAAACCGGAAATTCTGAAAGACCTCGAAGTGGGAGCAAAAATGCTGGAAGGCCCGGTAATTATTCATGCGAACATGTATTATATGGATTATAAAGATCAGCTTGTTATGACCGGCAAGATAAATGATGTCGGGGTTCCCATAATGACTAATGTCCCAAAAAGTTATCGTCTGGGGTTAGAGTTGCAAGCCATGACCAATCTTTCACAGAAGTTTTCCTGGGAAGGAAACCTGACCCTGAGCCGGAACCGGATTCTGAATTTTACGGAATATGTAGATGACTGGGATACCTGGACACAACGTTCCTTTTTTCTTGGAAAGACAGACCTTTCCTTTTCTCCCGGAGTGACCGCCAACAGTGTAGTCAGGATTCAGTTGATAAAACCGTTGGAATTACAGTGGATGGCCAGATTTGTGGGTAAACAGTACATAGATAATACTGCCAGTGAAGAACGAAAGCTGGATCCCTATTTTGTTAATGACCTTCTCTTCACACTAAACATAAAAACGAAGATGTTCAGGATATTTCGCATCACGGCCATGATCAATAATCTGTTGAATACAAAATATGAAACAAATGCATGGGTGTACCAATATTATGAGGGCAATGAGCATAAAGTAATGGATGGATATTTTCCACAGGCCGGCATTCATTTTATGGCAGGGATCAATCTTCGGTTCTAAAAGGGACTTTATTGCAAACACTTTTCAGAAAGTGTTGATTGGTTATGAGATAGTACATGGGAGAGCGAACCGAGCAAAGCGAGCTCACGAACAGTTTTACTGTGAGTAACCGGTTACATGGGTGAAGAAAATTTTTATTTTCTTCATTATTAATAAAATAAAAAACAGATGAAATTTCCCTTTAATTTTTTTATCAAATGTTGTAACATAATTTAAAAAAAATCGTTACTTTTATTGAGGGTAATATTATAGAACACTATTCTTCGTTGAGCCAAAGTTTGGTAAGTTAAATTTTAGGTTTGTAAGACATGACGCATATGGGGAGGGCCGGTTTTCCGGCCCTCTTTTTTTATGTGGTAATGAGGCAATGAACAATTATTTAATCAAAAGAATTTTTCAATGCATCCGCCCGGTTGACGCTGTTCGGACGGAATGTCTCTAAGATGATTCGTTTTAAGAAATTTCTTTAATAACAAGATACTGTCTAAGAAAAAAAGAGTAATTTACCCTCGTTATGATTTTGGTAGTTGATAGTGGATCAACAAAAACGGAATGGGCCCTGGCCAAGCATCCGGGAGATATTATTTTTTTGCGGACTGCTGGTTTTAATCCGTATTTTGATCGTCAGGTGTGTTGGCGGGAGGAAATAGAGGAGTGGCTGAACAGGGGATCACTATCCGAAAAGATAGAGATGGTTTATTATTATGGGGCAGGGTGTGATATGGAAATTCACAGGAAACAGGTTGAAAAGGTTCTTCGGGAAATATTGCCGTCAGCAGAAATAACTGTGGATGATGATATGACCGGGGCTGCTAAAGCTCTGTTTCACGATGAGCAAGGTGTAGCTTTAATCCTGGGAACGGGTACAAACGCCGGGTTATGGGGTGGAAAATCTTTTATTCAAAGAAGTATTCCCTTGGGATATTTACTGGGCGACCATGGCAGTGGTGCAGTACTAGGTTTCCGCCTTGTTAAAGCTTGGCTTGACCATGAGTTATCTTGGGAAATAAGCAAAGCATTTTCGGATCAATATAATATCAATATCCGGACACTGAAGGAAGAATTATATCTGAAAGGGAAACCCAACTATTATCTGGCTGGTTTTTCACCTTTTTTGATGAAATATCATTCTGACAAAACAATAAAGTTTATTATAGAAGATGAGTTTGAGAAACTGTTTGAAATCCAAATTAAACCATTGTTATCTTCTCCTGATGATAAGATAAGATGTACCGGTTCGGTAGCCTATTATTTTCAGGATATATTATGTGCTGCAGCCCGGACACAGGGGATGAAGATTGATAAAATCCTACAGTATCCCTTGACAGACCTCGTTAGGTATCATATAAATTACCTGAAAACACATGATAATCCAGCAACAAAAACGTAAGCGTAGAGTAAAGAGCATAAAACTTAAAAATAGAATCATTAATCATACAACCAATCTTTATGAATAAACAGGAGATCAAACAATTTATCAGGACAATAGAGCTTTTCAGAGGCTTAAATGACAAGGAACTTGACATTGTAGCTGATGGGCTGGAAGTCATGAAGTATAAAGAAGGGGAATACCTGTTCAGGGAAAATGATCCCCGGGAGAATATTTATATCATTTATTCTGGGGAGGTAGAATTATTAAAATTTATTACCAACAGACAGGAGAAGAAACTGTTTTTTTTCCAGAAAGGGGATTTCCTCGGGGAGGGGTCCATTGCCGGTGATAGTGTGCATTCCACATCGGCCCGTACTACCGAAGACTCGGAGATACTTATTTTCAACCGGCATTATTTCTTTGAGCATGGGAAAACTGCCATTAAGATTTTTTGCAATATAATTCGTGTTATATCCCGTCGGATGAAATATTCCAATGCCCGGATTATGCATGCTGCGGCCCAGTATGTGTCCGGACTAAAAAGAAGAGAGCATGATCTCTTGGGAGAAAGGGATGTGCCTTATGAAAGTTTTTATGGGATACAGACCTTGCGGGCGATGGAAAATTTCAACATTACAGGGGTTCCCTTAAGTTTTTATCCTGTACTTATTGAATCATTGGCCATGGTTAAGATGGCGGCTGCCGAGGCCAATTATGAGCTTAGGCTATTAGAGGAACCTGTGCACAAAGCCATTGTACAGGCCTGTCGTGAGATTATCAAAGGGAAATATCATCAGTATTTTGTTGTGGATATGATCCAAGGTGGGGCGGGAACCTCTACGAATATGAATGCCAATGAAGTCATTGCCAACAGGGCTCTGGAGATTATGGGTTATAAAAAAGGAGATTATCAGTATTGTCATCCCAACAATCATGTGAACCTGTCGCAGTCAACGAATGATGCGTATCCTACGGCTGTAAAGCTGGCATTGATTTTTAACAATCAGAGTCTTATCGTTATATTGGAGGAGCTGGTGCAGGCATTTCGTAAAAAAGCTGAAGAGTTTAGCCGGGTGATCAAAATGGGAAGGACCCAGTTGCAGGACGCTGTACCTATGACACTGGGGCAGTCGTTTGAGGCTTATGCCGTTACTTTGGAAGAGGAGATCCAACGATTAAATGAGAACGTAGATCTCTTCTTAGAGATCAATATGGGAGGCACTGCCATAGGCACGGGGATCAATGCTGACCCGGATTATGCAAAAGTTGTTATCAGGCATCTTCGTAAAATTACCGGTTTGGAGGTGAAAACCGCCAAAAACTTAGTGGAAGCCACACAGGATACCGGAGCTTTTATTATGTATTCTTCAGCACTGAAAAGGCTTGCTATCAAATTGTCAAAAGTATCCAATGACTTACGACTGCTTTCTTCCGGTCCCAGGGCAGGCTTGAATGAGATTAACCTTCCGGCCATGCAACCCGGATCATCTATTATGCCGGGGAAGGTCAATCCTGTAATTCCGGAAGTGGTCAACCAAATTGCCTTTAAGGTGATCGGCAATGATCTTACCGTTAGCCTGGCCGGGGAGGCAGGACAGCTTGAACTAAATGTCATGGAACCGGTGATTGTTCAGTGTCTTTTCGAATCGCTCGAAATGTTAAAAAGTGGAATGAATACTTTACGAACACGCTGCGTGGAAGGAATCACAGCTAATGAAAAGCATTGCCGGGAGATGGTGCAAAACAGTATCGGCCTTGTGACAGCTCTGAATCCTTTGCTGGGGTATGAAACTTCTTCTATGCTGGCCAAGGAGGCTGCCGAAACCAATAAAAGTGTTTATGAGCTGGTACTGGAGAAAAAGCTTTTATCCAAAAAGAAACTGGATGAGTTATTGGCTCCTGAACATATGATCCAACCGCATAAGATGAAGAAACCAAAGAAATAGCAACCTTTATTCCCCTTCTTCTTCTTCTTCCATATTTTTCAGGATATCGCCAACTTCGTCGGAGGCTTTCCTGAGTTTCTTTTTGCAGAAACGTAACAGATAAGCGGCCCGTTTGACCTTTTCGGTGAGTTCGTCCACATCCGGTTCGTTGTTTTCTATCTCTCTCAGGATATCCTCGAGTTCTGAGATAGCTTCGGCATACGTCAGTTGTTTTTTTGTCATGGGATCAGATCTTTTCTTTTTTTTGCGTTAATGAAAAACGAAAACAGCTTCCTTTACCCGGTTTGCTTTCAATCTGTAATGTGCTGTGATGTAGTTCCAACAGTTCTTTACATATAATTAGTCCCAGCCCGGTACCTTGTTCTCCGGAGGTTCCTTTTCTGGTAAAATGGTACTCCAGGATAAAGAGTTTTTCTATTTCTTCTTTTGATATACCACATCCGGTATCACATATTGAGATGATTACCGTGTCGTTCTTTTGGTCACCCTTTATTTCAACAGATCCTCCCTTGCTGGTATATTTGATGGCATTATGTATCAGGTTCTGAAGAATGACTGTGATCATTGCCTCGTCGGCATAAACGATTATGTTATCTGCGGTAGGGACAGTAAGGGTGATTTCCTTTTTATCAGCCATGAATTTATAGGTGTCGACTACATCCTGGATAATTTTGTTTATTTCGACATAGGAGGGAACGAATTTGAAACGTCTTGTTTGGATTCTGGCCCATTGAAGGAGATTCTTAAGGAGAAAATGAACCTGTTTGGATGATTGATATATAAATTCACTGTGGCGTTTTATTTCTTTTCTGTTGAATTCCTGTATCTCTTCCGAAAGCAATCCTGCGAAACCGAGAAGAGCATTAAACGGATTGATCAAATCATGAGCCAGGATCATAAATAGCTTGTTTCTTACCTGATTCTCAAATTGTTGTTTTTCTTTTCTTTTTTTAAGTTCCAGGTTAATCTTTTCCAGTTTTTTGTTGGTTTCGAGCAATTGCCGGTGAGATCGCATCTTGATCAGATATACAAGAAATAAGGTGATCAGAATAATTAAGAAAAAGAAAAAAAGACCTTCGTGGAGGTATTTATAAAAAATGTTTTTTTGGAACTCCAGATCCCGGATATCATTGTTCCTTTTTAAATAATCCAGCTCCCTGATCTTGGATTCGGTATTATATCTGATGTCCAAAAGGCTTTTTACCTTTTGGAAATATTGATTTTGTATAGAATCCTTTGTTTTCAGATATTTGGTAAAATATTTGTAAGCTTTTTCGGATTTTTGTTCCTTTTCGTAATATTCGGAAAATCTCAGGAAAACATCTTTTTTTAATTTTATTTCATTTAATTCCGAAGCACACGAGTCTCCTTTCAGAAGAAATGTTTTAGCTTTATCTGTGTGTCCTGTTCTGAGATAACAGTGGGCCAGTTTAATGATCGATTTGCAGGCACAATCTCTGTTATTGGAAAACTTTGCAAGTTTTAAAATGTTTTTCAGGGTATTCTGTTCTTCCCGGCAGTTACCAGTTTTCTGCCATAGATCAGCTATGTAGAACAAGGTATTAATAATCCCGGAAGTATCATTTCCTTCCTTAAATACGGTTAAGCATTTATTATAATAATCCAGGGCAGATGTATAATTTTTTGTATTTTTCTCAAGATTTCCCTTAAAGATCAGTAAGGTAGTATTCCATTTTTTACTTTTAAACCGGGAGAAATATTTTTCGGCCAGATCCAGATAAAATCTGGCAGAATCATATTTCTCTAACATGTTGTAAGTTTCTCCGAGAAACAGGTAAATGCCGGCCAGATTTTGATTAAGACTTGTATCTTTCAGAATATTTTTACTTTTCAGGTAGTATTCAAGGGCCGTATTAGGCACATTGACGAATGAGTAACTGTTGCCTATTCTCATGTATGCCATGCTCATAGCCTTGATGTCTTTGGCCCTGGTCGCAAATTCCAATGAGATATAGGCATATCGCAAACTTAATGTTATGTTATTTTGATCCTGATATTGGATAGCCAACTTGTTGGCTATGTTAGATTTTTCTTTGTCTGAGAGATTATGACTAAGCGCCTTTTTCAGACTGTCAATAGTATGTGTCTGTCCGTAACCACTTATCGACTCAAGGGATATAAATAGCGACAATCCTATGACACAAATTTTTCTCATTTATTATTGTCATTCGCTTTGGGTAAGGTGAAGTAAAAGACTGTTCCTTTTCCCTTTCGGCTGGTTACACGTATATTTCCTCCGTTCTTTGCTACAAATTCTTTGCAAAGGATAAGTCCTAAGCCTGTACCTTTTTCATTTTGTGTTCCCTTGGTGGAGACGGCTGATTCAAGTGAGAATATTTTTTCCAGCCGGGTAGGATTAATGCCAATGCCGTTATCTTCTACCGAGACTTCGATAAATCCATTCTTTTCTTTAGCATCGACCTTGACATATCCATTGTTGTTGGTAAACTTGATAGCATTACTGACCAGGTTTCTGATTGTAGCACTTAACAATTCTCTGTCTGCATACACCAATATCTCCTTGTCAATGTGGTTAAGTAAGTGGATATTCTTTAGACGGGCATTTTCTTTGTAGAAAGAAAATATTTCATTGACAAGTTCAGGCAGGCATATGTTCTCAGGGTCGTAACTGAGCCTGCCGGTTTGTGTTTGTGTCCATTTTAATAAATTGCTTAGCAGGTTAAACAACCTCATAGTTGATTCTTTGATCAGGGAAGCATATTTTTTGATGTCTTCATCAGGCAACCTATCCAGGTCAGTGACCAGAAGTTCAGATAATCCTAATATAGGTTGAAAAGGATTTATCAGGTCGTGGGCTAGGATGGAGAAAAACTTATCTTTGGTTTGATTCAGTGTTTGAAGTTGTTTTTCTGTTTCGAACAATTTGATATTTGCTTCATGCAGGGATTGATTATGGCGTGCAACTTCGTTTCTCAAATTTTTCAATCGGCGGAATGAATATATGATAAAGATAATAAGAATAAATAATAGGATAGATAAAATACCAAACCCCAGCATTATGTGTTTCTCCTTTTTCAGTTTCAATTTCTTGATCAGTTGATCTTGCTTAAGTGTGCGTAACTGATATTCCATATTCTGGGAATCATAACTCTTTTGCAAAGACAGGATCTTGTCATAGGCATTCTTTTTCTGTGTTGTGTCCTGATAGGACGCAGCGATTTTAAGGTTCTTGTAGGCTTGTCCGTAATCCTTGTTTTCTTTATAGTATCGGGACAAGTTCAGGTGGTAATTTATTAATATCCTGGGGTTGTAGTAGTTTTTCAGAATCTGTTTTTCTCTTTGGAGGTAATTAAAGGCTTTAGCCGGTTTATGTATGTCGAGATACAATTGTGATAAACTGTTTAGTAAAAGGGTTATACTGAAAGTGTTCACAACTTTATTGGCAATGGAAAGGGCTTTTTGATAATTTGTCAATGCCCTGTTGTAATCTTTTTGCAGGTGATATATTTCTCCAATGTTCAAGTAGGCGTCGGCAATGGATTGTATATCTTTTATTTTCTTGTAATAATCCAGGGTTTTGTATCCCCAGTACAAAGCGCTGTTCCAATCTTTTTTCTTCTCGTAAAAAAGCATCATATTATTGTAGTTGGCTCCGAGATTTTTTGTGATGTCCAGTTCTTTTTTCAGTTCAATAGATTTTGTATTATAGTAAATAGCTTTATCATATTCATGAAAAGCCATATACATTATTGCGAGGTTTGTATAGGATGATGCTCTCTCTGTTAGGTCATCGAGATCTTCCCTGATTTTCAGAGATTGAATGATATAAAAAATAGCTTTTTCATAATTGTTCAGGAAATAGTACACGGTTCCGAGACGGTTGTAAGCTTCAGCAATAAGGTGTTTGTTCCCCAAACTGTCGGCCAGGGATAGCGCTTTTAACGCATACTCCATTCCGGAAGACAGGGAGAAGTCCAAATACATTTTTGAGATATTTGAAAAAAGAAACACTTTTTCTGAATCGGTAGCGGTGTTGACTTTTTGCAAAAGACTGTCTATACCGGAACTATTAGCATGAGTCATCTGCAATCCATATAGTGAAAGAAAAAAGATCAAAAATATTTTTTTCAGTGGATGTCTCATGCCGGTGTGAAGGCTATATCATCGTTACTTACGCAAAAATAATAAAAGAGTTTTGTTATGACTATTTTATGACTTTGCTTTTTATCTCTCCTTCAAAAAGTTTCGTGCTTAATATTTCGCCAGGCCGGATGCCTTCTGAATTTTTTATGGCATGCCCGTATCTCCTGGTTATGGAATATCCCCGGCGTAGAATATTAAGTGGGTCAAGATAGGCAAGGCTTTTATCAAAAATTGTCAGTTGATGGTCCTTATTGGAAAAAAATTGATTGATCAAAGAAGGTATTTCCCTGACAAACATGTCGGTTTTTTGATGGTGCCATGTCAGGTAACGGTCTGTATCCTGTTTTATGTTACTGACATACAGAGATAATTGATGTTTTTTCCCTTGAATGATTTTTTGGGATAGGTAATAAAATTTTTGTTTGGTGACATCCAGTTTTCTTGCATGACCGGAAAGCTTGTTCAAAAGCAGATTATTAAATTCATAGGTATCATTCCGGAGGTTATTGATATGTTTTGCTATTTGCTCTTCGGCAAGGTGAAAAATAATACCGGATGTATCAATAATTCTTTCTTCAAAATTCCTCACCCTGTCAAGGATAAATTCAGCCACTGCCGTAGGGGTTTTCAGGTTGGTATAAGCCACCAGGTCGGTTACCGTTTCATCTTTTTCATGTCCTATGCCGGTAAGTACCGGTAACGGAAACTGAGCGACATGTTCTGCTACTCTGTAATTGTCAAAATTACTCAGGTCTGCCTGAGATCCTCCTCCTCGTATAATGATTACAACATCAAACTCATCTTCTCTATCATAAATATCTTCCAGTGCCTGTATTAGTGTGTCTTCTGCCCCTGCTCCCTGCATGATTGACGGGAAAAGTACCAGGTTGAACTGATATCCCCAGGGGTTGTTGGTGATTTGGTGAACGAAGTCCTGATAACCTGCAGCCGTTTCCGAGGAAATGATCGCAATGTTCTGTGGCACCAATGGAAAGGAGAGGCGCCTGTTCATGTCCAGAATCCCTTCTTTCTGAAGACGCTCAATGATCTCTTTACGTTTCAGAACCATTTCACCGACGGTATAGGCAGGATCAATATCTTTGATGTTTAGCGAAAGTCCGAATACTTCGTGAAAGGAGATTTCTGCCTGCACGAGGACTTTCAGGCCGGGGGCAAGTGGTCTGCCGGCAGTGGTCTCGAAATAAGGTTTTAACATTCTAAAGGTAAAAGCCCAAATGGTTGCCCTTGCTTTTGCTGCAAGAAGATCACTGTCAGGTTTTTTTTCAATAAGCTCCAGATAACAGTGTCCGCTGGCATTGATTTTCATTTCGATAATCTCGGCAACAACCCACAGTGGATGCGGAAAATGTTCTTCAATGGTTTCCCTGATCCTGTGATTAAGTTCGGAAAGGGTCAGATGTTTTTTTGGTTCCACAGTTATTTGATTTTGACGATCCTGATGTTTGTCTTGGTATGGCCATTTGTGACCTGCATGATATATACACCTGAAATCAGAATGTTTTTCGTGGACATTTGAATGATTCTGATTCCTTGCTTTTCATTAGTGTAGTTTTTATCAAAGACTTTTCTTCCTGTCAGGTCAAAAAGTTGTATCCGGACAGGTGCAGGATCAATGGCTTTTACTATAACCATAAGATAATTGGAAAAAGGGTTTGGGTAAGCCAATATGGGAGAAGGGTGTTCGGAAAAATGCCGGATGAGATTTAATCGGGTATAGGCAATGAGATAATTGGGAACGCCATAACCTATGATATTGTCCGGGTTCAGATAATGATTTGCACTTTCGTGTACTGTCCGTATGATCTCCTGGGCTTTTGCTTTGGGGAAAGCCTGCCACAAGCAGGCTGTCAGTCCGGTGATCAAGGGAGTTGAATAAGAAGTTCCGTTGCCACGGACTACTGTGCCAAAAGAACTTTGTATTAATACTTTGATTCCCATAGCGCTTACATCCGGTTTCACACGGTTGTCAGAAGAAGGACCATAAGAGGTAAAAGAAGCCGGATGCCCTAATGAATCTACAGCCCCTACAGCCAGGATGCTGTCAGCGTCGGCCGGAGAGATAATGTAATGCCATGCTGTGTTCCCTTCATTGCCAGCGCTGACTATCACAATCATACCACGCCTGGCTGCCATGACTGCCGCTTTGGCTACTGTAGTTGTCTTTCCGTTCATGTCTTGATAGGAATAGCTTAATGCCGGATCATCGAAGACATAATATCCCAACGAAGAATGGATAATGTCTGATCCCACGCTGTCGGCAAACTCTGCCCCGGCAGTCCAGTATTCCTCCTCCACAGGGTATTCACTGTACACATCTTCAGTACGCAGCAACCAGTATTCAGCTCCGGGAGCAGATCCTCTTAGCTGTCCGGGAACAATACCCGCCAGGATGCTTAGGACATTCATCCCGTGTGGATGATCATCAAAAACCTGGGGGTTATGTTCGATAAAATCCCATGTTCCCTTGATCTGTCCGTTCGACCACAGGGAATCAAAGGCCGGAAGAATGTCAGTGTGATAAAAACCGGCATCCAGGATGGAAATGAGTATTCCTTTTCCGGTAAAACCCATGTCGTGAAGCGTATCCCCATGCAACATGCGAAGTTGAACAGGAAAGAAATAGCCTCTGGCAGGGCTTTTTTGACCGATCCATTTTATTTGTTTCGACTTGAAGGTGTGATCAGGCTTGACTAATTTTATATTCTTAACAAAAGATAACCTGGTAATTGTATCAATCAAAAGTGTGTCGCCTGTGTAGGCTGTAATCGTATTGAACCACTTCGACCGGCAGATAATTCTCATCCCCAGCGAACGTAGACTGTCAACATAAACCGGTGATACAGGCAGATCTTCGAATGTGACCGGGATGTGTTGGCGGGCACGTCGTTGCAGAGAACGGGATGATAAAAAAGCTTCCGGATGATCAATGCTGTAGGGGGTCCCTTTTTTATCGGAAAGAGCAATGGCGTATGTTCCTGGTTTTTGGCAAAATCCCGGCACGAAAATGAGAACAAACAACGAGTTTAAAAAAAATCTGAAGTTTGCATTCATAAGGATGGCCGGTTTTTGATGAGTATGTTATCTTTTTTGCAAAATATCTATGCCATATTTTTCCGGATCTTTAAAACGTCCTTTGTTTTTTATAAGTGAATCCAGCAAAGCATTTTGTTGCTTATCAAGTTCATCGGTATTTTCAGCAAAACCGTTTTTATAAAAAATGATTTGCTTTACTTTTCCTTCCTTGTTGAACATTTTCCATTCCCCATCACGGTTGTTTTGTTTGTAAAAACCGGAAACTTGTTTCTTTCCGGATGGATAAAACAGGATGAAAGAGCCATCCAGTTTGTTATGTTTATACCAAGCTTGCAATTTTAGTGTTCCTTCCTGAAAAAATTGTTCCCATTTTCCTTCCTTTTGACCTTTTGAGAACTCTAGGATCTCTGCCGTATCCCCATTGGCATAAAACTTAATACTCAGACCGTCTTTTATACCGTTTTTGTAATTCTCAACATACGATAAAAAATCTTCGTAAAAAGAATAGTATTTCCAGGTGCCCGTTTTTTGCTTTAGATAATAGCGGCCCTCGGCGGCTTTTTTCCCGTTTTGATAATAAAAAGTTACATCCACCGTATCATTGTCCGGATGATAAAACATAAGGGATTTTAATGTTCCATTGTCATAGTATCTTTTGAACTCGCCAACCGGTTTCCCGTTTTTAAAATAACCGCGATAAACGAGATGTCCTGCTGTATCTGTTTTTTCCCAATACCCCTGCTTTTTGCCATTTTTGTCAATTAGATTAAAGACTGTATCGGTTTTATTCGGGCTCTGTGCCCGAATAACAGTGAAAGGACAAAGAAGAAAAAAGAAAAGGCCGATATAAATAAAAATAATTTTCAATGGTTTTTGTTTATTATTAAGGCGAAATACATTGTTTTTCATTTTCTGCCGGATGTAAAAATAATATAAAAAAAGCTGTTCTCCCAGAACAGCTTTTTTTATATTACAATTTACACAGAAATTACTTCACTTCTTCAAAATCTACGTCAGTGACCTCATCATCACTACCTTTAGATTCTCCACTCTGGCTGCCTGTACTGCTGGCGGATGTGCCTGCATCAGTTCCTGCATTGGCCGTTTGACCGGCTTTGTACATTTCCTCGCTGGCAGCCTGCCAGGCTGTATTGAGTTCAGCGGTAGCACGGTCAATAGCTTCCATGTCCTCATTTTTATGGGCAGTCTTCAGTTCTTCCAGTGCTTTTTCAATAGCTCCTTTTTTATCGGCAGGAAGCTTATCTCCAAATTCTTTCAATTGTTTATCAGACTGGAAAATAAGGCTGTCTGCGGCATTCAGTTTGTCTATACGTTCTTTGGCTTTCCGGTCAGCTTCTTCGTTGGCTTTGGCTTCTTCTCTCATTTTCCGGATTTCATCTTCAGTAAGGCCGGAAGAGGCTTCGATGCGGATTTTTTGTTCTTTACCGGTGCCTTTATCTTTGGCAGAGACATTCAGTATGCCGTTGGCGTCGATATCGAAAGTTACTTCAATCTGTGGGACTCCTCTCGGTGCCGGGGGGATACCGTCCAGATGAAAACGTCCGATTGTTTTATTGTCTTTGGCCATGGGACGTTCTCCCTGTAGCACATGTATCTCTACCGAAGGTTGATTGTCAGCAGCCGTAGTGAATGTTTCAGTTTTCTTAGTGGGTATGGTTGTGTTGGCTTCGATAAGTTTGGTCATCACTCCCCCGAGGGTTTCAATACCCAGGGACAGAGGCGTTACATCCAGTAATAGTACATCTTTCACTTCTCCGGTAAGCACACCTCCCTGAATGGCAGCCCCTACAGCCACTACCTCATCCGGATTTACCCCTTTAGAGGGAGTTTTTCCGAAAAACGACTCAACCTTTTGCTGTACGATCGGAATACGTGTAGATCCTCCTACCAGTATCACTTCGTCAATATCGGAAGTGGTAAGTCCGGCATCTTTCAGAGCCAGCTTACATGGCTCTATGAACCTTGAAATGAACGGATCAATCAGTTTTTCGAACTGAGCTCTTGTCAGTGTTTTGACCAGATGCTTGGGTATCCCGTCTACCGGCATGATATATGGAAGATTAATTTCCGTAGAGGTTGAGCTGGATAATTCTATTTTTGCTTTTTCAGCAGCTTCTTTCAGACGTTGCAATGCCATCGGGTCTCTGCGGAGGTCGATATTTTCATCTTTCTTAAATTCATCCGCCAACCAGTTAATAATAGACTGATCGAAATCATCTCCTCCCAGATGGGTGTCCCCGTTGGTAGATTTGACTTCAAAAACGCCGTCACCAAGCTCCAGGATTGAAATATCGAATGTGCCGCCACCCAAGTCGAACACAGCCACTTTCATATCTCTTCCTTTCTTGTCTAGGCCGTAAGCCAGGGAAGCAGCCGTAGGTTCATTAATGATTCTGCGGACTTTAAGTCCTGCAATTTCACCAGCCTCTTTGGTAGCCTGACGCTGGGAATCATTAAAGTAAGCCGGCACAGTTATAACCGCTTCGGTTACTTCCTGTCCCAGATAATCTTCCGCTGTCTTTTTCATTTTCTGCAGGATCATCGCAGAAATCTCCTGCGGAGAATATAAGCGGTCGTCTATTTTTACACGGGGTGTATTGTTTTCTCCCTTTACTACTTCATAGGAGAGACGCTTGATTTCTTCCTTTACCTGATCGTACGTTTCTCCCATCAGGCGTTTGATGGAATATACAGTACGTTTGGCATTGGTGATAGCCTGTCTTTTGGCAGGATCCCCTAATTTGCGTTCACCGTTGTCAACAAATGCTACTACCGATGGTGTTGTCCGTTTTCCCTCACTGTTGGGAATTACAACGGGCTCATTACCTTCCATTACAGCCACACACGAGTTTGTGGTTCCTAAGTCGATTCCAATTATTTTGCTCATAAGTTTCTATTTTTATTTTGTTTTATATTTAATTTTTTTCAAAATGATTTCGCTCTTTCCAAACAATCATTATGCCAGTTTAAAATACTTTGAATATTCTGACAGAAAAAAATAGCAGAAAATAATATAAAATAATATGAAATAATATGAAACCCGGGGTGAGTTAATTATTAGAATCTGTGTATAAGTTATTGAAAAACTTACAGAAAGATGTATTTTGAAAGGTTGTAAAGAGCTGATAGAAAAGATTGATTCTTTTATGATTTGTCTGCGATAGAGCCTGTTTTTATTCGAATGGACCAGGTATTCGGGTGACAAAAAGGCAGATATGTTTTCAAAATCTTTCCGTAAAAACTTAAATAAAAAAAATCCTTATTTTTCGTAATAACTTCGTAGTTTTGCGAGAGGTAACAAAACAATAAAACCATGTCATTTTATAAACAGGTCAAAAGGGTAACCACTCATGTGCTGCATGAGATGAAACTCCGGAATGAAAAGATTGCAATGTTGACAGCATATGATTATTCTTTTGCCAGAATCATTGACGAGGCCGAGATAGATGCTATCCTGGTAGGGGATTCTGCTTCCAATGTGATGGCCGGTTTTGAAACCACTTTGCCGATCACGCTGGATAATATGATCTATCATGCTGCTTCGGTGGTACGGGCTGTGAAACGGGCATTGGTGGTGGTTGATATGCCATTTGGTACCTACCAGGGCAATTCGAAGGAAGCACTGGCATCGGCGATACGAATCATGAAGGAAACAGGAGCTCATGCCGTGAAAATGGAAGGGGGCCGGGAGATCATTGAATCAGTCGAACGCATACTCTCTGCCGGGATCCCGGTGATGGGACATCTCGGGTTGACCCCGCAGTCTATTCATAAGTTCGGGACTTATGTGGTTAGGGCACGTGATGAGGAAGAAGCACAAAAGCTTAAGGAAGATGCTGCATTGCTCGAGAAAACCGGCTGTTTTGCTGTCGTACTGGAAAAAGTACCGGCCAGGTTGGGGGCACAGGTAGCCAAAGACCTGAAAATCCCTGTCATAGGAATAGGCGCCGGTTCCGATGTTGACGGACAGGTTCTGGTGTTACATGATATGTTGGGGATAACACAGGAATTTTCACCTCGTTTTTTGAGACGTTATCATAATCTTTATGAAGAAATCAGCGGAGCCGTCAAAGCTTACATCAATGATGTAAGAACAGTTGACTTTCCCAATGAACGGGAACAATACTGATCATTGAATATTAATATTCTGAAAGGATGGCATATCCGCAAGTACTGTATGAGGATAATCATCTGATTGCTATAAATAAACGAGTGTCAGATATTGTTCAGGGTGACTGGACAGGGGATACTTCTCTGGATAATATCGTAAAAGCTTATCTGAAAGAAAAATACAACAAGCATGGAAATGTATTTCTCGGAGTGATCCATCGGCTCGACAGACCAGTCAGCGGTGTTGTTCTTTTTGCCCGAACCGGCAAGGCATTATCCAGAATGAACGAGCAGTTCAAATTACATGAAACGGAAAAGATTTACTGGGCTGTTGTAAAGAACCAACCGCCGGAAGATGAGGGATATCTGGTGCATTATATGATCAGGAACAGGGAAAAGAACAAATCTTTTGTATATAGTCGTGAGCGGGCCGGCTCGAAGAGGGCCGAACTGATATACAGAGTGGTTGGAAGGTCTGAAAAATACTGGTTTCTCGAGATACGTTTGTTAACGGGTCGGCATCATCAGATACGTGCTCAGTTGGCGGCCATAGGATCTCCGATACGGGGCGATTTGAAGTACGGATATCCTCGTTCGGATCCAGGAGGAGGTATCCACTTGCATGCCCGGGAATTGCATTTTAATCATCCTGTGGGAGGACAGAAGATAAATATAATAGCTGATCCGCCGAAAGATAAACTATGGAGCACTTTTCTGTCCGTTTGTTCTTAAGCCAGGTCTTTGTAGTTGAACTTTCGGAGCAACAGGTCGGAAGCAGAATCCACTATGTCAATGCGGTTTTTCCCTGCCATCAGAATATGCATCAGTATTTTGGAACGGTTCTCTGATTCAACAAGTACCTGCCGGTAGGCCCCACAAGGATAGACAGGTTCTTCCATGAAATCCCCTTTCTTAAAAGCTGTAATGGCAAGCTTTATAATAGGTGTGTCAGGATAATTGGCGTTGGCATAAAAAACTGTTATCCGTTCGGCACATAATCCAGAGGGACAGGCTGCATTTTCCTGGTTGTTGGTCTGTATGATTTCTCCATTGTCCATCAACAGGGCTGCTCCGACACGAAATTCCGACAGGGAGCATAAGCTTTTCCGGAAACCTCTCTGGCTTTTTCTACCAAAAGCCGATCCTGTTTACTCAGCTCGGTGATAAGGCATCCCTTGATATGAATAGTGATCTTTTTTTGTTTCATAAGTCAAAGAAAGATAGAATATAAATTCTCTTTTCAAATTTCAATAATAAGATAATTAATAGGAAAATTATATTTTTGGGAAATGAACATCCTGAAAAATATGTCTTTTCTTAAAACTGTAACGTCAGGAACCATTTTCCTGAAGTTCATAATTTTACTTATGTTAACCGCTGGTTGTGGAACATCCCGTAAAACAGTCGTAAGTCATGTTAGCATAAAGCGGCAGCAATATATCCGTAAATATGCCAATTTAGCTATCGAAGAGATGAATCGTACTGCTATACCTGCCAGTATTATTATGGCACAGGCCCTCCTCGAATCGGATGACGGGAACAGCTATCTTGCTGTGTACGGAAATAATCATTTCGGCGTAAAATGTCATAAAGATTGGAAAGGGAAAAAGATATATTTTGATGATGATAAAAAGCATGAGTGTTTTCGTAAGTATAAAACCGTAGAGGAATCTTACAGGGATCATTCCGATTTTATCCGTAACGGACAGCGTTATTCTTTTTTATTTTCACTCGATACAGAAAATTACAAAGCCTGGGCTAAGGGACTCAAAAAAGCCGGGTATGCTACCAATCCTCATTATGACAAGATGCTTATCAAAATCATTGAGGATAATAAATTGTATGAATTAGATGACAGAAAGAATCCTTTTGAGATTACACCGATAAAGAAAAAACGGGAAGAAACGGGTAATAAAAAAGAAGGAGTGACAGTTGTTTCGTCACCGGAAATGTCCGATGAGTTTACGATATCGTTTCCTTCCCGAAAGATCATGACAAATAACAGGATCAATTATATTATTGTTAAACCTGGAGATACATTTGAGTCGCTGACCAAAGAACTGCAAATGTTGTCATGGGAGCTTCGCAAATACAATGAACTGCCCAAAAATGCTATACTGACCCCCGGACAGATACTCTATCTGCAGCCAAAACGGAAACAGGCCGAGCCCGGGAAGAAAGTTTATATTGTTAAGAAGGGGGATAACATGTATTCTATATCTCAGAAGTTCGGAATCAGGCTGAAGTATCTGTTGGACATGAATGGGATGAAACAGGGGGAGGAACCTGTGCCAGGACAGAAAATCAAACTACGTAAGTAATTTGTAATCCTCAGCCTGAAACCCCATCAGAAAATCCCGTATATTCATTCTTTTTCGTCCTTCCAGTTGCACTTCCTTCAGGGATACGAAACCTTCCTTCACGGCAATATCCAGAAAAGTTTTTCCGTTGGTAACAAACCTGCGTACCGGAAGATTATGTTTTTCAACCTTAGCGATGGCAGAGAAAATTTTCAGGATCAGTATCTGGCCGTTGAGGGCCTGTATCCTGGCACGTGCACCGGGGTGAGGGCTGAAGGCACGGACGCGGTTACATATACTTCTTGGGGTGTCGTTCCAGTCGATGAGCAGATCCTCTTTTTTAATCTTCGGGGCCTTTTTCAGTAACGCCGGATCCGGCACTTTTTGTTCAATCAGCTCCACTTGCCCATGAATAATTTTTTCAATGGTTGTGACCGTCAGGCGGGCACCTGCTTTCATGAGCTTATCCGTTAGGATGCCTGCATTGTCTTCAGGCAGGATGGGTACTTTTTCCTGAAGGATGATTTTGCCTGCGTCTATCTCATGGTTGAGGAAGAAAGTGGATACTCCTGTTTCTTTTTCGCCGTTGATCAGTACCCACTGTATAGGAGCTGCACCGCGGTATTGTGGCAACAGGGAGGCATGCAGGTTGAAAGTGCCCAGGCGGGGATATGACCACACCACCTCAGGCAACATCCTGAAAGCCACCACCACTTGTAACTCTGGTTTCCAGGTATCCAGTTGTTCGAGAAAAGTAGGATCTTTCAGTTTTTCTGGCTGAGCAATAGGGATACCTTTGTTTAAAACATATTCTTTAACGGATGATGGTTGTGGTTTCCGGCCCCTGCCTGCAGGTTTGTCGGGAGCCGTAACTACTCCGGTAACAGGTATGCCCTGGCTTAGCATATAATCCAGAATCCCTGCTGCAAATTCCGGCGTACCATAAAATACAATGGAAGGATATGCTTTCATTTATTTACAAAATTAAATTCTTTTCCCCGTTATTTTATCCTACGCATCATCATCTTCCGGAAAGTTTTCGATGTCATGCGGATTGACCAGCTCGAGAAGATGTCCCATTTTAACTTTTTTTGTCTGCAGGTAATAAGCATTATATTTATTGGGTTTTACCTCGATGGGAATGATTTCCGCAATTTCGAGACCATATCCTTCCAGACCCGCCCTTTTCACAGGGTTGTTGGTCAGCAGTTTTATCTTTCCCACGCCAAGGTTATGCAGGATGTTGGCTCCTATACCGTAGTCTCTTTCGTCTGCCCGGAACCCAAGTTCTATATTGGCCTGAATCGTATCTTTTCCTTCTTCCTGCAGTTTATAGGCTTTGATCTTATTAAACAATCCGATACCGCGGCCTTCCTGGTTCAGATATACGATTACGCCTTTTCCGGCCTTTTCGATCATCTCCATGGATTTGTGAAGTTGATCACCGCAGTCGCAACGTAACGATCCGAATATATCGCCGGTGATACAGGAGGAGTGCATCCTGACAAGAATAGGTTCATCCGGGGTCCAGTGTCCTTTCAGCAAAGCCACGTGTTCAAGGTTGTTAGATTTCTGGCGGAAAGGAATCAGCCTGAATTTTCCATAACGTGTAGGGAGTTTGACTTCCACGCCTCTTTCGATAAGACTGTCTTGCCGGATGCGGTAAGCAATTAAATCTTTGATAGAGATCAACCTGATATTGAGTTTATCTGCCAGCTTGCGTAAGTGTGGCAAACGAGCCATGGTGCCATCGGGATTTAGAATCTCGACCAATGCCCCGCCGGGATGCAAGCCTGCCAGACGGGTAAGGTCAACAGCTGCTTCCGTATGGCCTGCACGACGTAATACCCCATTGGTTTTTGCCTTCAGTGGAAAGATATGACCCGGACGACCCAGATCTTCCGGTCGTGTGGCAGGGTCTACCAAGGCCTTAATGGTAGCTGCCCGGTCGTATGTGGAAATACCCGTGGAGGTTTTTTCGCTGATATAATCCACGGAAACCGTAAACTGGGTTTCGTGCAAAGCCGTATTTTTCCCTACCATCAGATCGAGCTCTAATTCTTCACAACGTTCTTCAGTCAGTGCTACACAAATAAGGCCCCGTGCTTCCGTTGCCATAAAATTGACCATATCGGGTGTGATGAGTTCGGCAGCAACAATGAAATCCCCTTCATTTTCCCTGTCTTCATCATCAACGACAATCACGGGCTTTCCTTTTTTTATTTCTTCAATGGCTGCAGGGATTGTATCGAATACTATTTCCTGGTTGTTGTCCGCAGCAATGTTCTTATTGATTTCTTTCTGTTGGTTCCCAGACATTTGTTGTAACTCCTTTCAAAGCTTTTATCAAACCGGCCGCAAGCGCCAAGTTCATGGAATAGAAATGTGTAACAAACCGCAAAATTACAATTTGTTTTCTGAATATTTTTAAAATATTATCAATTAATATCAGGAAAAGAAAAAGCAGGTGAATTGAAAGAAAGAGGAGATATAACGGATAATGCAATGCCAGGAACAGGTTTGCTGTCAGGTTCAGCAAAATAAGCCAGGGAACAAACCAACGGATCCCTTTGTGTGACCAGAAACAAAACCCTGTCGGTTTAAATATATTTCTAAAAAGTTTCCGGAGAGCCCGGAGATTTTGAAAATTCCCGGTGGCTATCCTGACTTTTCTGCGGAATGCTTCTTTCAGTGTATGGATAGTATCTTCATAAACCACTGCCGAGGGTTCTACAATAGCCTTGTGGTTTTGCTCAAGAACTTTCATATTGATATAGAAATCATCTACCAGAAAATTGGAGGGGACTGGTCTGAACAGTTCTTTGCGCAATGCATAACAGGCTCCGGAGGGTCCCATGATGATCCCCCACAACAGGCCTTCCCGGTATTTGATCATTACCTCGCGGCTGGTGTATTTTTTTTCCTGGAAAGCAACACCCCGGTTGTTTTCATTATTGATACCAATCAGGCAAGTGTCTACAAGACCTATGCCTGGGTCTGAAAAATGTCTGGTGATCAATTGAAGTGTATTTTCTGCCAACATGACATTTGCATCCGTCAGTACGAGGATTTCTCCGGAAGCCTGCTCTGCCAGCCGGTTCAGAATCGAGGGTTTTCCAATCCGTTGGGGTGAACGGGTGAAACGAAGGGATGGATATCTTTTTGTTAACTCAAGAACAATATTATCAGTGTGATCGGTGGAAGCATCTGACATCACCAGCACCTCCATTTTGTTTTCAGGGTAATTACAGGCATATAAATTCAGTATTTTATTGCGGATTATACGCTCTTCATTATAAGCCGGGATGATGATGCTGAGGGAAGGATAATGGGTTTCCGGCGAAGGGAATCTTTTGCGGGAAAGTTTTAGCTTGATGTCCAGCCACACTGGAAAAACGAGGTAGGTGTGTAATATGAGAGCCAGCGTGGCCCAGAAAAGGATATGTAAGAAGAGTAGTATCACAGACTCCGGTAAAGTTTTTCCAGGTTTTTGGTGATCCTTCTTTTGTCAAAATCTTTCTGCAATAAAAGTAAAGCATTTCCCGTGATTTTCCGGTAGAATACAGGGTCTTTTATCAATTTTTCCACGGCTTTGGCAAATTCGTCGGGATGATCTGCAATGAGAATATTGTTCCTGTTGGTTACAGGAATCCCGGCTGCTCCAATACTTGTGGAAACGACAGCACATTTCCGGGCCATTGCTTCCAGTATCTTTATACGTATTCCTCCCCCGGCCAGCAAAGGGACAACAAATACGGTTCCACTGAAAAAAAATTTTTCTGTGGAGCCAATTTCCCCCAGAAATTCTATTCCGGATGCTTTCCCTTCTCTGTCTTTTATTTTCCGAATTAGACGGATTAGTTTTTTGTCCGGGTTACGACCCGCTATTCGTATTTTAATCCCGGGTATTTTTTTGGTTATAGCAGGCCAGACATTTGCCAGAAACCATACGAGCCCTTTTATGTTGGGTAGCCAATCCAGTGCTCCCAGAAATAATAATGTGGGAGAACATGGCTTTTCCGGGTATGTTACCGGGGAAGGGATATCTACACCGAAAGGGACGGTCAAGATGGTAGCCCGGGGATTCCATGATCGAAACAGGTTGCTGTCATTATGACTGATGGGCAGAATAACTCCAAACATGCCTGCTGTCTTTTTCTCATATCTTCTGATTTGATTGGCAAGCAGATGAAAATAGATTTTACTAATCAGATTTTTTTCTTTCTCTGCCATTTTCTGCCAGATTACATATTCGGCATTGTGAGGCCTGAAAACAATGCGGGTTTCAGGAGAGGAATAAAGTAATGTAAAATATGGTGCCATCGACAATCCTTCTACCTGGATAATATCAAAGGTGTTTTCTTGTAAAAGTATATGAAGCTTCTTCCGGCTTTCCCGGTTGATAAAACGACTGACAGTGTAAGGGATGCCGGAGAGAAACAGGGATAAAAGAGCTGGCAGGTACCTGACTTTGGTGTTTATACTAACAGGAGTGAAAGAGATGTTTTTCAGATTAGTGGGAATATCTTTCCTGTGCGAGGTATGCTTGGAGGTATTCAAGTAGAAAACATGTATTTGATGTCCTAAAGAGTGCAGGTTGGTTATCATTTGTGCAGTGGCAAGGGAACTGCCATCACGAGGGGGAAAGGGAGGCTTATTCGTTAAAAACAGGATCCTCATGTGCTGACAGGGTTAGTCCTTTCTTTTTCTTGATAGTAAATGTGATATACGGTCTATTAATCTCCTGAAAAAATGACTGTAAGCCTCCGGACTCATAATGGCAGCATCATTGGTGGATTTGTAAGTAAGATAGATACCTATCGGCAACAGGATGAAAGTGGAGATCCACATGCCTGTGAAAGGGCTCCATACATCTTCCCTGACAAATTTCTCTCCTGACATAGATATGATATAATAAAATACAAAAAACAAAACAGATATTACGATGGGCATGCCCAGTCCTCCTTTCCGGATGATGGCTCCCAGAGGGGCGCCGATGAAGAAAAAGATAACACACGCAAAAGACAGGGTGAACTTACGGTGCCATTCGATTTGATGTCTTCGGATCCATTTGACCTGTGCCTCGATGACCCTTCGTATGTTGTGTACATAATTACTGGTGGTTTGGGCACTTGTGATCCCTTGGTCAATGATGCTTTGTTGATAGGAATTGCTAAGGCCGGAAAAAGCATTCCATAAATCAAAAGGAACCGCCACGGTAGTGTGCTTTGCTTTTCCGGACAGGGTATCCTTTTTGTGGTACCTGGCAAAAAGACGGACATATTCGAAATATTGTCTCATAACGGTCTTTTGAAACAAAGATTTTTTGTCCCCCAGTTGCTGGTTCAGGGAGTCAATAAAATGTTGAAGCTGCGACAGGTTCAGCATGGAATAATTGTTTTTGAAAAGATTCTCATCTGTCCGTTTCAGTCCAAATCCGGTTAATTTGATCACCAGGGTCTGCTGTGAAAAGTAATCCTCCCGGAAAGGGAAAGTTTTGTCTCTTCTGTTAACCGGATGTTTGTTTTTGTTAATGACCTCCCGGTATGCTTGTCCGTGATACAGGTTAAAGATCAGGTCTTTCTTATTGGGTGTAATGATCATTTTCCCGGAATCGGCATAAGTAACGGCAATATTGCCTTTCTTATCAGAGTGGTCATAGATAAGAATATGATACAGCATATTGGTTTTGAAATTTTTCCTGCCGATTTTTATGCTGTATCCGTCAATGCCATTGTAGAATTCACCTGCTTTTATATTCAGTTCAGGTCTTTGTCTCTGGATATCCCACAATAGTGATCTGGATTTCAAGTTGGCGATAGGAAGAATGTTATTGGCAAAATAAAAAGCAAAAACGGTCAGGAAGATCATCAGATAAAACACAGGGAGCATAATCTTTTGCAGTGGGATGCCCGACGATTTCATGGCGGTAAGCTCAAAGCGTTCCCCAAAGTTTCCAAAAGTCATCAGGGCAGCCAAAAGGATAGCCAGTGGCAGAGCCATGGGTACAAAACTGGCAGCCAAATAGAAAAGTAGTTCAGCCAGAACATGGAATTGCAGGCCTTTTCCCACCAGATCATCAATATATCTCCACAGGAACTGCATGATCATTAGGAACATGACAATAAAAAAAGTCAGCACCAAAGGACCCAGGAAAGATTTTAAAATATACCTATGAAGTCGCTTCATAAAAGAAGATATTCTGTCTATGGGAACGAATGCAAAAGTAAGATATTTTTAGCAGGTCGGAAAAGGTTTACAAACCGAGATTTCTTTTTAACTCGGCAATCTGTGTATTCCAGAGGTCAATAGCGTCATCTTTCTCATCTTCTTCTGCAAAATCGGTGATTAGGAGGGCTACATCCTTGGTCAGTTCATCGATGTTGATGCGGAACTCGAAGTAGGATTTAGGATTTTCATCATCCATCCAGTGGAAGCGGACATATCTATTGTCTTTCAGGCTGGTAAGTTTGGCTAGCTGTTTGGATCCTTCCCAAACAAAAGTAAATATATCCCCGTTTACGTATACATCATCGGCAAACCACTCACACAATCCTCCTGCTGTGCTTAAACGGTTAAACAGTACCGACGGTGAGGTGTTGATCGTATATTCCAGCTCGTATTTCGTTTTCATCAGAATATGTTTTAATTATACAATTATTATTCAATCAGTTAAAATATCAGTTAAGGTTTTAAAATTTTCATCTACATGCTCGAAGCAATACTCTTTTGTTCCTAACTGATAAGGTCAGTTTCATGCTCATTGTCTATTATGCATACAGTAAAAATCGACTTTTTTAATATTTTAGGCAACATCCTCTTCTTCAAAATTGAAATCAGGATCCAACCTTTTAAGTTGCGTTTTACAAAATAAGCTTATCTTTTCTGAAATTGTTCAAATAATCTTCTCCGAGTTCATCAAAAGCATTCTTGTTTTTTATAAAGAAATAAGAGGCTGTCAGGATCTTGTGTCCTACTGTTATTATTGCCCTTTTTTTGCCTCTTCTACCAACAAGACTTGTATATTTTAAGCTTAAATATGTGTGCTTTGTCCTTGATGCAGCCCATCCTAACTCTACCAGTAATGAACGTAAGTACTTGTTTCCATAGGTTATCCTTTCGTTTTTATTTTTACCTGCACTTTCATTACTCCCCGGACTGACACCAGCCCACGAGGCAATATGCTTATGTGTTGGAAAGTTGCTCATGTTGGGACTAATCTCAGCAATAATACCAACCATGCCCTACGCCGGGGATCGTTTCTAACAACTCTAAGATATCATTCCCCAGCCGCGTTCTACGACTTGCTTGAATTCAATATAGTTTTTTTCATCGCCACTTAATTTTGTAAAACTTTTTACAAAATTAAGTGGCTTTTTTCATATTCATCTCCTTTTGTTTTTGTTCCTCTTTTGTTTTTATACTTTCTTAATAATGAGGGTTTCATGCTATTTTAGTTTTAAAATACCTAATTCTTTTGTTTAAAAAATGGTGGTGTTACTTAAAATCTGTTTCATCCGGAATAAATAAAGTTTGCATGCAATATAGAAAAAAATTGGTAATAACCTGAGTTCAACATAAGCAATATGTTAAAATAGTGCAAGTTGCCCAAATGTTTCTTGTGTTTTGTATTTTATTCCCGGTTTTTTAAGCAAGAATTAGTATGCCAACAATCCTGAAATAAGATTTGAAATAAAGGTTCATCACAAAGATGCGTACTTTTAAGCTAAAAAAACAGAAAGATGTCAACAAGTTTAATGTATCATGGTTTTGGTCTGACCGAACAGGAATATCTGAAGACCGGGTAAAAAGGGGGCCAGATTATATTTTATGTGGAGACCAAGCTGGAACATTTACGTTGTAGCCAATGTGGGG
>Ga0190359_1000156_pt1 | contig 44641 bp, 43 predicted proteins | sample 48721823_MG_FD_161269 | JGI IMG/M metagenome (GOLD analysis project Ga0190359, IMG submission 161269) | Hydrothermal vent microbial mat bacterial communities from Southern Trench, Guaymas Basin, Mexico - 4872-18-2-3_MG | ecosystem: Environmental > Aquatic > Marine > Hydrothermal vents >...
GAAACAGAGAAAAACAAAAGTGTTTTGTTTTCCATAATATACAAAGACAGCATCAGTCAATATCAGGAAATCTCACAATATCTTTAACGATAAATGCGGTTGGATATTTTCGCAATATTTGATGATAAACCTTCAGGGCCTCTCTTTTTGTACGGAAATCTCCTATCCTGACTTTATAAAAAGGTGATTGGTAAAGCACATATACCGGATAATCCGGAAAAGCGGAAAGGAATTCCACCTTTGTTCTGATCGCCTGATCCCTGGCGGTGGGTCCGGAATTGAATAGCAACTGGATTCTGTATCCATCTATTCCTTTTTTTCTTTTATTCTTTTGTATCTGACGATTTACAATATCCTGTATCCGCGGATCCTGTCTTACCGTAATCGTTCCTGTTTGCCAGACCTCCTCCTTAATGCTTGTTTTCTCCTGCGCACAAACTCCCTGCACAAATAAAATGACAACCGCAAAAATAAATACGAAAAACCCGCTTTTCATGTTAAAATTTAGCATAGGAAGGATGGATACTAAGAACAGGTATCGGCGAATGGTTGACCATTTCCTGTGCCTCACTGCTCAGATACATTCTCAATGGATTGCCCCGATGGTTGCTAACCATGGAAATCAGTTCGGCTCCTACATGTACAGCATAGGCAATGGTAAGATCGGCAACATTACTGCCCTTATAGGAATCCCGGACTGTTTTCACCCCTCTTTTTTCAAGATATTCCGCAGATTGATCTGCATACTTGTTCAGACGGGAAATGACATCCCTGGCATTGGTTTCTCTGACATCTATCACATGTACCTCTGCTTCTAAAACTGTTGCCAGTTCACAGGTAAAAGGTACTTTCACACGCGTATCCTGACGTGCATCAATGGGCAATACGATCTTTGTGATTTTTTTCTTGCGAAACCCGTAACGTATGGTCATCACAGGACATGGTGCCTTGCAAACCACACGGTAGGCGTTACTACCCAGCCAGAATTCTTCAAATCCGGAAATCCCGTGTGTTCCCATAACAATCATCAGCGAACCATCTTTCTCTGCCTGCTCGGTAATGCCTTTATAAATACGTCCTGTACGGATCACATAGTCAAAATCTCCTCCTCCTTTGTATTTGGACTTATGTTTTTTAACAATTTCTTCACAAAACTCCTCAGTCGTTTTGGTATACTCCTTGTCTTTGTCCTTATCCTTCAGCACAAAAGGAAGATCATAATTTTTATCCTTGCGTACATGGATGATACGTAAACTCAGATTGAATATATTTGCCAGATAGATACCGTGATCCAAAGCATTCATGGAGTCCTTGGAAAAGTCGACAGGAACAAGTATATTTTGCATATATGTTGGAATTTAATGGTTAACCCAGTTATCAAAAGTAGAAAATAGTTTTAACAAAATCAAAACAAAAAGTCATCTCAGGAGAGGAACTTTCTGTTTTTGATCGAAACGGATTTTTTTCAAGATTATTCCCGATCTGATTTGGAGAACCCCCTTCATTTCGAGCTCTATCCTGCCACCGTGAAACACAGAACCCACCAGTACTTTTCCAATCTTTCCGATGTTTTCATATTCAACTTTTACCGGCACCCGGTAAATCTGTTCTGTGGAGGAAGGAATAAACACCTTCTCTTCGGTAGTTACATTTCCGATTTTTTCCGTTTCCAGAAAAATATCAGAAGAAAGTTGCTTTACCACAATTTTACGGGTCGAATGATTCACTATAGCCATATCTACATCCAGCAAAACAACTCCATCGCCAATTTCCCTGACTGTTATTTTTGAGATTTTGCCGGGTTGTACATCAATATTCGAACACCCTGTCAGGGCCCACCCCAGAAATAAAACAAACAACAGGGAATACCCTGTGCGATAAAAGAAAAAAGGCATAGACCGGTTCCTGTCAGTTATTATAATTATCCTTCCTCCAGTGCCTGCATTAACTCATCAGTCATTTCCAAGTTGTGATAAACATTCTGTACGTCATCCTCCTCTTCAAAATCTTCAACCAGTTTCAATACTTTCATAGCCTCTTCAACCCCAAGTGTTTTCGTCGTCACAGGAACCCGTTGCAGCTCGGCATTCTCTGCCTGTATCCCCATCTCATCGAGTTTTTTTTGTATGCTTCCAAAGTCCTCCAAAGCACAGGTAACGATCAGGGTATCTCCCTCATCCTCGATCTCCTCCGCTCCTGCATCAATAAGTTCCAGTTCAAATTCTTCCGGATCAATATCTCCCTTAGGGATGGTAAAAACACCTTTCCTATCAAAAACATATTTCAATGATCCGTTGGTGCCAAGGCTACCGCCGCGTTTGGTAAAGATAGACCGGATATTGCTGACAGTACGATTTTTGTTGTCGGTAAGACATTCTATAAAAATACCCACACCATGAGGGGCATATCCTTCAAAAGTCATTTCCTGAAAATTCGCTTCATCGGAAGAAGCTTTGGAAATGGCCCGTTCGATATTATCCTTGGGCATATTGACTCCTTTGGCATTCTGAATAGCCAGCCGGAGCCTCGGATTGGCAGACGGATCCGGTCCTCCCTCACGTGTGGCAATCTGTAATTCCTTTACAATTTTGGAAAAAATCTTAGAGCGTTTTGCGTCGAGCGCTCCTTTTTTTCTTTTTATGGTTGACCATTTGCTGTGTCCTGACATAATATTCCCTTTAAGTTTTGACAAAAATACAAAAATCCTCCTGCAAATATAAAATCAGCCTAATCATACAGCATCGTTATTTGAATTTTACTGTACCGATAGTCCTGTCGTAATCCAGCATTACTCCTTTTTTTCTCCCGTTTAACAACACCTCTATCAGATTTATCTGATTAGGATAAACCTCTGTCAACAGGTCATTTTCGATCGTTAATTCATGAAACTCTTTTTCCGGAAATGATTCCATATAACACCAGGTAACATCATAGTCCACCTCTTTTCCCAAATAATAAACCGGGATTTCCTCGCCCAGAATGCGGATATGAAAATGCCTAAGCAAATAAACCGATAAAAGGGAATCCGAATCCTCCCGTTCATTTTTTGATCCGAGTTTCATCAGGATACCTTCCTCCTGCCACACAGCATTTTCGAGATCATCCGTAAATATCTTCATGACGATCTGCAACTGTGCACTGTCATGGTTATAACTGACCTGACAAAGGCTTACATAAAATTTATGGGCAGAACTATTTCCCACAAATACAAATAACATCAGTATAATAAACCTGCCAAATTTGATCTTCTCCTTCATTATTATTTACTTTGTGTGTTAAATTAATAAATTTTTTAATATTTCATGAAATGTATTTCAAGTATTTTCTTCCCTTTTTGATTTTTCTTCTACCATTTTATCAAAGCTCATTAAGAGCTCAAGAAAACACCAATCATTCGGCATTCCGTCAGTTGCATGACGAATTTTCCACACCTAATTATTACAGGACTGCTTCCGGCGCTCCCGGCCAGGGTTACTGGCAGCAAAAAGCCGATTATTCTATCGCGGTGACCCTGGACGACCAAAAACAAAAGATCTATGGCGAAGAGACCATTTTTTATCATAACAATTCTCCCGATCCTCTTGATTATCTATGGATACAACTGGACCAGAACGTACGCGAACGAAATTCCTTCTCAAAGCAGGTCAGCACATCCCGGATATCAGACCCGATGAGTTTCAGCACAATGAAACAATTATTCAACGATTTCGACGGAGGTTTCAAAATCGAATATGTGAAAAATGCACAGGGAAAAGATCTCCCCTATATCATAAACTATACCATGATGCGCATCGACTTGCCGCAGCCCTTAAAGCACGGAGAGACATTTACCTTTAAAATTAAATGGTGGTACAATATCAATGACCGGGCCAGTATAGGTGGACGCTCCGGCATGGAATATTTTCCAAAAGAGGATAATTATATTTACACCATTGCTCAGTTCTATCCCCGGATGGCTGTCTATAATGATTTTGAAGGCTGGCAGAACAAGCAGTTTATCGGATGGGGGGAATTCACTCTCCCTTTCGGGGATTTTGATGTCAAAATAACGGTTCCGGCCGATCATATTCTGGGCGCCACAGGAGTGTTGCAGAATCCTCAGGAAGTATTGACGGCGAAACAAAGAGAGCGTCTGAAACAAGCCCGTTATTCCGATATCCCTGTTATGATTGTTACGGAAAAAGAAGTCCGGGCCAACGAGAAGACAAAAGATTACTCCCATACGAAAACCTGGCACTTCAAAGCCCAAAACGTAAGGGATTTTGCTTTTGCCACCTCGCGCAAGTTTATTTGGGATGCCATGGGTGTGCCTTTCGGAAAACGTATCGTCATGGCCATGTCTTATTATCCGAAAGAAGGGAATCCGTTATGGGAACAATATTCCACCAAAGTAGTAGCACATACCATCAAGACCTATTCCAAATACACCTTCGATTTTCCTTATCCCAAAGCAGTTTCGGTACACACAAACCGTATTGGGATGGAATATCCCATGATCTGTTTCAACGGCGGTCGTCCCGAGCCAGACGGTACTTATTCGGAACGAACCAAATACAACATGATCAGTGTGATCATCCATGAAGTAGGTCATAATTTTTTCCCGATGATCGTAAATTCCGATGAAAGACAATGGACCTGGATGGACGAGGGGTTGAACACTTTCCTCCAGGGTATCGCCGAAAGGGAATGGGACCATAACTTCCCGCATTGGTGTGGCAACCCTGCTGATATTGTCGATTATATGTCAGGCGATCCGGAAACCATGGTACCTATCATGACTAATTCGGAATCGCTGTTACAATTTTACAACAATGCCTATTCCAAACCGGCTACGGCACTGAATATTCTGAGAGAAACCGTTATGGGACGAAAGTTGTTTGATTTTGCTTTCAAACAATATGCCCGCAGGTGGAAGTTCAAGCATCCTACACCGGAAGATTTTTTCCGCACCCTTGAAGATGCCTCTGCCGTTGATCTCGACTGGTTCTGGAGAGGATGGTTTTACACCACCGACCATGTGGATATTTCTCTGGATAAGGTTGCCGTCTACCGGATCAACACGAAAAATCCGGAGATCGAAAAGCCCATTGCCCGGGAAGAAGCAAAAAATGTCCCCGAACATATCAGCATCACCCGCAACAGGCAGTCGCTGAAAACAGCCGTTGAAAAAGATCCCTCACTGAAAGATTTCTATAACAGCTATGACAAATACGAAATTACACCCCTGGATAAAAAAAACTATGAACGGTATCTCTCATCACTCACCGATGAGGAAAAGAAACTTGTGGAAAACAAGAATTATTTTTATGAACTGACCTTTTCCAATAAAGGAGGCTTGGTCATGCCCATCATTCTGGAATTCACTTTCGAAGACCATACCAAAAAGCGGATTAAGATACCGGCCGAAATATGGAGTAGAAATAACAAAACCGTTTCCAAAGTCTTCCCGTTCCCCCAAAAAGTAAAACAAATTATCATTGATCCATTACAGGAAACCGCCGATACCGATGTCAGCAATAATGCATGGCCTCCGGTCGAACATATTAACCGGTTCGAACTGTTCAAATACAACTATCCGCAACGGCCTAATCCCATGCAGCAAAAACAAAAATCGAAGAAATAAAAAGCCCTGATCGGGGCTTTTTTTATTAAAAATTCACCACAAAATCCAGGAACGGGACTCCAAGGAAAATCGTCTTGGAAATATCCTTATTGTTTATGAAAGCAAGATCAATGGAATTTTTCTCCCCCAGAAAGCGTATCCCATAAGAGAAATTGCTGTAGTAATCATGGTCTTCATTGATACCAGGAATAAACCAGTTTTCTGAGACGAGAGCAATTCGCCGGGAGACCCTGGCCATTCCACTAATAGTAATAACCGGTTTCTTCGCAAAATCATTATTTACAAACCCCCAACCCAATCCTCCTGTAATATTCAAATTGGTTGTACCAAAGGTGGCAAATCCATTTAATACACCAAGTCCGGTAAAATCGGAATTATCATCATTTGAGTGATTAAAATAATTCACATACAGCACATTACCACCTGCATAAAAATTCTTAAATACCTTTGTGGATATTTTCGGATTCAAATAGTACACATAGGGAGCATCTCCGCTTTTAGACAATAAAGAGAACAATTCAAAACCTGCCGTAATATCCATAAATTTCAGAGGAGCATAACTGAAGGAATTGAAAAATATCCATACATTTTGATAAGTAGCGGTTTTTGCCGGCTTAGGAATTGCCGAACTTCCCAAAAGATATTTGTAAGGGTTTGGATTCTCAAACCATATTTTTCCCTTTTTTATTTTTACATTTTCTTCCGAAATCTCTTTGATTGATTTGATCTTGCTTTTTTCAATTGTGATCTGCCCCATGGAAGTAGAATTCACAATAATCGTCTGATCATCCTGAGAAACAAAGTTTCCCGTTATTTGCGAACCATCCTGCAAGGTAATTTGCAAGATAGTTCCCGGAATATAAACAATATTTTTCTGAGCCTGGCAGCTTTCTGTCGCATAAAGAAATATGCCGGCAAAAATCAAAATCTGAAACCACAACTTTTTCATTGTATTAACTTATTATTGCCAAAATTAATAATTAAATAATTAGATTTTACGATTTTAGCAACCAATAAGTTACGAATAACAACAAAAAAATAAAATAAAAATGATTTTCAATTATTATACCCAGAATATAACTTTAACAATTCTCACATAAACCCAAAACATTCTCCAAATGAAGCAATTTTACCAGTTCCGTCACTTCGGGTAAAACATGCACCAACTCAAAATCAAACTGGCACCTTTCAGCCTCTCTTACCATATCCACCAGAAAATCAAAACCGGCACTGTCCACAAAGTGGATCCTTTCCAAATCGATTGTAATCTTCATATCTTTCTTTTCCGGAATCCTCAACATTTCATTCCGCATTTCCCGGGCTACAAGAAAGCTGAAACGCTTTTCCTCGGGAAAAGAAAAAACCAGATGATTTTCACCAATAAAATCTTTCTTTATCATAATCATAAAAAGAAATTTTAAACGCGACGAAAATAAGAATTGATTTTTATGTAAATTCAAGGAAAAAGTTCTTTTTTTCAACAATTAATATGAATTATTCACGAAAACGCAAATTAAGTTCATCCAATTGTCTTTTTGAGATAAAGTTTGGTGCATCGGCCATCATATCCCGGCCGGCATTATTTTTCGGGAAAGCAATAAAGTCCCGTATCGACTCACTGCCTCCAAACATGGCTGCCAGTCGGTCAAATCCCAAGGCTATACCTCCATGTGGTGGGGCTCCATACCGTAGTGCCTCCATTAAAAAGCCAAATTGAGTGGCAGCTTCTTCGTCAGTAAAACCCAACAACTTCAGCATGCGTCCCTGCAGTGTCGTTTCATGAATACGAATTGAACCTCCTCCGATTTCCACGCCGTTTATAACCAGATCATAAGCATTGGCTCTGACTTGTTCCGGATGTTTCTCCAACAAAGTTAAATCTTCAGATAATGGAGAAGTAAAAGGATGGTGTGTGGCCATATACCTTTTTTCTTCCTCATTCCATTCCAATAATGGGAAATCAAGTACCCACAGCGGGGAATAATTTCCTTTTTCACGCAGTCCTAACCTGGTTCCCATCTCCAGACGCAATTCCGATAAAGCAAATAATGTCCTGTTTTTTTTCCCGGACAGGATCAACAAAAGATCACCTTTTCCAGCACCCGTATGCTCTCCCCATTTCATTAGTTCATCAACAGAAAAAAATTTATCTACGGAAGATTTAACGGAACCGTCTTCCTGAAACTTCACATATACTAATCCTCCGACACCGATCTGCGGCTGTCTCACAAACTCTGTAAGCTGCTCCAGTTGTTTTCTCGAATAACCGGCACTACCCGGCACACAAATCCCTCCGATGTATTCAGCCGTATCAAATACAGGAAACCCCTTCCCCTTGACCTCCATCGTAAGATTAGTGATCTCCAGCCCAAACCGGATATCCGGCTTGTCGGTCCCGTACCTTTCCATAGCTTCCCGGTAAGTCATCTGGGGAAAATTCCCATTATATTTTATCTGTAGAATCGTATCAAATAAATAGACGATTAATCCTTCAAAGACTTTAAGAACGTCTTCTCTCTCCACAAAAGACATCTCACAATCGATCTGGGTAAACTCCGGCTGTCGGTCAGCACGCAGGTCCTCATCCCTGAAACATTTTACCAATTGAAAATACTTGTCATATCCCGCTATCATCAGTAACTGCTTGAATATCTGCGGGGATTGTGGCAACGCATAGAACTGATGTTTATGCAGGCGGGAAGGAACCACAAAATCACGCGCTCCTTCCGGCGTTGATTTGATCAATGCCGGCGTTTCTATCTCCAGGAAACCGGCTTTATCCAAATACTTCCTGACTTCCTGGGCAAGACGATGCCGCAGGATCATTTTCTTTTTCATAGGCTCCCGTCGCAGATCCAGATACCTGTATTTCATCCGTATCTCCTCTCCTCCATCCGTATCCTTTTCAATCGTAAAAGGAGGCAATTCCGATCTATTTAAAATTTCTATCTTTTTAGCCTCGACCTCAATATCGCCGGTAGGCAAACATTTATTCTTATTGCTTCTTTCCCTGACAACCCCTTCAATCCTTACCACATCTTCCCGTCCCAGTTTTCTTGCTTCTTCACACAGCGCTGGATTCTGATCCAAATTAAATACAAGCTGGGTGATCCCGTACCGGTCACGCAAATCAATAAACGTCATTCCACCCAGATTCCGCACTCTTTGAATCCAGCCCGAAAGGATCACCTCTTTTCCGGCATCTTCTAATCTCAACTCCCCACAATTATGCGTACGGTACATAACAGAAAAATTTTGGCAAAAGTACATAAAATAATCACGGAGAATATTCTCTTTGCCCCGTTTTTTTTTCATCTTTACTCATCTTTTTTTTACATCATGAAAAAAGACAAAATTCTCAATGACACATATTTTATGAAACTAGCTCTGCAAGAAGCCCATAAAGCATTGGAAGCAGGAGAAATTCCTATCGGTGCAGTGATTACCTGCAATGAAACGATTATCGCACGTAGTTATAATCAGGTCGAAATGTTAAATGACCCCACAGCCCATGCTGAGATGCTAGCCATTACGGCAGCAAGTCATCACTTGGGAAGCAAATTCCTGGACAAATGTACCCTGTATGTTACCGTCGAACCCTGTCCTATGTGTGCAGGAGCCCTTTTCTGGGCCAGGATAGGCTGTGTCGTTTTTGGTACTAAGGATGAAAAAAGAGGATACCTGAAGCATCATCCGGAAATCCTCCATCCACGGACAAAAATAAAACAAGGGGTCCTCGAAAATGAAGCAAAGAAACTGATAGACAGCTTTTTCAATACCAAAAGAAAAAATGATAATAACCGGCCGGTATGAAATATAAATTGATTATTTTTCCTCTGAAAAGATATTGTCTTAAAAGGTCAGAGGTCCTGAAGAATGCCTCCCGGCTGACAGGCAGGGATCAGTTTGTGAGAACCTGCTTATAAAATTTTATATTGCCTTCTATGTATATTTACATAAAACGAACATGAATTTTTTTAATCCGCCAAAAGGCGGACAATCCGTCAGGGAATGGACAAAGGAGGAGTAAATTTCCCGCCGTTAGCGGCAAAAATATTATTAACAACCCCACGATGATACCCTGTCTGCCTGAAGCGGGGAGATTCATTCAAAAATTCACACAGGAAAATGATTAAAAAAATTCTTGTGAGAGTGAACCAAGCACAGCAAGCTCGCGAACAGTTTTTCTGTAAGTAACCGCTTACATGGGTGAAGAAAATTTTTATTTTCTTCACTATTTTTAACAGATGAAAAAATTTATGTAGGTTTGGATATAAATTCGAAAACTTAGTGTTATACACCTGATATATGACTATCGAGAATAAACATCTTCACATTATCACTTGGCTGAGGCACCTGATCAGCACTATTATTTATGTATTTATTGTTTATTCCATTTATTTAACTCGTTTTTATGAAAATCTGACGCCGGATATACCTAAGGACTGTTATACGGTTATATTCGGAATTATTTATGTTGCCGTTTTATTATATCCTGCTATATTGAAATTCCATTATATATACTATTCGGATGACGGAGATAAAATTGTCATCAAAACCTATCCCATCGGTTTTTTTACTTCGGGAAAGAAAACCTTCCACATCCCCAAAAAGGATTTTTCCAGAGCCGAAATCAGGGAAAGTTTATTCCGACTTCGCAAAGCACTAATCATCTATCAGTATATCAACAACAAAATAGCCAAATATCCTCCAATATACATAAATGGCCTGCCCAAAGAGGACCAGAAAAAAATAATGGTATCCCTGTCCAGGCTTATGGCAAGAAAAACTAGTGTTATATAACAGGTTTATAAGTTTTTATAATATGAAACGAAAATGAATTTTTTTAATCAAAAATTCACAAATAGAAATGATTAAAAAAATTCATGGGAGAGTGAACCGAGCAAAGCGAGCTCACGAACAGTTTTACTGTGAGTAACCGGTTACATAGGTGAAGAAAATTTTTATTTTCTTCATTACTAATAAAATAAAAATTTTTAAACAGATGAAAAAAATCATATTTTTTGGGAAATACGAATCCCTAGCTTTGCACTAAACTTAAAATTAATCCTATTATGAAAACAGAAGAAATTGTATCCAGGCTAGAACAGAAACATCCCGGGGAAAAAGAATATCTTCAGGCTGTCAGGGAAGTCTTGGAATCCATCGAAGAAGTATATAACCGCAACACCCACTTTCAATCGGCCGGCATTATCGAAAGGCTGATTGAACCCGACCGGGTACTCACCTTTAAAATTCCCTGGACGGATGATGAAGGAAACGTACACATTAATCTGGGATATCGTGTGCAGTTTAACAATGCTTTGGGCCCCTATAAAGGAGGTCTCCGTTTTCACCCCAGTGTAAATTTGAGCATACTGAAATTTCTGGGATTTGAACAGATATTTAAAAATGCCCTGACTACGCTTCCCCTGGGGGGTGCCAAAGGCGGAAGTGACTTTAACCCTAAGGGAAAATCCCAGCATGAGATCATGCGCTTTTGCCAGTCTTTCATGCTGGAACTCTGGAAGATCATCGGTCCTGAAACAGATGTTCCTGCCGGAGATATCGGAGTAGGAGGCCGGGAAATCGGATACCTCTATGGTATGTATAAAAAACTGACTCATGAACATACAGGAGTTCTTACCGGCAAAGGATTGAATTGGGGCGGCAGCCTAATCCGGCCCGAGGCTACCGGATATGGTGTGGTTTACTTCACCAAGGAAATGCTAGCTACACGGAAAGAAACACTGGAAAACAAGACCATTGCCATATCGGGCTTCGGAAATGTGGCCTGGGGTGCTGTCAAAAAAGCTACCGAACTGGGTGCCAAAGTGGTCACGCTGTCTGGTCCTGACGGATACATCTATGATCCGGCCGGTGTTTCGGGCAGGAAAATCGACTATATGCAGGAACTACGTGCTACCAACGAAGATATTGTCGAACCCTATGCCCACAAGTTTGACGGAGTAGAGTTCATCCCAGGAAAACATCCCTGGGAAGTAAAGGTCGATGTGGCGCTGCCTTGTGCTACACAAAATGAACTCAATGAAGAAGATGCCAAACACCTTATCAATAACGGATGTATATGCGTGACTGAAGGAGCCAATATGCCCTGTACACCTGAAGCTATTGAACTCTTCCAGGATTATGAATTACTGTTTTCCCCCGGAAAAGCATCCAATGCCGGAGGTGTAGCCACCTCTGGCCTGGAAATGTCACAAAATGCCCTGAAAATGAACTGGACTGCCCGGGAGGTGGATAATCGGCTGCACCATATCATGAGTAATATCCACCATGCCTGTGTAAAATACGGGAAAAGACCGGACGGATATGTCGATTATGTCAAAGGAGCCAATGTTGCCAGTTTTTTAAAAGTTGCCAATGCCATGCTCGATCTGGGTGTGATCTAATTATCTATGGATGCTCTGGTTTATCAAATCGCATTAAGCCTTCTGCCCGGGATAGGATCTATACGCACGCGATCTATATTAGCGCATGTGGGATCGGCGGAAAATTTTTTTACCGAATCTTCCAAGATCCTTGAGAAGATTCCCGGTGTCGGATCCCATCCCGCCACAAACTCCCAGCGTAAAAAAGCCTTGGAAGCAGCAAAAAAGGAGTATGAATTTGTGAAAAACAATCATATTCGGACTGCCTGGTTTCTGGATGACGACTATCCTATGCGCCTGAAACAATGCGAAGATGCCCCTGTAATCATTTACATACGAGGTGATACAAATCTGGATACAAAAAGAATCATCAGCATTGTCGGAACCAGGCATGCCACCTCCTATGGTATCGGGCAATGTAAAAAGATCGTCGAAGAACTGGCTGCCTTCTTCCCCGATCTTTTAGTCATCAGTGGCCTTGCTTATGGTATAGATGTATGTGCCCATAAGGCAGCCCTGAAAAACGGACTGCAAACCGTTGCTGTTTTGGGCCATGGGCTTCACATGATCTATCCCGCCATACACCGGCAGGTGGCACGGGAAATTGTGAGCCAGGGAGCCCTGGTGACGGAATTCGCTACCTCCCAGATCCCCGACAAAGGAAATTTTATCGCCCGAAACCGTATTATAGCCGGACTGGCTGACACCACCCTGGTAGTGGAATCCGGAATTAAAGGAGGTGCACTGATAACAGCCGACCTGGCAAACTCTTACAACAGAGATGTGTTTGCACTCCCCGGTAGGACGTCAGATACCTGGTCACAAGGATGCAACCAACTGATCAAAAGAAACCAAGCGGCTCTCATAGAATCAGGAAAAGATATCGCTTATCTCATGGGATGGGAAACCTCTCCCCCAAACAAAAATGATGTTCAGAAAGAACTCTTTGCCGAACTGAACGAAGAAGAAAAAAAACTGCTTGGTATTCTCAAAAAACACGGAGAAATCTCAGTAGACCAGCTGGCTGTACTGGCCAACATCTCCGTGAGCAAGGTTTCTTCCATATTGCTAAACCTTGAATTTGCCGGTTTGATCACCATCCTCCCGGGAAACATATACCGCTATCTGGCCTGATTATCGATCTATTATAAGACATTTCTTTTCCCAACCACCTATTATCTCCAAAATATCAATATTCTGCTACTAATATGAAAGACATCCCTACTACCTGCATAACCTATGGAAAAGAAAAAAACGGGTGGGTAAAATACTCAATTGAGCTAAGATCGGAGGTTTCATAAAAGTAGCCGATGCCATGCTGACTCAGGGAATCGTCTAATCATCGATCATCATACCATAATAAAAATAAAAAAGGGGCGTTTTGTCCCTTTTTTATAATTTTGTCCTATACACTTAATATGAATCTTATAGATACTCATACGCATCTCTACCTGCCGGAATTTGAAACAGACCGTCAAGAGGTAGTTGAAGCAGCAATCTGGGCAGGCGTGAATAAAATGCTTATGCCAAACATTGATCTTTCCACTCTGACTCCCATGCTGAAATTAGCCGAAGCTTTCCCCCGCCACTGCTATCCCATGATCGGATTGCATCCCACCTCGGTAAAGGAAGATTACCGGCAACAACTAAATGAATTATACATTCACTTGAAAGAAGGCTCATATGTCGGTATCGGTGAAGTAGGAATCGACCTGTACTGGGATAAAACATATCGGAAAGAACAAACGGAAGCCTTCCGCCAGCAGATTGAATGGGCCCTCAGCTTCAACCTGCCTTTGGTCATCCATTCACGGGAATCATTACCCCTTATCTTTTCCGTCCTGGAAGAGTTCCCGCAGCTGCCGGGAGGTGTCTTTCACAGTTTTACCGGAACACGGAATCAGGCAGAATATGCCATCGAAAAAGGATTTTTTCTGGGCATCGGAGGTATTGTTACTTTCAAGAACTCCACCCTGAAAGACACCTTGCTACCCCTGGGACCGGAGCACCTGGTGCTGGAAACAGACGCTCCTTTTCTGGCACCGGCACCAAAAAGAGGAAAACGTAACGAGAGCAGCTACCTGGTCTTCATCGCACAATTTCTCGCAGTTCTTTTCTCTATGGATCCCGAAACTCTTGCGGAAATTACAACCCGGAATGCACAAAACCTGTTTTTACTGACCTGACCGGTCTGCATGAAACATAAACAAAAAAATACAACAACATGAAACAAAAATCCCGATCTATATTATTAATATATACAGGAGGCACTATCGGCATGGTCAACGACCCTGTGACAGGATTGCTTAAACCCTTAGATTTTGATCATATCCTCAATCAGATCCCGGAGTTGTATCAGTTCGATTGCAGGATTGACACACTTACCTTTGACCCTGTGGTTGACTCCTCTGAAATACAACCGGATTTCTGGTTGCGGCTGGGCAGCATGATCGAAGAATATTATAATGTATACGATGGTTTTGTGATATTGCACGGGACCGATACCATGGCCTATACCGCTTCTGCCCTTTCTTTCCTGTTGCAGGATTTGCAGAAGCCGGTTATATTGACCGGTTCTCAGTTGCCAATCGGAACATTACGCACTGATGGCAAGGAAAACCTGATATCTTCTATTGAAATTGCCGCTTCTGTTGATGAGCACGGGCAACCGATGGTACCCGAAGTGTCTATTTATTTCGAATATAAGTTGTTCAGAGGCAACCGTACTACAAAATTCAGTGCTGAAACATTCAATGCTTTTGTCTCACCTAATTATCCGCTGCTGGCGGAAACCGGTGTACATATTCATTACAATAGAAATGCTGTACGAAAAACCGATCCAACAAAAAAACTAAGGCTAATCACGAATTTGGATACCCGTGTCATGTTTCTGAAAATATTTCCCGGATTGTTCTCACAGATCATCGGAGAGATCACCAGGATCCCTTCCCTGAAAGCAATAATTATCGAAACATACGGCACCGGGAATGCGCCTACATCCCCGGATTTTCTTTCGCTATTAAAAAATTTCATCGACAATGAAGGTATCATTTTAAATATCTCACAATGCAGAGCAGGCTCTGTAGATATGGATCAATATGAGACCGGACACAAACTGAAAGAGGTAGGGGTGATAGGAGGAAAAGATATGACTTACGAAGCAGCTTTAACCAAATTAATGTTCATTCTCGGACTGGACATTTCAACAAACGAAAAAAAAAATATGCTACAAAAATCAATTTGCGGAGAAATGTGTGAATAATTTAACTTTTTTTTGTATTTTGCGCCCTCAAAATGATACTGTTCTTCATACATATTCGGAGAGGTGACCGAGTGGCCGAAGGTGCACGCCTGGAAAGCGTGTGTGCTGTGTGGAACAGTACCAAGGGTTCGAATCCCTTCCTCTCCGCAATAAAAAAATATTGGATTTCTTAAATAAATTTTAATACTTTGCAAAATAAAGATTTCGTTATTAACTAAAAAGTACATGATCATTATGAAAAAACTATTTGCTTTTGTTGCGGTCATCGGGATGCTGGGATTAGGAGCATCCAATTTTGCTGTTGCCCAGAGTGAGTCTAACAGTGACACAACTACTGTCACTCAAAACGACTCAGCTTCTGTTGATACCACTGCTCAAAAAGCTGCCGCACCAGTCAGCAGTGAAAAACAACAGGAAAATCAAAATGTTTTATTAAAACAAATCAAAGCCAAGTTTATCGAAGGGGGTGCCGGCTTTATGGGGACAATCCTGCTGACTCTAATATTCGGTCTGGCACTAGCTATTGAAAGGATTATTTATCTTAATCTGGCAACTACCAACACCGAGAAACTCCTCAAAAATGTTGAGGATGCACTTGATTCAGGGGGTGTTGAAGCAGCCAAAGAAGTATGTCGGAACACCCGCGGACCGGTGGCCAGCATATTCTACCAAGGTCTCGACCGGGCTGATGAAGGGATAGAAATGGCCGAAAAAGCTGTGATTTCCTATGGCGGTGTCCAGATGGGGCTGCTCGAGAAAAACCTTTCCTGGATTTCACTCTTTATCGCCATTGCCCCCATGCTTGGATTTATGGGAACGGTCATCGGTATGATCGACGCTTTCGATAAAATCCAGGTAGCAGGTGCAGTATCTGCCCAATTGGTAGCAGGCGGTATTAAAGTTGCTTTGATCACTACGGTATCCGGTCTGATCGTAGCTATCATCCTGCAGATATTTTATAATTACATCCTGTCCAAGATCGACAGCATCACCGTAGCGATGGAAGATGCTTCCATCTCACTGATTGACATGCTGATAAAACATAATGCTAAAAATAAATAAGAAATATCATGTCTGGTACACTTAAAACCATTGTCAAAATCATATTATGGGTTATCATGGGTATTTCCGTGGTGCTACTGGGGTGGTTCTACTTTGGACCCAAGATGCCAGGAACTGCAGGAACAACCCTTGAAGAACCCGCAGCTACGAATGTTGCACTCTGGTGGTCCTATATCCTGTTTGGTCTGGCAGTAGTGGTTACTCTGTTATTCTCGTTCATAAATATCTTCACAAATAAAAAAGCTTTCAAAGGAGCATTGATTTCTTTATTGGCTTTGGCGATTCTTTTCGGGGTTTCTTATATACTTGCATCGGATCAACCACTGAATATGCCCGGCTACGAAGGAAGTGGCAACACTCCCCCGGTCCTCAAATGGGTCGGTACGGGTCTGATAGCCGCTTATCTGCTGGCAGGTATCGCTTTCCTGACAATTCTCTATGTAGAGATTGCCAAATTATTTAAATAACTTATTTTTTATTTTAAGCTGGATATGAACCATGGCACGTAAGTTACAACCGATCAATGCAGGATCTATGGCTGACATAGCTTTCCTTCTTCTTATTTTCTTCCTCGTCACTACCACAATGGATGTAGATACAGGACTGATGAGGTTGCTACCGCCTATGCCGGAGAAAAATCAAAAGAAAACCAATGATAAGATCAAAGAAAGAAATGTCTTTGTTGTGCTGATCAATAAGGACAATGAGCTTCTTGTCGAAGGAAAACGTATGGATATTCATCAACTGCGGCAGGCAGCTAGGGATTTTATCGCCAACCCGGAAAACAGAGATGATCTTCCTGAAAAAGAATGGAAAGATATTCCATTCTTTGGCCATGTGTTCGTAACCAAAAATCCGGTTATCTCTTTGCAAAACGACCGGGGTACATCTTATGGAACTTATATTAAAGTTCAAAATGAATTGATCGCTGCCAAGGATGAGTTACGAAATGAGCTGGCCAGGTCAAAATTCGGTATGGACTATGACGATCTCGATAAGGACAAACAAGAGGCCATTAAAAAGTACTATCCGGTAGCTATCTCTGAAGCTGAACCTAAAAATGTTGGAGGAGGAAAATAATAATGAAATCGAAATTTCGTCCAAATGAAGAAGAAAGAACCGTCGGCCAGATCAACACAGCTTCCCTGCCCGACATCATTTTTATGCTCTTGTTTTTCTTTATGGTCACAACAGTGATGCGAGAGGTGGATCTGAAAGTAAATATCCACGTTCCTGAAGCAACGGAAGCTAAAAAACTTGAGAAAAAATCCCTGGTTTCATTTATCTATGTAGGAAAACCTCTCCCGCGCTTTCAAAAAATGTTTGGAACCGAACCCCGTATCCAGTTAAATGACCAGTTTAGAACCGTTGGAGACATCCAGGACTTTATAGCCCAGGAAAAAGACCAGTTAAACGAAGCTGACCGCAATAAATTAACAGTCTCCATGAAAGTGGATGAAAACACAAAAATGGGGATTGTTACAGATATCAAACAAGCTCTCAGACGCGCAAATGCACTGAAGATCAGCTACTCATCTATTAAAACCAATAAAATTGAATGAGATCAGATAGTTTTTCATAAAAAAGGCCGGAAGTTTTCCGGCCTTTTTTTGTGATCCCGGCGGGACTCGAACCCACAACCTTCAGAACCGGAATCTGACATTCTATCCATTTGAACTACGGGACCAATTAATTCAAGATGCAAATTTAAAAAATTATTAATGAACTTTTTCTATTTTCGCATTTTGATATTACAAAACGTATTGATATGGAATATAACTTCAGGGAAACAGAAAAGAAATGGCTGGATTACTGGAAGGAAAACAAAACCTTCAAAACGGAAACGGATCCTTCTAAACCGAAATATTACGTCCTGGATATGTTTCCCTATCCCTCGGGCGCCGGCCTGCATGTGGGGCACCCGTTGGGATATATTGCTTCTGATATTTATGCGCGGTATATGCGGCTCAAAGGATACAATGTACTCCATCCGATGGGTTTTGATGCTTTCGGATTACCGGCTGAGCAATATGCCATCCAGACAGGAACCCATCCTGCCATCACTACAAAAAAGAATATTCAGAAATATCGCGAACAACTTAATAAATTGGGATTTTCTTTCGACTGGGATCGTGAAGTGATTACCTCCGACCCCGCTTATTACAAATGGACACAGTGGACTTTTTTGCAACTTTTCAAATCATGGTATAATCAGGAAACTGATAAAGCCGAACCAATTGACCGTCTTATAAAAATATTTGAACGGGAAGGCAACAAAAACGTCAGGGCAGCTTCTTCGCCTATAGAACCTTTCTCCGCAGATGAATGGAACCATTTTTCCGAAAAGAAAAAACAAAAAATTTTGATGAACTACCGTTTGGCATATCTTTCCGATACTTGGGTAAACTGGTGCCCTGCATTAGGGACCGTCCTGGCCAACGATGAAGTCAAAGACGGTTACTCCGAACGGGGGGGGCACCCGGTAGAACGGAAAAAAATGAGGCAATGGTTCCTCCGGATCACTGCCTATGCACAACGCCTGCTCGACGGACTGGAAACCATAGACTGGAACGAATCTATTAAGGAAGTACAGCGTAACTGGATCGGACGCTCGGAAGGAGCTGTAGTGTTTTTCGATATCGAAAATTATCCGGGACAACTGGAAATATTCACGACACGTCCCGATACGCTTTTTGGCGCCACCTTCATGGTACTGGCCCCCGAGCATCCTTTCATTAAGGATATCACTACCAAGGAACACCGGGAAAAAGTGAAAGAATATGTTAATAAAGCTATTAACCGCTCTGAAAGAGATCGGATCGCCGATGTAAAGACCGTAACAGGTGTTTTTACCGGCGCTTATGCCATCAACCCGGTTAACGGAGCCAAAATACCTATATGGGTAGCTGAATATGTACTGGCAGGTTATGGAACCGGGGCTATTATGGCTGTTCCTGCTCACGACTCCCGCGATTTTGCCTTTGCCCGTCATTTCAACCTGCCCATTATTCAGGTTGTTACCCGCGAAAAAGGAAAACAGGAAGATCCTGCCAACTGGACAGACTCTTATGACTCCAAAGAAGGCTACCTGATAAATTCGGGCATCATCAACGATATGCCTGTCAACAAAGCAATCCCTGCAATCATCAATTTCCTGAAAAAAAAGAACAGGGGTTACGGAAAAGTGAATTATCGTTTACGCGATGCCATATTCAGCCGACAGAGATACTGGGGGGAACCATTTCCCATCTATTATAAAGAAGGTATTCCCTATCCCCTTGACGAAGATCTGTTGCCACTCGAACTTCCGGAAGTAGATAAATACCTTCCAACCGAAACAGGAGATCCTCCGCTGGCAAGAGCCCAACATTGGAAGTCACGCGAAGGATATCCGCTTGAAACAAATACCATGCCCGGATTTGCCGGGTCAAGCGGCTACTATCTCCGCTACATGGATCCTCATAATGACCGGGAATATTTTTCAAAAGAAGCTGTTAGTTATTGGAGAAATGTGGATCTTTATATTGGAGGTGATGAACATGCTACGGGTCATCTCATCTATTCCCGCTTCTGGAATAAATTTCTTTTTGACCTGGGCCTTTCAAAAGAAGAAGAACCTTTCCGCAAACTGATCAACCAGGGAAAGATCCTGGGAAGATCCAATTTTGTCTATCGTGTCAACCTAGAAAAATATGCAGAATACCTGCTCTGGAAAAAGATTGTGGAAAGCGGAGAGGCAAAACATGTAATTCGCAATTATCGCGACGGTAACCGTCGGTTCGACTTCTATCACCAGAAAGCCAAACTGATCGTCGAGATAAAAAGCCAGGAAAAACTGGAAAAACTGGAGAGCTATTACAAGGATTATATCAAGGATACCGGAAAAAGACTCATTCTGCTGCCTATCCATGATATTATCTATATGACCAATGAGATCGTGGAAGAAATAAACTGCGCAATCCATGAAACCGCTCCAGGAAAGATTTTCTTTGATGATCACAAGATCAGGAAACTAAAACCCATCTTCGTTTCCCATAATATCAAAGACCGCGAACTATGGTCCATCCCCCTTCATGTGGACATCAATCTCGTCCACAACGATGTGCTGGATCTGGAAGCTTTCCGTCAGTGGCGTCCTGAATTTCAGGATGCCGAATTCATCCTCGAAGAAGACGGAAAATACATCTGCGGATGGGAAGTCGAAAAAATGTCAAAATCGAAACACAATGTACAAACTCCTGATGAATTAATAGACAAATACGGGGCAGACGTACTTCGCATGTATGAAATGTTCCTGGGTCCCATCGAACAATCTAAGCCCTGGGATACCAATGGAATTGAAGGCATCTCAAGGTTTGTCAAGAAATTCTGGCGACTTTTTCACGACGAAGAAAACCGGTTTAACGTAACGGATGAACCACCTGCTGAACAGGAACTGAAGATCCTGAACCGAACAATCAAAAAGGTCAGGGATGATATAGAACGATTCTCTTTTCACACAGCCGTGAGCACACTAATGATATGTACCAACGAACTGTCAAATCTTCGATGCCGGAAAAGGGATATCCTCGAACCCCTGACGATTCTAATTTCTCCCTTTGCCCCTTTGATCACCGAAGAGTTATGGAAACAACTGGGTCATAAACCAAGCATCAGCTTCGCTCACCTGCCGGACTATGATGAAAAATGGCTGAAAGAGGATACTTTTGAATATCCGGTAACTTTTAACGGAAAAATGAGATTTAAACTTACCCTGCCTTTGAAATTATCACAGAAAGAAGTGGAAACAGCCGTAAAAGAAACTCCTCAAGCTCAAAAATGGATCGAAGGAAAAACCATCCGAAAGGTTATTTTTGTCCCGAAACGGATTATCAATGTCGTCGTGAACTAATCCTTCTCTTCCAATTCATCCAGCAAATTTTCCACCACAGTGGGAAAATGCCTGTATTCAAGCTGATGTATCCGCTGCGCAAGTATTTCAGGAGTATCATCAGGCATTACAGGACACTTAGCCTGAAAAATAACATCCCCTTTGTCATATTCTTCATTGACGTAATGAATGGTAATCCCCGATTCCTTCTCTCCGTTTCTGATCACCGCATCATGTACATGATGTCCGTACATTCCTTTTCCCCCGTATTTTGGTAGCAAAGCAGGATGAATATTTACGATCTTCCCCGGAAAGGCACGTATGATATTTGCTGGAACCAACCATAAGAAACCTGCCAAAATAATAAAATTTACTTTTTTCTCTTCCAATTGCTTTAGGACCTTCCCCTCCCTGAAATCCTCCCGGTCAAATATCTTGCATGGCACTCTCAAGCGTTTTGCCCGCTCAATAACATAAGCCCCCGGATTATTAGTAACTATCAATACAATATCCTTATTGAACGTTTTATTAAAATGTTCAATTAAATTCTGGGCGTTTGTTCCTGAACCGGAAGCAAATATTGCCAATCTCCATTTTTTACTCATTATTTGATACTTATGTAACTAAAAACAATTAAAATATTTTCTTATCTTATGACCTTATTTATCGGGTAAAATAAAAAAATATATATTTGTTTGAAAAATTTTATTGAAATACATTTCTTTGCACCGATAATTTATAATTATTTGTAATCAAAAATTTAAAACTATGTCAGACATTGCATCAAGAGTAAAAGCGATTATCGCTGACAAACTTGGAGTTGATGAAAGTGAAGTAACTCCTGAAGCCAGTTTCACCAACGATTTGGGAGCTGATTCCCTGGATACGGTTGAACTGATCATGGAATTTGAAAAAGAATTCAACATTGGTATTCCTGATGACCAGGCAGAAAACATCTCGACGGTCGGAGAAGCTATCAAGTACATTGAAGAAAACGTTAAGTAAAATGACTTTAAGACGTGTAGTAATCACGGGGTTAGGAGCGCTGACCCCATTGGGCAATAATGTACCCGATTTTTGGAATGCATTGGCTAATGGAGTAAGCGGCTCCAACCTTATTACGCGTTTTGATACCACAAAATTCAAAACTCATTTCGCCTGCGAAGTAAAAAACTTCGACCCTAAAGAACATTTTGATCGGAAGGAATTACGCAAGCTTGATTTATTTTGTCAGTTTGCCCTTGTTGCGACAGATGAAGCCATAAAAGACGCCGGTATTGATCAGGCATCGATAGATCCCAATCGTGTTGGGGTTATTTATGGTTCGGGAATCGGAGGATTACAAACTTTCTATGAAGAAATTAAATCGTTTGTGGAAGGCGATGGCACACCCCGTTTCAGCCCTTTTTTTATTCCAAAGATCATATCAGATATGGCAGCGGGTCATATTTCCATAAAATATGGCTTCAGAGGACCTAATTTTGCTACGGTATCTGCCTGTTCCACAGCTGCCAATGCTATCATTGATGCTTACAATTATATCCGGTTAGGAAAAGCTGAACTCTTTGTCACCGGCGGGGCGGAAGCTCCTATCAACAAGATCGGTATCGGGGGATTCAATGCAATCATGGCAATCAGTACCAACAACGATGAGTACAAGACAGCATCCCGGCCTTTTGACAAAACCCGCGATGGGTTTGTCATAGGTGAAGGCGCCGGCACACTGATCCTGGAAGAACTGGAACATGCCAAAGCCCGCGGAGCAAAAATTTATGCAGAACTGGCCGGAGCCGGCTTATCGGCTGATGCCTATCACTTGACGGCTCCTCATCCGGAAGGACTGGGAGCTGCTTTGGTCATGCAAGAAGCACTTAATGATGCAAACATGACCCCAAAAGATATTGATTATATCAATGTACATGGAACTGCCACTCCCCGGGGGGATATCGCCGAAATACAAGCTATCCGGAAACTTTTTGGGGAACACGCTTACAAAATAAACATCAGCTCCACGAAATCTATGACAGGACACCTCCTTGGTGCTGCAGGAGCTGCTGAAGCAATTGCCAGTATCATGACTATCCAGAAAGGGATCATCCCTCCCACCATCAATCACTTCGTTGACGATCCCGAAATAGATCCCAAACTCAATCTCACATTTAAAAAAGCAGAAAAAAAAGAAGTAAAAGTAGCTTTAAGCAACACTTTCGGATTTGGAGGTCATAACGCTTCCATCATCCTTAAAAAATTTGAGTCTTAACACGGTGTTGACTTTTCGTTTAAAACATACCAAACCCCTTTTGCCCAACCAGAAGGGGTTTCATATGCAAATAAAAAAACTGCTCCCTTTTCCTCCCCGCAACATCACCCTTTATCAGATAGCCTTCATTACGCGCTCCCAATCTTTACCCTCATCCGGAAAAATCATTAACAATGAAAGACTGGAATTTCTTGGTGATACCGTAATCAACACCATTATTTCCGAACATTTGTATCGTCTGTTTCCCGAAAAAAATGAAGGAGAACTTTCCAAATTCCGGTCCAGAATCGTAAATGGTAGCTCCCTTAACGATATCGCCCTGAAACTAAAGCTGGATCAACTTGTACAATACACTTTCCATTCTGAAAATCAGTATAAGCATATTTTCGGAGATGTATTTGAAGCTTTTATAGGAGCCTTATTCCTGGATCACGGCTATAAAAAGACTCAGCAGTATTTTCATCAGATCCTATTTAAAAAATATATTGACCTTCCTGATATCCTGAAAACGGAAACGGATTTTAAAAGCATGATGCTGAACTGGGCACAAAAAAATCACAAAAAAATATTTTTTGCTACTACCGAAAATTACAACGCCAAGGGAATAATAATATTCCGTTCATTATTACAAACGAACAACAGCATCCTTAGTGAGGGAACCGGAAATTCCAAGAAAGAAGCAGAACAAAAAGCAGCACAAAAAGCTTGGGAAGAAATCCATGCTGCAGGATAAGTTCTTGATAAATTTATATCATGGTGAAAACAAAAAAACATCGTCTCCTCCTTGAACCCGACCGTGATTATCATCTGACAGCCATCGCCTCGCATGAAAAAGGATATCATTTAAGCTGGATCTTAAACCGGAAACTGGGAACCTATTTTACCCGTTCAACTGATTTTCATATTTCCAGGAAAAATACAGATCTGTTTTTCCCGGTATTTATCTGGAAAGATGAAAAAAAAATGCTCACCTGGCATCTTATCTCAAACCGCTCTGAAAACGGTTTCCTTTTAAATGAACTAAAAAATATTGACTTTCTCCTGCATATTACGCCAAATCCCGGAGAAGAATTTATTCGCAATCTGCAAAATCATTTAAAAAATATTCCTGTGGTTTATACCTGCTTCCCCCTAAATCCCGAAAAGTATCAAGCTGCAGACTCTCTGCAATTTGATTGAATATTAAAAAAAAGCAGGTGAAAATTCACCTGCTTTTTCCGTATTAACCCTTTTATTAACCTAAACCAAAAACCTACTGCTTTTGTTCTATAAAAAATGCAATTACCGTGCCAATCTTATTCTTTTTACTTTCTATTTTTCTACTTAATTTAACGTATAATTTTAAAAAATGTTTCAAAAAACCTTTATTAAATTTTGAACACTACAAAGATAACAGGTAATTCTTTTAACAAGAGTTAAGGGATGTTAAATATTGTTAAAAGACCGGGGAGTAAAAGTGAAAGAGTTACCTTTGTAAGATTATGAATAAAAAGGCTATATGGATATTAACAGGAATTATGGCTGTAGGGATGGTGGCTCTTGTCATGATCCAGATTTACTGGTTAAATCATGCCCTGGAGGTCAAAAGTCACCAGTTCAGGCAAACAGTAAACAAAGCTTTTAAGGAAATTATTTCACAGCTGGAAAAAAAGGAAATTTACGATATTGTTATCCGGAATATTCACATTGAGTCGGGACAAATCAGCCAATATCCTGATTCAGGAGTCAAACCGGAAAAACTAATCCCGCAATCCCAAATCCCCCGTAATGCTATGCCTCTTGCAGGACAGAGGACTATTATTCTGAATAACAATTATTCTTCCAGAGATACCCTGTTGTTAAAAGGTCGTATTAATGGGATCCTGAACGAAGCAAACAAAAAAAATAAATTCAATATCATAGAGGCCAATAGAACCCTCATTGTAAGAAACATCCTTAAAAAACTGTCCAAAACACCCCCAGGCATTGAGGAAAGAATACATCCCGTTGAACTTTTTGATCTCATTAAAAAAATACTAACCAAATATGGTATCAGACAATCTTTTGAATTTGCCATTATAAAAAATCATTCGAAGATCATATATAAAACCCCGGGGTACGAGGAAAAACATAAATATGTCAATTCTTTTGAACAGTCGTTGTTTCCCAATGATGTGGCCCCCCGAGATAATTCACTGATCCTTTATTTCCCCGATGAGCACAAATACTTGGTCCGTTCGCTGGGATGGATCGGATACCTTTCCATAGCACTGACCTTCTTTTTTATGGTAGTCTTTTTAGGGACACTTTATATCATCCTGAGACAAAAAAGGATAACAGATATCAAAACGGATTTCGTAAATAATATGACCCATGAATTAAAAACACCTATCTCAACCATTTCCCTTGCATCCCAGATGCTTAAAGACAAAAGCATTGCCAACAATAATAAAAACATTGATCATATCGCCCGGGTTATTGAAGATGAAACCAATAGATTAAGTCATCAGGTAGAAAAAGTGTTACAGATGGCTGTTTTCGAACGTGGCCGTGTGAAACTTAAAAAGAAAGAAACGGATATTCATGATATCCTTACCAATGTTATCCAAAACTTCTCGATAAGGATAGAAAACAAGAACGGAAAGATCGTGTACGATTTCAATGCTGATAAGTCTGTTATTCCCATAGATAAAATCCACCTTACCAATGTTTTCTCAAATCTTGTGGATAATGCCATAAAATATAGTAAAGAAGCCCCTCTGATATATATTAAAACCGAAAACAATCCGAAAGGAATATTGATCCATGTCCGGGACAACGGAGTCGGCCTTTCAAAAGAACATCAGAAAAAAATATTTGACCAGTTCTACAGGGTCCCTACCGGGAATATCCATGATACAAAAGGTTTTGGATTAGGATTGAGCTATGTCAAAAAGATCGTTGAAGATCATAACGGTACCATTAGCGTGGAAAGCCAGGTGAACAAAGGAACAACATTTTCCGTATTTTTACCTTTTAAAACAAACTGATAATCTTTTTCATTATGGACAAAATCCATATTTTGCTGGCTGAAGACGATGAAAACCTGGGTATTTTATTAAAAGAATATCTTCAGGCAAAAGGATACGAAACCAAATTATTTACTGATGGAAATCACGCATTCAAAGGATTTATCACCGACCATTTCGATTTGTGTTTACTGGATATTATGATGCCGGTAAAGGATGGATTTACCCTCGCCCGTGAGATCAGGCAGTTGAACTCGGACATACCTATCATCTTTCTCACAGCAAAATCCATGAAAGAAGATGTATTTGAAGGGTTTCGCATCGGAGCAGATGATTACATCACCAAGCCTTTCAGTATGGAAGAACTTCTGTTTCGCATTGAGGCTATACTCCGGAGAACAAAATCCGGCCAGTGGTCCAACCAGAACCAGTTCAAAATCGGAAAATATCTTTTCGATGCCAACAAGCAGGAATTGATTTATGGCAACCAGGTACAGAAGATGACCACAAAGGAATCCGAGCTGTTACGCTTGCTCTGCAATAATAAAAACAAGATTCTTGAGCGTAATTTTGCCCTGCGCACCATCTGGATGGATGACAATTATTTCAACGCCAGGAGCATGGACGTCTATATCACCAAACTAAGAAAATATCTCAAAGATGATCCCTCCGTTGAGATCATCAATATTCACGGAAAAGGATTTAAACTGATTTGCTAATTACCACGCAAATTATCAGGCTTTGTTCCACCAGAACATTTATAATTGCTCAATCCAGTTTTAATACCGCCAAAAACGCCTGTTGCGGAACTTCTACATTCCCTACCTGACGCATTCGTTTTTTCCCTTTTTTCTGTTTTTCCAACAGTTTTCTCTTCCGTGTGATGTCGCCACCGTAACATTTGGCAGTCACATCCTTCCGTAAGGCTTTTACGGTTTCCCGGGCAATGATCTTGGCTCCGACCGCTGCCTGTACAGCAATGTCAAACTGTTGTCTGGGTATCAGTTCTTTTAGTTTAACACAAATCCTTCGCCCGAAACTGTAAGCATAATCTTTATGTATCAGTGTGGATAGGGCATCCACCATCTCTCCGTTCAAGAGAATATCCAAGCGTACGAGCGTGGCCCTTTTATATCCTGAGGGATAATAGTCAAAGGAGGCATATCCTTTGGAAATGCTTTTCAGCTTATCATAAAAATCAAACACGATCTCGGCCAGTGGCATTTCGAAAGTAAGTTCCACACGGTCGCTGGTCAGATAAAACTGATTTTTCAGCATGCCTCTTTTATCAATACACAGCTTCATGATCGGCCCCACAAATTCCGATTTGGAAATGATCTGTGCCATAATATAAGGCTCCTCAATATGATCAAGATGTGTTGGATCAGGCAGCCCTGAGGGATTATGCACCTCCACCACTTCTCCCCGTATGGTAAAGGCCCGGTAAGAGACGTTTGGAACAGTGGTAATCACATTCATACTAAACTCGCGGTCAAGCCGTTCCTGAACAATCTCCATATGCAGCAATCCCAGAAAGCCACACCGGAAACCAAATCCCAAAGCAGCCGAGGATTCGGGTTCAAAGGTCAGGGAAGCGTCATTCAGATGCAGTTTTTCTATGGAAGCTCTGAGTTCTTCGTAGTCATCGGCATCCACAGGATAGATCCCGGCAAACACCATCGGTTTTACATCTTCGAAACCTTCAATGGCAGCTTCACAGGGCTTTTCTACATGAGTTATGGTATCCCCCACTTTTACCTCATTTGAATTCTTTATTCCGGAAATAATATACCCCACATCACCGGCTCGTAGTACCTCGCGCGGTTCATTCTTTATTTTTAGCACGCCTATCTCGTCAGCGATATAATCCCTGCCGGTTGCCACAAATTTCACATAGTCTCCCTTGCGCAACTCCCCATTGAATATTTTGAAATACGCATAGATACCCCGGAAGGAATTGAATACGGAATCGAAGATCAATGCTTGTAAAGGAGCATGTGGGTCACCCTTCGGAGGCGGTATTTTCTCCACAATACTTTCCAGAATCCGGTCCACCCCCATACCTGTCTTTCCACTGGCTTCAATAATGTCCTCGCGTTCACAACCAACCAGATCGATAATCTGATCTTTTACCTCTTCCGGCATAGCATTGCTAAGATCCATCTTGTTCAATACAGGAATGATCCTCAGGTCATGTTCAATAGCCAGGTAAAGATTCGAAATCGTCTGAGCCTGAATTCCCTGGGTGGCATCCACCACCAGAAGAGCTCCTTCACAGGCGGCAATAGAGCGAGATACCTCATAGGAAAAATCCACATGACCGGGAGTATCTATCAGGTTCAATTGATATTCCCTTCCTTTATAGCTATAATCCATCTGTATTGCATGGCTTTTGATAGTGATCCCTCTTTCACGTTCCAACTCCATATCATCCAGCACCTGTTCCTGGAAGCTCCGTTCATCCAAAGAACCCGTTTTGATCAATAGCTGATCAGCCAGAGTGCTTTTTCCGTGGTCAATATGAGCGATGATACAAAAATTACGTATATGATCCATGCAAATCAGATTTCAGAAAATTTTCCAGTCGCAAAGATAGGACAATCCCAATAATCGTAAGTCCTAAACCGGGAAAAAGATATAATCAATTATTGTTTAGCTCGCGGAGGGAGACCCGCCTGGGATATCCGGGCAACATGAAAAGATGCGGGGATAACCTTTTCTTCTTTGCTTTGGTCACTTCCGTGATGACTTCATATCCAAATCCAAACTCCCGTATTCTCACAGGATAACCGCGTGTTTCCATATACAAATACAAAGGATGTGCCTGATAGTGGAATCCCTGTTCATAATACCTGGTAATATGGTTAAGGATCTCATAGTATTTCCGAAGCAGCGGAAGTGGCAGAATCTGTAATTTTGGCGCAATCCAGTCTTCCTCAATAGCAACATCATTTACCCACACCATAAACACCTTGGTAGGGAAACCTGCGATTTCTCTGCCTGCTTTGGTCTGTGATACCTTCACGTCCAGACGGTCATGCCGGGCAATCGCCGAATCAGGTAACTGTAACTGTCTGATTATCCTGTCATAACTCTCCTCCGCCTTCTTCCTTTCCTCCAAACTGTAGCCACTTATTTTTTTCAGGAACCGGGCTCTCAACAAGGCAACCATATCCCTGTCAAAATCATTTATGGTCCCTTCCCAGTATTTTTTCGTATCCGGATTATAAAACTGAATAATTTCTTTATACAGATCTATAATGGTGATCAGTCCTTCTTCTTCCAACCGGATCATATGATCCTGCACATATACTTTCCTTTCCTGTTTCTCGTGCGTGTCGGTAAAGTGCGACTTTTCCCTGATGACCCAGCCACCCAAGACCGTCTGCTCTGTAAAAAGAACTGTTACTATAAGAAAAAGAACTTTTTTCATTGATCAATGTAAAGCCTTTTTGTTGTTATTACAGGATTTTTCATCTGGCAGTTCAAATACAAAATTAATCTTTTTTCTTTGAAGATTATTATTCATCAATCAACAATCAACTTCCGAAAAATAAAAGCCCTTCCCACAAAAGGAAGGGCTTGAAAATATAATAAGAAAGTATCGGACATTAATACATGCCACCCATGCCACCCGCACCTGGAGCGCCAGCTGCCGGAGCCGGATTTTCCTCTTCTTTCTCTGTCACAACACATTCGGTTGTCAGCAACATCCCGGCAACGGAAGCTGCATTCTCCAAAGCAATACGGGTTACCTTCGTCGGATCGATCACACCGGATTCCATGAGATTCTCATATTGATCTGTCCTGGCATTATATCCGAAATCATCTTTCCCTTCTTTCACCTTGGCCACAACAATAGATCCTTCCACGCCGGCATTTTCCACGATCATCCGAATGGGTTCTTCCAATGCCCTGCGAACAATAGCTATACCAATGTCCTGGTCTTCATTTTCACCTTTCAGCCCGTCCAGTACACCAATTGAACGAATAAAAGCAATCCCGCCACCCGGGATGATTCCTTCTTCAATGGCAGCACGTGTAGCACTCAATGCGTCTTCCACACGATCTTTCTTTTCTTTCATCTCCACTTCAGAGGCAGCACCTACATACAATACAGCTACACCACCGGCCAGTTTAGCCAGACGTTCCTGAAGTTTTTCCTTGTCATAATCAGAAGTAGAAGCTTCCATTTGCTTCTTGATCTGTTTTACACGGGCTTCAATCTTTGCGGAATCGCCGGCACCATTGACAATGGTCGTATTTTCCTTGTCAATGGTTACTTTCTCTGTCTGTCCCAGCATATCCAATGTCGTATGCTCCAGCTTCAACCCTTTTTCTTCAGATATCACCGTTCCTCCGGTCAGGATAGCAATATCTTCAAGCATTTCTTTTCTTCTGTCACCAAAACCGGGAGCTTTTACGGCTGCCACACGCAATGATCCACGCAGTTTATTCACCACCAGGGTAGCCAGAGCTTCGCCGTCCACATCTTCGGCAATGATTAACAAAGGACGTCCTGCCTGGGAAGTAGCTTCAAGAATAGGAAGAAGGTCTTTCATTGTTGATATTTTCTTGTCGTGAAGCAGAATATAAGGATTTTCCAGCACTGCTTCCATCTTCTCGGTATCCGTGATAAAATAGGGAGAGATATAACCACGGTCGAACTGCATTCCTTCTACTACTTCCACGGTGGTTTCAATTCCTTTGGCTTCTTCTACGGTGATAACCCCTTCTTTTTTCACTTTTTCCATAGCTTCGGCAATCAGTTTTCCGATAGCCATGTCATTATTGGCCGAGACAGCTGCCACCTGTTCAATTTTTTTAATATCATCCCCTACCGTCTGGGACATTTCTTTCAGGTGTTCCACCACTTTGGAAACAGCCAGGTCAATTCCCCGTTTCAGGTCCATCGGATTGGCTCCTGCTGTCACATTTTTCAATCCGACATCAAATATGGACTGTGCCAATATGGTAGCTGTCGTCGTTCCGTCACCGGCATTATCAGCCGTCTTGGAAGCAACTTCCTTAACCATCTGGGCCCCCATGTTTTCAAAAGGATCTTCAAGCTCAATTTCTTTGGCCACGGTAACCCCGTCTTTTGTTACCTGGGGTGCACCGAATTTTTTATCCAATACAACATTACGGCCTTTGGGTCCCAATGTCACCTTGACCGAATCTGAAAGGATATCAACCCCCTTCTTAAGCAAGTTCCTTGCTTCTATGTTAAATTTAATTTCTTTTGCTGCCATTTTTTAAATTTTTTAATGATTAATAAATTTTAAATTATACGATTGCTAAAATATCAGACTGGCGCAATATCAGGTAATCCTCTCCGTCGATGTTAATTTCCGTTCCTGAATATTTGCCATACAAGACCTTATCTCCTGCTTTTACTTCCATTTTTTCAGATTCCGTACCACTACCTACCGCTACCACGGTTCCACGTTGCGGCTTTTCCTTGGCCGTGTCGGGGATAATGATTCCGGTACTGGTTTTTTCTTCAGCAGGCTCCGGGAATACAACTACCCGGTCTCCCAAAGGTTTGATGTTAACTTTCTTCATATCTCTTTTCGTATTTTAGTGAGTGAAACATTATTATAATTTTTATAAACCGAGTACTCTTTTATCACATTTTATGCCAAATCCCTTCCATCCTGAAAATCGGGCCGGAAAAGGACACTTTAACAGGCAATGCCAAAATTTATTCGATCCCATACACTTAATGTTATTTTTATTCCATCCTGATTATCAATACATAACAAAATTCTCTTCATCTAAATTAACAGATATAAAAAAGGTGTCAGGCTTCTGACAACCTGACACCTTTTGGTCCCTTAAATAGTCGATCCTTAATAATTCAAAATCAGTCCATAATTTAAATTTGGAAGAAGATTTTTGAAGAGCTGAAAAGTCCAAAATTTTACATCCATCTTTAACTTTTCCATCATTCTCTTAAAGTTCCAACCAGCGGCAGCTAATAATGCATTAATTTGGGGAGAACTTTCTCTATTGAGGTAGTTTTATCCCATTTTGAAGTGTTTTTTCAGATGTCCGATTACCGGTTCAATAGCTGCTCTTCGCCAGTTAACCCCCCGGTCTGAAAGAAATTTTTTACTTTATCAGCTTTAACCCTTCAAGGGCGCTGGTATCATCCGGTTTGCGGTAGAGCGCCTGGTAAAACAATACCTTTGCCTCCCGGTATTTTTTCAGTTGCAGGTTGGTCCAGGCAAACAACACAACCGAATCGTAATCAAAAGGATAAAGATTTACGACCTTTTCCAGGTATGAAAAAGCTTTCTCATACTCCTTGCGTCCGTAATAGATCACCCCGAGGCGGTACAGCGCAACAGAGTTGTTGGGGGATATTTCCAGGATCTTTTCATACTGTGTGATGACAAAATCCCAGTTTCCCATGGCCGCCGCCGGAAGCACAACCCCCAGCCTTGCCTCCACAGACATCTGGTACAAGGCAATGGCCTTGTTGTAATAGGCCTGTGACTCCATAAACTGTCCCGCTTCATAATCGAGCCATCCCAGGCGCAGGTTAAGGGCATAGGAATCCTCTTTATACACTTTTTTCAGCACTTCGGCAGCCTGATGGTAATTCCCGGCATTTTCAAGCGTATAACTTTGTTTAAAAGCCGCCAAGATCTCATCAGCGTTCTGCGAATAAGCGACTGTCATCATTGACACAACAGCAAACAAGGCTATTGCTTTCTTTTGTACCTTCAGAATTTCCATTGTAATCCTCCGTAAATATTTATAAGGTTATATTGAATCGGTTCATTGCGATACAGCATCTCCTGATATTTGTAAAAATACCATGATGTCACCGCGGACTGGTAATATCCTGCATTGATAACCAGGTTTTTCTCCGGAAAAGATATCAGCACGTCGCCTCCGAAAACAGAGGAAACCGGATTAAATTCGTTATAGATATGCCATCCGTCCGGCAACTGTACATTATACCGGTCACCGGTACTGCCATATAATTCCAGCCATACAGGTTTTGCGATCCTGACACCCAGGGCTGCCGAACCAAAAAAAGAATGACTGAAAGCCCGATCGGTTGCCTGCTGCACAGCATTCGTTACCGCACCAGAAAGATAAAGGTTTCTGTTCCCGAGCGGATAAAGGATCATTTCCGCATCCTGTTGAGTCTGAGAATAGTAATTCAGATTGGAGACACCCGCTCCGGCAACCAGAGAAAGATATGGAAAATCGTGGCGAAGAGACAGATGCCCGGTAAAGTTGTGCTCGGGAAAAACCTCAATATGTGATAACCCCCACCTGCCGGTAGCTGCAAACCGGGACCTCAGATTAAGGTATCCGGCAGACAACTTCAGATACGTATCCCTGAATATCCCTGCCTGATAGTCCGTATAGAAAAAATGCTGGTTATAGATGTTCGGGGAATAGTAGGTTCCCTGACCGCTATCCAGCAGGTATGCGCTTCGTTGTTTTGACAGGAAACGGTAACCGGTATGCATCCGGCTGTTTTTTCCGGTCTTCCATTCAATCAGCACGGAAGCTTCCCCTCCGCTTTCATCCATGTTCCGCCAACCTTCACCAGCTAAAAACGTTGATGTATTTTGCGGGACAACAAAAAGTCCCGTCTTTGAAAAATATGTGGCCGACAGGTCAAGGCCTGTCAGGTTTTTTTTATTGTCATATCCCTTTTCTTTCACTACAGCCACTGGCATCCGTTCCGTTAACCTTCCCGCTTCGATATCTCTGCCAGTGAAAAGATATGCGTAATAAAGGTACTCCAGCGCCAAAGGATCATTTTTGCTGAATATCAGCGCTTTCCGGAAATGATGAATGGCACGTACGTAATTCTTTTTTTCATACGCCGCAATGCCCATCCGCATTCGGAGATAGTAAAAATCATATCCTTTCTTCAAAGCTTTCCGGCCGGTTTCCAGCAACTCCTTCCATTGCTTCCGCTCATACAGGGTGTATGTGCGGTTATTAAAATCCGCAAAGGTCTCCGGTTCCTGACTGAATGCCGGAAACAATATAACGCTCAATCCTATGAATACCACTAGCCTGTACATACGAGTATCAGATTTTCCTTCGGACTGTTTACTTTCAACTGCTGTATTTTCCCCGACTTAAAAACCACCGAGAAAGCATATCTTTCGTATTGTCTGCCAAAACGTTTCCGGTTCACACGACTGCTTGTCACAATCCGGTTTGTCAGGGTGGGATTATCAATTTCCATATAGTTCAGGATATATTCCACCCGGTTATACAGGGCAAAGGGAGCCACTATATCCTGCAATATCCGCTGATGCGGCCGCAGAACCTGATGCAACGGGATCGTGTCACGGATTTCCAGGTTCTGATAATAACCTTTGGGTATGCGGTACAGGCCCAGGAAGAAATAATAGAGGAAATCACTCTTTTTCCCTTCATAATAGGTAAAATAAAACTGAGTGTCATCCGAAACAAACAAAGCCCGGCTGCCTGTAGCCCTGTTTACCAGCCATGTCTGGTTAAGCGCATCGGTTTCGGCAATGAAAACGACCTCTTTTTCCCCTGTCGTTCCGCTCACGGAAAACTGCAGTTTCTGTCCCGGGACAAGGTGAAGCGCTTTTTTCAGCAGAGGGTTCGGGTCAATGTTTGACACAACATCGTCTTTGCGGGGGATAGCCCAGGTTTCAAACTCCGGGACAATCCCTTTGAACCGCAGGTAATGCGAAAAGGGATAGTACAAAGTCTTTGAACCGATAAACGGAGTGGCCTGAAACTGAAAATGAAGATGGGGATAGGGAGACCGTCCGCTGTTGCCGACTTTTCCTATCACCTCTCCGGCCTTGACGTGCTGTCCTTTCTCCACGGTAACCGAATCCTTTGCCAGGTGGCTTAATTTCGAATAAAGATAATCGGCATGCCTAATCACGACGGTATTTCCCCAGTTATGGACCAGGTCAACATCCCCGATTTTGTTGTCTTCAATATCCCCGACAACCTCTTCCACCACACCGTCGCCGGGAGCCGTGACATCCCTCCCGTAGCTGTAATAATCCGCGGGACTGTCGCCTGCACCTTTATAAGTTTTTCCCTCTTCGTCCCTGATCTCAAAATCCCAGGCATGTTTCCATTCCTCCCTGTGGGTATATTCGCCGTAATGTCCCTGGCTGACTGTCCATTTGCCCCAGAAGGGCAGACTGAAAGGAAAGGTAAACCGGAAATCAAAACGCACCAGGTTGTTCTGGAAAGCATAAAGATTCCTTTCCGGCATAAACTGCTGGACATACACTTCCCGGAGCCGCAGGTTTTCTCCTGTACGGAATTTCAGGACATACAAAAACAAAAGAACGATCAAATTAAAAGGCAGGGCATAAACCGGGAGGCTGAAAACATTGAAAATTGTTTCGGTGCTTACCGTAAGAATGGCAACCAGCGGTGTCAACAGCAGTATCCACAGGTATGTCCAGCGCGAGGGGACAAGGAAATAACCTCCCAGGGCGATGGCCGTAAGAATATAGTTGAACCCGATATAACTGTAACTGGTTTCGGCCAGACTGATGCCAAGCAACAGATAAAAAAGGTAAGCCGTATAAAAACCGATCAGCGAAAGCGTAAAAGCAATCCGTGAATAAAACAATAAGCCTATGGCGATCAGGATCCCGGCCAACACATTGGGTTGAAAGACAATGGCCCCCAGCGACATGAAATAAAGCTTCAGTGTTGAGGGAAACGGCCATCGGTTAATCGTTTCATAAACATTTACCAGCCACGAACCGCCGAGATTATACAGTTCATTTAACCGGAAGATCCCTTTCTCGCTGATGCCGAGATTTTCAAACTGTCTTGTGGCGAGCAGGATGATCCACACCCCAAGAATAAAAGGCACACTCAGAAAAGGAAGTCCGTATTTCCCGATCACCCCCTGCAGACTGACGGCAATAAACAGGGTAAGTACCGAGGAAAGAAGCAGGATCAGAAAAAAACCGGGTGTGGGCTCAAAATAAAGGCCCAGCCCGAGGCCGACGAGCAAACTGTTAAACCCGTATATTCCGTTGTAGATGGATTTCTTATCCAGTCCGAACAACAATCCTGCCCCCAGCGTAACGATCACGGCCAGCAACCCGCTTAACCCGGAGAAAAAGGAGAGGAAACTCACGGCGATCAGGGAAAATGCCAGGACAGGATCCCTGGCAAAAAAAATCTGTGTGTAACTGTTGAGTATTCCTTCCGCAAACTCGCGAAGATTTTCCTTTTTCATATGGTTAAGTGACGGTTTGAGGTATTTTATTTCTTCCGGCCATCACCCTGTTTCAGATGATCCGGAACTTTTTCGAGCCGGGTAAGATGTTCAATATCTTCCCGTTCCCTGATGACATGAACTTTCCCTGATTCATCAATCATTACCACCCGCGGCCGGTAACTGATAAACTGCATCCACTGTGTCATATTATACGCACCGATCCGTTTTATAACCAGGTGATCATCTTTTTTCATCAGAGGAAAGTCGATGGCCTCACGGATCACATCTATATTCATGCATAATGGACCGTAAAGCGTGGTGTCTTCGGTATTCTGTGACACTTCCTGTGCGGGAAGCACTTCATGCTGATACCAGAAAGAAGTAAAAAGCAAATTTACCCCTATGTCCGCTATGGTTGCCCGCCGGCCGTCGGCCAGCCGTTTATTGGCCAGAACAGTTCCCAGCAAATAACCTGCATCATCCACGAGTGCCCTTCCGGTCTCAAGGACCAGTATAGGTAGATTTTCCGGTTTGATTTCGGACTTGATCAGGGCCGAAGAAACAGCATCCGCATAGTCTTCGAACGAAGGGGCAGCATCAGTACCCGGAACATAAGCCCCTTTGAGGGTGTTTTTTGAGGCAAAACCCCCACCCAGATCAATATACTGAATCACCTTTCCGTATTTCCGCGCTATACCGGTAGAAAGTGCTGCCAGTTTTGAAGCAGCCAGACGATATGCTTCCGGTGTCAGAATATACGTGCCAATGTGAGTATGAAGTCCGACCAGGTCCATTTTATCACTTAGCAGAATCCTGTTCAGGGCTTCCCAAGCTTCCCCGTTTTCATAATTAAACCCAAAGCGGTCCCAGCGTGGGTAAATTCCCGTATCCATGTTTACCCGGATAGCCACTTTAGGGGTCCCCACCCCTTTCTCCACAAGTCTGAGAAGCATATACAATTCATCAAAATGGTCAATATGAATGAACGAATCGTTTTGAATGGCAAGTTTCAGGTCTTCCTCCCGTTTGTCCGGGCCGTTAAAAATGATCTGGCTGCCCGGAATCCCGTTTTGCAGTGCTTTTTCATATTCAAAACCGGAAACAACTTCGGCCCATGCCCCTTCCTGATGAAAAACATTGCATACCGCACTGAGGTAATTTGTTTTGTATGACCAGGCAAACTGGACACGCGGATAACGTGTTGAGAATATGTTGTAAGCATCCCGGTATGTTTTTCTCAGAGTCTTTTCAGACAATACATACAGGGGTGATCCATGTTCGGCAATCAACTCCTTAACCGGGTTTTTATCTATTTCCGTCAGCGGTTCAACAAAGCTGTGCATACCAAATTTACTTGGCATACCGGCATTCAACCGTTTGATGATTGGTCTTTCAAAAAATTTCTTTTCCATTTTAATATTCTGAATTTTATATTTCTCCCTTCATTGATATTGCTTCAAAATCTTTCAGATCGATAATCATATCCCATGAATACCGGACAAAAATTTTACCGACTTCAAAGGAAACAAAAGGTTTCACAGCATTTCCAAGTGCCAGTTTTACCAGAGCGACGGGCAGATTTTGTCCCGCACCAACCGCAAGATACACCCAGGCAGGAATACGCGGATTGATTTCAATGACATAAAGATCGTTTTCTGCCGTACGGATCAGTTCCAATTCCATTCCTCCCCGCCATCGGGTACCACGGATAATCTTTTCCGTCAGCAACAACATCTCCGGATTGTCAAGGGTTATGCCGCCCCAGGCTTTACCCTTATCTGTTATATACTGTTTTCGCATGGGAACTGCACCTATAGTATTCCCTTCCCCGTCACCCAGAGCAATGACATTTACTTCTGTTCCCCGTACAAACTCCTGTATGATTACCGGTAACCCCCATTTGGCGCTGATTTTGTTGAAGTGCATCTGTACCTGTTCTTCGTTGTAAGCCACATAAGCATCATAAAACTTACCTTTTACCATCACCGGGTATTCAAAATCATCACGAAGTTTGGAAATCTCTGCCAGGTTTGTCAGGGGTTTACTTCTGGGAACATTCACCCCATACTTTTTACCAAAGGCGTCGAGATTGGATTTGTGCCTTTCTTCAAACTGGTGAATCGTAGGTAAAAAAGTGCGGATTCCCAGCTCCTGTAATTTTTTCCCGGCCTTTATAAATGTATAGAGTTCGGCATCGAAATTTGGAATCAGTACCTGAATATTCTCCTGCTTCTGGATATATGCTATACGCTCCATAAGCGCTCCGGACCCTTCGGAAGGATAAGGAACCTGGTAAACTTTGTCTACCAGTTCGCGCATATAAATTCCGGGTTCCAGCGTTTCATAAGCCAGGCCGACCACACGCAGGTCAAATTCTCCCGACTCTTTTATCGATCGGACTACCGGGATTCCCGGACCCGGATTATCCGTATTGTTTAGGCCGGTAACCGCCAGTATAAGTTTTTTCTTATTCATTTCGGTGATTCAGTATTTCCAGCAAACCGGACGGTGCTGCATTCTTTCTTTTATTCTGCCTGCTAAACTTCTTTTTCATATTCAAGCATATTGAATTGTTTCAACATCTCTGTAAAGTCTTGAAAATATTTTTCAAAACTCAGGGAATCAATGTTATACTCCTTTATTATCAGTGAGGCAATCTCCCGGGGGTCCTTCCCTTCCCTGAGATAATGGATTATCCGCATTCCTGTTTCATTCACCGTGAATGTCTCCCCAGTCGACGGGTCAAATACAAAACCCGTATCACTGACTGCAATATTTCTTTTCAAACGTATCATTTTGTGTTATTTAATATTTATCCATATCGTAAAGATATCAGAAACCGGTAAGACAGGCATAATTCATTTTTTGATTTCCCTTTTGACAATAGATGAAACGTGTCTAATCCTTAAAAAGTTGTAAAAGCTCCGAAAAAATGTTATAAAAAATTTTTCTTATAACGGCAGATAAGATTCCCCCGCTTTGCTGTGTAAGCTCCCTGCCCAAAGAATAAGAGACTAAGCAAAACGGAAAGTTTATTTTCCCTGATTATTGTTGTCCTCCTGGCCTTGATTTTGATTTCCGGCAGCCGGCTGAGAAGGCAGTGCCGTAGGCAGGGTAGGAATAGCATCGGGATCAACAGCCCGGTTGATCTGCTGCTCGATCATCGAACGTTCCGTTTTATTTTTCCGGGGAATGGCTGCCGTAGCCAATAATGACAAAATAACTATGGAAGCCGCAAGCGTCCAGGTAGCTTTTTCCAGAAAGTCCGTAGTCTTACGGGCTCCCATGATCTGACCGGCGCCCGTAAAGTTGGCTGCCAAACCGCCTCCTTTGGAGTTCTGTACCAGTACAACCAGAATCAAAAGAATACTGGCCAAAATAATTAATATCGATATTAATGTATAAATAGCCATGACTAACCTTTTTTGGTCTGATCCAAAAGGATCTGTTTAATTTTTTCAATTTGGGATGCAAAGTAACTACTTTTTTCCGGATATTTCAAACGTAATTTTTCATAAGCCTGGATTGACTTGGAATAATATCCCTGCTTCAAATAGATCTTGGCCAGGGTTTCACTAAAGAAACCGCTGTCTTCCTCCTTTTCCTCTTCTGTTTTCAATGCAAAACCTGATGTAAGCTCTTCTGTATCCTCCTCCTTCCGTGGCACAATCCTGTGACGGCTCTGAATAAAACGATCTATCAATTCATCTTCCGGTTTCTTTTGAATATCATTGACCCTTCCTTCATCAGGATGCATCTGCTGAAAATAATCCATCCAATCCACCAATCCCAAATATCCTGACAGATGTTCTTTACTCAAGTTTTTTTTTTCTCCGGAAGGCGGGCGGCCTTCACGTCCGGAACCATGTGAATCATCCGGTTTCCCGAACGGAGCTTCTTTGGAATCATCCAATGACAACAGATCGCCGGTATCAATAACCGCGGCATCTCCACCAACAGTGTTCCGGCTTTCCTCCGGCATATCCCCGTCCGTCACGACATTATTTGTGTCTTCCTCAAGAGTGAAAATATCATCTGCCGCAAACACTTCCTCATTTTCTTTATGCTTGACTATATCAAATTTCCCGGCTTTTTCATCTCCGGATCCCATCCCGCCAGGATATATTTCCTTTATTTCTTTTTCCGGGATTGTGATGTCACTATTTTTTTTTTCAGATTGTTTCTCCTGAATTTCTTTCAGCCGTCTCTGTATCTCTTTCAAAAGATCTTCCTTCGAACGTGTTCCTTCAACATAACTTTCCGGTGCAGCTTTTTGTTTTATTTTCTCTTTGTACTGTATCTCCTGCTTTATTTCCGCTGTTGTTTTTTCCTCTTTGTGCTTTGCCGGCCCTTCTTTCACAGGTAGTCTGGTCTTCGTAAATTGTTTCTCCTCAACTTTTCTTGTATCCTTTTCATCTTTTCCCGTTCCGGCTTTCTTTTCCTCCTCAACACTTACAGGCTTACACTTCGTATTATGAATAAGCAAATACAGTTTTTTCCGGTCATTGACATGAAAAGAAGATATTTTTAATTGCGTATGAAAACGAATATGCTGCAAATTGTGCAGGTTTTTCAGATAAAGCAGATGAGCAGTCTGGAAATAAGGAAAATCCGTCAACAATTCACTAACATCCGTAAGACTGCTCCTATCCAGTTTTCCCGGATCATCCAGATAAAATATAAAATCTTCTTTTCTCATATTTCTCAGTTTACCAATTCACAAAAGCCTTGTTAAAAATATCCTCCGTAAGGTTCTCTACATTCTTCCTGATTAGGTCATCTTCCACAGCGCTGAAGTCTTGTGTACTGGAATAATCTTCAAAGCGGGAAAACGAGGCGTCAAAGTCCTGCTCCGGATCAATATTGTTAGTAAACTTAACATGTATGGTAATGGTAAACCGGTTTAATCCTGCCGTTTCTTTTCCGGTGATAGCCACCGGGGAAACCTGGTAACCCGTAATTTCACCGGAAAATTCCACATCTCCTCCGCTTTCTACCATTTGCAGATTGGTCTGGGAAATAATCTTATCTTTCAGCGCTTCGGTAAAAATCTGGCTCATTGCAGGGTTGACCGTCGACCCGCGCTGTACCCGATTAGGGAAATAATCTACCGAAACCGTCCTGACTTCAGGAGAAATGGAAGCTCCGGAAAAAGAATACGTCACCTTACAGGCCGTGGTGGTTCCGGTCAAAAGAAAAATAATCCAAAAAATATTTTTTAATATAGAAGTGGTCATCTATAATCTCCTGTTTTTCAATTATTTCAATTAATATTGTATTCTTTGATCTTTCGGTAAAGGGTTCTCTCGGAAATTCCCAGTTCACGGGCTGCCTGTTTCCTTCTGCCATTGTGTTTGTCCAATGCCTTTTTGATCAACTCTATCTCTTTTTCTTCCAAAGATAAGGACCCCTCGTCGATTTCCTGGGTATCCTCGATCACCGGATGTTCTGCATGAGGATAAGATGCGGTAAGAGCATCCCCGGAAGCAACTGCATTTTCCCGGCTCCCCTTCAGTCGCCGGATCACCGTAGCATGATCAGCTTCTACCTCTGCATAATTGTTCTCTTTGCGCAGCATATCAAAAACGATCTTTTTCAGATCATTCATGTCATTCTTCAGGTCAAAAAGAATCTTATAAAGAATCTCCCTTTCCGAAGCAAAAGACTTTTCTCCATTCCCCTTGGGGATTACCGCCGGAAGTTTAACTCCCATATAATCCGGCAGATATTTCTTCAGAGTCTCTGCGTTAATTTCCCTGTTTTTTTCAATAATAGAGATCTGTTCGGTAATGTTTTTTAATTGCCTGACATTCCCGGGCCAACGGTAGCTCATCAATACTACCTTGGCATCCTCCTCAAGTTTAATGGGAGGCATTCGGTATTTTTCCGAGAAATCCACCGCAAATTTACGGAACAACAGCAATATATCCTCCTCACGATTTCGTAAAGGAGGGATATGTATGGGAACGGTATTCAACCGGTAAAACAGATCTTCCCTAAATCTGTCGTTTTGTATTTTTTCAATCAGATCAACATTCGTAGCAGCAATCACACGTACATCTGTCTTATGCACCTTCGAAGAACCAACCCTGATAAACTCGCCGGTTTCCAACACCCTTAACAGGCGTACCTGTGTTGATAACGGCAACTCCGCTACTTCATCCAGGAAAATAGTTCCTCCGTCAGCCACTTCAAAATACCCTTTACGGCTGTCGGTAGCACCTGTAAAAGATCCTTTTTCATGACCAAACAGCTCCGAATCAATCGTTCCTTCCGGAATAGCTCCGCAGTTCACAGCAATATACTGTCCGTGTTTACGGGTACTATACTGATGAATGATCTGCGGGAACACCTCCTTTCCGGTGCCGCTCTCACCGGAGATCAATACCGACAAGTCGGTGGAAGCCACCTGCAATGCTATATCTATAGCATGATTTAGCTCCGGGTTATTCCCGATAATTCCGAACCGTTGCTTTACTGCTTGTATGTTGACTGTCATAAATATTAAACACTTTCTCTTTTTGCGAAATTACTCATTTTTTTGTTTATCTGAAAAATCATAAACTCATTATTTATTACAGAACGAGTTAAAACTGCTTGAAATCACCTTTCGGTTAACAAAACAGGAAAATTAAAAGTTTTTCAGTTATTATCCCTGAGCAACCACCACAAAGAAATAATTAAAGAAAATTCTGCAAAGGTCAGCACAATCTGCAAAAAACACATAACATCCCATTATTCCAACAAAAAATACCATAAGACCAAAATATTTTTTTTCTTTGTTCTTATGAAACTCATAGGCATCATCCCTGCCCGTTATCAATCTTCCCGCTTCCCGGGCAAACCCCTGGTTTCCATCCATGGCAAAACCATGATCCGGCGGGTTTATGAAAGGGTCTCCCTGGCATTGGACGATGTAATTGTAGCTACCGATGACAACCGGATTCTGGAAGAGGTGGAACGCTTCGGCGGACAGGCTGTCATGACATCCGGCAGTCATCGCAGCGGCACCGAACGTTGTGCCGAGGCGCTGGATATCTACAGAAAACAAACAGGACAAACCGCAGATGTGGTGGTAAACATTCAGGGCGATGAGCCACTGATCAAACCCGAACAACTACATGAAGTCATGGCGCTTTTTCAAAAACCGGAGACCGAAATCGCCACCCTCGTACACAAACACCACGACCTGACAGAAATCGTGAACCCCAATAATGTCAAGGTTGTTATGGACAAAAACGGCAGGGTACTCTATTTTTCCCGTTCCACAATTCCTTACCAACGAGATGTTCCCCAGAAAAACTGGGGCAACCATTATACCTATTATATACATATAGGCATGTATGCTTACCGTACCGGTACGCTGTCAGAGATTACCCGGCTGGCGCCATCGCCCCTCGAAAAAGCCGAATTACTCGAACAAAACCGCTGGCTCGAAAACGGATATCCTATCATGGCCGCTGTCTCAGCCTACCGTAATTACCCGGTCGACACCCCCGAAGACCTCGAAAAGATACTGCACCTTTTTGAATAAGGTTTTATTCAGAACCTTCCTGTTCAGGACAAGTGTATTTTTTTATTTCTGCCTGTACTGCAACCATCAAATACAACTTGGCGGGTTAGAGTTACAGAATGGAAAACCGAAAAATTATATTTACAAAACCAAGATGAAATCAATTAATTATTCCGGTTGGATCAGATCTTTGTTTCGCTACGCTTCACAAAAATCTGATCCAATTCTGAAAAGTAATGATTTACTTTTTCGAAAAACTGGTGAAATACAATTGCGAAAAATTGATGATTTTAAATTTGCAATTTACACCTATACTACTAAATAAATATTGGAAAGAACCAAAGTTTTTTCCAGTTTTTCAAAACCGTTTTCTTATCCGGTATGTCCGGCAGGACCGTTATGATATTGACTTTTGAGTCTTCTTCATATTTCTTTATTTTAAGATAAGAATCT
>Ga0190359_1000157_pt1 | contig 44593 bp, 24 predicted proteins | sample 48721823_MG_FD_161269 | JGI IMG/M metagenome (GOLD analysis project Ga0190359, IMG submission 161269) | Hydrothermal vent microbial mat bacterial communities from Southern Trench, Guaymas Basin, Mexico - 4872-18-2-3_MG | ecosystem: Environmental > Aquatic > Marine > Hydrothermal vents >...
ATAATTTATTATCTGATGCATTATTTATTCTGGCTATAATAGGTACAAAAATTTTTCTGGCTAATCCAATTTTAATAGCTTCAGTGGTAAATTTAAACTCTTTATTTGCTGTACTGTAATAAGTTCTTTTCAAATTATCCTGGGCTGAACTTGATAATGTGACATTTTCTCCAAATGAGCCCGGAACAAAAACAGGCATTTGGACAAAACCGCCGTCCACAGAAAAATTTGAAAACCTGAATAAATCAACATTATAAAAGACAGTATCGTTTGCTATAGTTGTGTCATTTACAGGTATTTGAACGAGAGGATTATTATATGGTTCTCGAGTAAATGACGAGCCTCCAGTACCCAGATTCGAAATATAAAGATTTTTAGGCATTGTAGCCATTTCAGTTGTTAAACTTGTTGGCAATTCGGCTATTGTTTGATAGGGTATATAATTATACCCTATCATTAAACCATCCTCATTTGCATCAGTATTATATAATAAGCTATTCTGTAAAATGACCGCTTGAATTGTAGCTGTGAATGATGCTGTTGATGGCGTAGGATTCTGAAAATTAATTTCAATAGTTGAGGCATTAAAAGCAGTTACCATTACAGGATTAATAAAAACCGTAACACCATCGTCAATCCAAGCAACATGCTGAGTCAAACTACTGGCTGTAGGAATAGATGATATACCAATAAATGTTCCTGAAATTTCTATACCGTCTGTGCCATCTGCTATCTGAAATGTAATTGAAGCACTACCTGCCGGTATATTCGTCTTTATAAAAACATCAGAATATAAAAAGTTTTTAATTCCTTTATCACTTTGAGTAAATGATACTGAAGCTCCATTTCTTATACCTGTGTTACTTACTGCAGACCTAATCATATATACAATTTCAAAAATAAGATCCTCTGTAAACTCAAACCCACTTAAACTTGTTAATTGAATTAAATCTCCTGTAATATGTTCTTGATTACTCAGTCTGTATTCAATTCCAGATGTCCTATTTATTAATTGAGAAACAGTATATCCCTGATACTTTACATCAGTAGAAACCTGACCTGCAGCAGTTATACTCGACGGAACGTTTATAACATTAGTATTAACAATATCTGAACTTGACAATTGCATAAAATAATGTAATTCTACAGGAGAAGCTCTATAAGTCTCTTCAGTTGAACCAGCGTAGGGGTATGCAAGAACATAATTAATATATCCTGTAATTCCGCTATCCCACTGTTCAATAATTCTTCCCGTTATCTCTGTATCAAGAACACCCTGATAATAAAAATCCTGACCCCCTCCAACGCCCTGTTTATTCCATACAAGTTTTGGACTAGATGGGATAAATGTCAATGCAGTTGATGAAACAGTAATATAAGAATAATAAATCAAATAATTTGAAAGAACTCCATCGTCATCAGTAGTATTAGCATTTACATCAAAATAAAATATCAATGTATCTGTCCCATAACCAGTAAAGTATCCGGGGATTTTTCGTTGGTCATAAATAGAACCCGGAGCATCATAAACTGCGGTGAAATATGCCGGATTAGAATGAAAAAGATCCGTTCCTGTTCTTGTAATTGTAACAGATTCAGGTAAAGTTGCAGAAGCAGGTTCTTCTTGAACTTCATTAACAACTGTCGCAGTTGATTTTATATTCCCTGCCACAGCATTAGCCAGAGTAGCCTCTACAATCTCTCTACCCCCGTAATCATCAGTTCCCGCAATCCGATCCACATTTAAAATCTCAGTTCCATATCTATCCCCTCCCTGAGTATCACGAACAATCTGAGTTTTTAACTGATTAGACATGAGTAAATCAAAATTTCTATCCAATAATTCATTAACATCAGGAATAATTACCTTTCTCCTGACATCTAAAATATCCGCATCTACAATAGTACTTCCAGTCAATAAATCAGGTCTTACAGAAGTATCTGTATGAGAACCATTAGCATTATTATTAGTATTATATACGTCACTGTTTCTTCGTCCCACAAAGAACATGGGAATGGCATAACAATAACCGTCCACAGTATTACTGCATTTGGCTCTCCAGAGTCCGTAATCCCCATTAATAGTTCCCATGTTTTCAAAAGAAAATGAACCGCTGCTATTCGGCCCTAATCCAACAATAGCTGTATTACCTAATCCGGCTTCCGGATGATTTACCGGATCTACATTATTCTCAACCCTGATTTTATACTGAACCTGCACTCTTTTTGTTGTCTCTATATTAGTGTCCGGATGAATGGAATCTTCCGTCAAATAAACATCTGTATCAACATTGCCCTCCTTATAAACCCGTTGAACCTGTCTTGATGCTATATCACTTATCTGAGCTGTCCAGTTTTCTCCGCTGTCTTCAGTATATCTTATAATAGAAAAGTTTCCAATTACCCATCCTGCATTCAGATTCACAAAATCAATACTATTCAGGTTATAATCAGTATTAGATTTTTGTTTAATCCATTCAGCTCCAATATCAACGGTTCTTAATACAGTTCCTGAATCCCCGCTTATCCAAGCTCTTCCCCGAAAAATTTCTGTGCTTATTTTGTAATGATAATATACTTTTACCGTATCACAGACTGCCGGAGCTTCATGAAGAATAATCTGTCCCGTTGTTCCATCCAAAACGTCTACAACAACCTTTGTCCCATTTACAGTAACAGTAATATCCCCAGGAGTATTAGTGACTGTGCCAAGACCGTCTCCTTTCGTTACAGGAACATTCATGACAGTACAATTTTTATTAGACCCGGTGAATTGCCCTGAAACTTCTTCCCCGTCTACATATTGATCCAATTCAGGGACCATAGTAACATCAATCAGATTTACAGATAAACTTGAATATGTCTCAGTATCAGGGTCCCAGATATGTCCGGATTGATTTACCCAAGTCAATCCTCCATCAGAACTTCGAAGTATGACTCCACCGTCTCCAACAGCAAATCCAAAATTCAAATCATAAAAAACAATACTGTTCAGAGTACTTGTTATACCACTTGTTAATTGCAACCAGGTTGTTCCACCGTCTGTAGTTTTAAGAATAGTGCCATTAGCTCCACAGACCCAACCGGTTTGAGAGTCATAAAAATAACAACTTTTAAGATTTGCAGTTACTCCACTGGTTTTATGTGCCCAGTTAATACCGTTTGTTGATTTCATTATGGTGCCGGTATCTCCTACGGCATAAACAATTAACTGACTCACAGCAAAAACATCATTAAGATTTTCAACGACTCCTGATGATAATAACGTCCAACGGGCTCCTCCTGAAGATGATCGGGCTATAACACCATTATTACCTACAATCCAGCCTATAGAGCTTGTTGCAAATGAAATCCCATTAAGAGTTTTTTTAGTATCAATAAGTTGAATATTCCAACTCTGACCGCCGTTTTCAGTATGAAGAATAAGACCATTTTCACCTACTGTCCAAGCGAGATCTGTAGAATAGGTATATACGGATTTTAAATTATCTATAACTGTTTCAGGAGCGGGCTTATTATCAGATATATCAGGATCAAGAAGAGCTCTCCAGACTTCCAGAAAAATGCCATTTACACGGTTTCCACTTGTAGGCGGATCACCTAAATCAATGAGATTCACATTATCAATAGATGTATTATTCGGATCAGTACTGGTATTGGTAACATGTATTACCATTCCATTAACCAGGGCATATTCAGGAATAGGGTTAGTTGTATTCTGTGTCCAGAACTGATTTTCAAGAGAAGTATCTGTATAAAAGGGTCTGAAAGTTAACCATCCGCTTGGAAATGAGGATAATTTTCTCTGACCGGCTTGCCGTGCCAGTTCCTGAGCAAGATTTAACTCTGAGTCAAGCGGCGGTTTCTGTTCCTGAAAAACAACCAAGTCATAGTTATAACCATTACTTTCAGATACATACGATACATCTGTTCCTAAATTTTCTGCCATGAAAAGAACTCCTTATAAAGTAGTCGAAATCTCACGAGGAGTATCATACACAATTGTAAGATTTCCTACTTTTAAACTTTCAATTGATGCTACATTGATATCTTCAGATCCTGTTTCATTATATACAAAATAAGCTGCTTCATAGTATTTATTATCCGGTATCTGACCGTCATGAGTACTTACAATTATCTTTCCATCACTCCTTATATAAGCTCTGCCAACGCCTTCTGAGACATCTAATGGGTCCTCTTGAAGAATAAGACCCATGGTGTTTTCAAAAACTCCACGAAAACGTGTATCAGGCCCCCCTCCATCAATCGTGTTATAAGTCAATACAGAAGCCGTTGTTATATAAGACGTAGTAAGACCTTCATTAAATATTTCCCAGGATGTTTTACCTATTTGATCCCGAATTATAAATGAACCGTCTGCTTTTATCATTCTTGAAAAGGGTAAGACAACATAATCCACATCAGCTATATTTTGAATGATACGAGCTACGGCACTTTGAGTCAGATATTGGCCGATAACTAACTGAGACACATAATTTGATATTGCTGTTCTTATTTTTGCCGTTAAATCCGTAGTATTTGTCACGCCCGTTTTAGGAACTACGGTAAAAGCAAAATCTACATTATTTTCAATAGTCTGTTTTGCAACAACATCAGCGCAGGCATGTTTCATATCATTCAATTCATTCTGTACTGTTTGAAGAAGAGAATTAGTCGTATATGTTACCGTAAAATTTTCTATGGCTACGTAACTGATTAAGACTTGCTGACCATTATTAATATTTCCTGATTCTATCATCAAAACAGTAGTTGGATCAATATCAGTCCCGGGCGAAATTCTGTAATCAACATTTAATGTATATATTATTGTTTTAGTACTGTTTTTAACCACTATTGAATTAGGATCTACTCCCAGATAATTAAGAGCTTCGTTTTCTCCCAGAATTAATACATGAGATTCGTCAGTGATGGTCTGAAATTCTGTAAGCGGAAGATTATTAGCAAATTTGATTCTCACACCATCACGGGCTATAGTTGAACCGCCATTCTCAAGAGGGTCCTCTAAAGACACTAACTCATAGTTATCTGTAGTTAAAGTTCCTGATATTTGTCCTATTACTGAAATGATTTCAAGTACCGGTTGATTCTGAAAAATAAAAACATCTGAACTTCTGAATTTATAATCTACTCTTATAACATCATTAGACGCTAATCCTATTGTCTGATTCATCGGTTTTGATTCATCAATATCTATTGTGTTACCATTTCCTATAATCTGATATCCGGAAATATCATAATCTGCGGCACGAGTAGCATTATGTACCCGGGTAACTTCAAATATTGGAGTATGAACGGTTACCCGTGGATTCAGACTTTTAAATTGAAAAGCAACAGCATTCACAATGGAAAATATTTCACCTGTTTGTGTTCCCTGAGTAGAAACTATACTTTCAAAAGAAAAAGCTATTTGATCAGTAACTTGTTTTTCCTGACTCCCCTGTACATACACATCGACTTTTCCACCAACATGCTTATCTCTCACTTCATCATAATCCCGTATCATAAGAGGGTCACCCGCTTTTTCCACTCGAACTCTTCTCACTCCCTGGACTCCAGCCGCTACTTTTGCATATCCTCCTTCTGTACCGGTATCAGTAAAAAGCGCCAATTCTATACGAGAAGCAAAATCATGGTTCGATTCCGTATCCCGGCCAAATGATATAGGATTCGGATTTTCTACTAAAAAATCAGAATCTGCTCCTGAACTTGATACTTTTACTGTATACGAATCAGTATTTCCCTGTTCACCTGCATTAATAGCCTGAACATCAAGAGTTAATTCATATCTTCCGGTATCAGCGTTATAATATTGTTCCCGATTTTCATATTCTAAAGTCTTAGTTGTCAGAGTTTCATAAGACTGAGAAGGAATACCTTCATTCAGATCTCCCAGAGCCGTTACTACAGCCCCTTCATTGACTGTCATATTACGAATAGGTACTGTATCGATATAATATACAACCTGTCCTGTAGCGGCTACAGGTCCCCTGCGATTAACATTAACATTGGAACCCAGTTTATCAAACTGGGCATCAATAATATTTTGTACATCTTGGGTATCAGTTAAATTCAGAGCTATTTGAAGGGCCCTTTTAGAAGTTGAGGTTTCCACAGGATCACTAATACCATCACCATCGGCATCGTCAAAATCAAGTAAGGCACTGACTGATAATGATCTCGACATGAAATCCTGTATTATATAGATACGGGCTGTTTCTTCAGAGATAGGATCCATTATATCACGTAATACAGTTCCGGGTTTTGTATCTATATTAGCATTTCCGGTTAATAATTCCTGACTGAATGTTAATATGATATCTGATTGAGTTCTTGCCGGTAATGTTTGAATACCAGTAGTAATTGTTAAAGGAGACCCTTCTAATTCGATAGAATAGGCACTTTCAGTCACTTGTCCAAGAACGGGGTCATAAATAACTGCAGTTATTACAAAATAAAATGGTGTATTTTCATTAAAAGCAACTGCGGGTAATTGTCCCGCCTCAACCATTTCCTTATATCGATTCTGATCAAAATACTGAGAATAATAATATACCCGGGTAATCTGTTCAGTTATCGTAGTAACACGAATGTCTCCCGCAGTATCCTGTGTTTTACTGAGTAATGTTGTATTATTTTCATAAAAGGAATAATCAGTAATCAATTCTGTATTAATTTTTACATAAGAACCGTTAATACCGCCGCTCTGAGTAGATACATAATAATTATATCCAATAGTATTAGCTTCAGGATTTTCTGCATTCACAGATTCGAGCTTATCCTGATATCTAAGTAATTGCACTCCGGTAGGCGGGCTGACTGTAATAAAATTATCCTGTTGTATAAGGGTTATTGTAATAGTAGTTACAGGACTTGGTAATTCTGTAATATTTTCTACAGCTATTATATTCAGAGTATTTGTACCGAGTGATAATTCACCGGTCCATGCCCAGACTGTTTCTCCGGGTGTATAAGAAACGCCGTTTTGAGACCCGTTTACCTGGATTTCTTTTGTATCTGTTGATGTAGTACCGGACAAAGTCTGTGTACTGATATCTGTGGCATAATCCGCCCCATTAGTTGGTAAGAGTATAACCGGCGCCGATATAGCCATAGTAATTTCCTATGTTGATAACTTTAAATATTGTGTATAATTAAGAGACTGACCTGAAACCGCCCGAGCAGTGATATCAGCTCGTATTATTGCAGGATCATTCTCATCAAATCTTATTTTTACATTTTCTACAGTATCTAACAGTTCTCCGTCAGTTACTGCTCTACCGGTTGCTTTATATTGTTCCTGAAGACTTTTTAAAATATCAAGAGTCGTATTTATTTCCTGTGTTATTTGGGACGATATAAAAGACGGATCTGATATTTTTTGACCAAGTAATTTAACCAGAGTCGTTCCGATATAAGTATGAAAAGGATTGCTTTGTTTTTCTGTGATTGTAAATTTTTCAAGATTTTGCAACAATAGATATTCATTTCTATTCAGAAAAAGTTGCCCTTTAATATTATAACTTATATCGTCTACTTTTTCGAGGCCCACACATTTATAGCAGAAATTTTTAAGAGTCACATAAGTGACTTCAAAATAGTCCTCTATTGATTTCCATTTAAATTTAAAACGAATCATTCTGGGTTGATTTATGTTTATTGTTGTTGAATCATATATGATATCATAGTCAGTTGAAGAGACCAAATCATTTGAAGCATAAACTTTAACATTGGAAGCTGCCAATGGTTGTCTGAGTCTTAATGATCGGCAATCCTCATCAAGAGTTACAGGTTCTCTATAAATAGTGTGATTACATACTGTTGGTAAATTCAGGTCATAAGACATAATAATAATTTGTTATTGAAAGATTATTAATTCTATTCAGAGGTATAAAGAACAAAGCCTATATATTGATAGACATCTTCTATTGATTTCACATTTTTTGTATCAATATCATCCTTTGAATTTACTTCACGTCTATATAATAATGATTTATAAGTATAATCTTCTAAAAAGGTTACATCCGAATAAAGGATACTTTCAGCATCCAGAATTGCCTCTCCCGGTTCATCTCCGGTTCCCCGCAATACAATATCTTGTTGTCCTTGATATGTTATAAGGCCCCGCCGGGCATCTCCATGTAATTTCAGATAGGCTGAAACCCAATCAGGGGCGTCTTCAGGCAAGTCTCCTATTCTGGCTTCAATTTGTTCATTAATAAAGTTCTGAGCATTTATAAGACTATCTCGATAACGAGCTTCTCCGGCACTCCTTGTAGCTTCAGTTATTGCCTGAGCAATCATTTCTTTTCTATCTGTTGTTGTTGCAAGACCGGATTTATCAACATTCGGACATGTCGGTAACCCCTTATACAATTTTTCATTCTTTTTTTTCCATCTTTTTCGAAGACTGTCAGTAATACTCGGTAATTCAAAAGAACCCAGATAAAAATCCCCTAATCTTCCCATAGCGATGGGATAGCTTTTTGTCCTTTCCCGAACCGAATTTGCTAAAGCTAACGGAACGTCTGACTTTCTTTCTATACCCTGAGATATGAGAGGATCATTAGCAGTTGATAATACATCCCGAACAAATCGGTCTACCTGTATATCTGTCTTGGTATTTAATCCAGTAGTTCTCTCTGCGCTGGCTATAGAATCCAAAATTTCTAAATTATTCGTATCACCGGGATTATCAAAATTTAATACAGAATATAAAGGTTTTTCAGAAGTTTTGGTTTTATAGACTAAACTTTCTGACTGAGCATGAGCCCAAAATAATTGACGAAGAGTCTGTAAATCTTCAGGTAACATTTTTTCATCGGGATATTTTGTCTCCCCCTTTTCATTAACCGTATAACCCTGGTATGTTAAAGCTATTCTTTGTAATAATAAAATATTAGCTATACGTGCCTGAGCTATTTTTTCTTTTTCTAAATCAGCTCTGGTAGGAGGAATAACTCTTGCATAAGTTTTATCGTAAAGATTTGTCTTTTCTTTCTCTTCAGCCTCATCAAGTTTTTTATCTATATCCTGTTTTACTTTTTCATATTCCCGTAATTGAGCCTGTATCATTTGTATTTCATTATTTATTCTATTCAGTTCAGAATCTAAAACAGTAATACCTTCTTTTGTTCGGGATATCGTATATTTATTAAAAGCATAACTTCTATGAGGATCAGGATCAATAGATGTGCCCCGAAAAGATTGTACTGGTTCTACCTGAGTATTTATTCCCGCGGCAAATTTATTAGTTATAGTTATTGTGTCCGCATTATTAATTATACGAGCTTTAACTAAATATTCATTATTATATAACTCAATCAATCTTCTTTCATAAATAACTATACGCCGCTCTACCTGCTCCTTTAAAATGCGAAGATTTCTTACTGAACTACCTACAATAAGCTGATTAAATCTTTTTACATCTTCTATTGTTGTTTTTGTGATCTGATTATTTGGAGCCATAAATTAACCTTCAGTAAAAAAATTTGAAATAAATTTAAACACTTTCTGGAAAGCCTTTAATGTTGCAACATCTAATATAGACCCTCCATATACCATCACAATTCCTATACTCGTACCTGAAGGGCCACTGAAACTATCTTTTCCCTCGGGCAGTTGAGCCCCTTTTATCCTATCAACAAATACATCCATACCACCCTTTACCGGATCTAAATTTAAAAAAGAGATATAAGGTCCAAAAATAAAATTCTTTACTTGTTCTAAAAGCCAGGCACATAATTCCAAAATACTGGCATACATTTGAAATTTCTGTGTTATTTGAGTTAAAAAGTCAGAAAATGAATCAGATGCATCTGTAACCATTCCGGAAAAACTATCTAAAAATTTATTTAAAATATCGATGATTTCCTGAAACCAGGGAAGCATTCTTGAAATCTGAATAGAAGACCAACTGTTTATACCCCCAAATCCTTTAGATATAAGCTCTATCTGACTCTGAGAATGAAAAATAATATTCGCAATGTTATACATATCATTACATGACTTTGGCTCTACTACCAATTCTTTTGAATTAGGCCCTTCTATTGATCCTCCCGCTATACTGGATCTGATAACATAATAATAATTTAAAACCGGTTCCTCTTTTGAAGTCTGTTCATTTAAATGATAAGGTATTTCATAGGTTTGACCCTCAATTGTCACTTTCTTTGTAGGTATATATGTATCAACATATTTTTCTGTAGTGCCTCCTGAAGATGACGATAAAATTACAGGATTACCTTCATTAAAGTCAGAATCATCATAAACATATTCCCCTTTCATAGGAGGTATAAAAGGTTCTTTCCTGAAAATTCTGGCAAATAATCTTCTGGTAACTTCTAAAAGACCTATTTCTCCCGTCTCTTTATTATTTACTAAAGAACTAGGGACATATTTAACTTCAGTATAGCGTCCTCCTGGAACCCTGCTTCTGTAAATTTTAAAAGTAGAAACCAGAGGGTTTTTATTCCATTCAAGTTGTATACCAAATTTTTTTTCATTGGGATTTTCAGGATTCGTGAAAAAACCTGAAAACCCTCTCATATTCGTTGGTGGAGGAGGTTCTAAATCAAGACCAAATAAATTTATAAAATCAAACATAGAAGCTAATTGTTTTAATCCGATCCATATCGTATCCAGAGATTCAGAATCTAATAGTATAACCATCCCACCTACATAATCCTGTAATCCGTATTGAGGTCTGTTTTTATCCTTTGTATTTTTTAATGATGTATTTAATCTGGTAATAAAACCGTCAAATCCACCCTGAGATTTAAATAAAACTTTGGGATCACTACGAGCTTCCTGTAAAAAAGCGGGGGGCATTAAAACATTTACATAAACGCCTTTTTTTAATGTCGTGTCCGTATATTCATTTAATTTAGTTTTTCCATAATTAATAAAACTCACAACCAGTTTTGAAAAAGAATTAAAACCACTTATAAATAGTTGTATTATTTTCATTATTTTCTGTAGAGCACTTATAGTTTTATTTAATCTTGATATGGGCCTTTCAAAAGCAGATAAAATTTTTTCAAAATTCTCTATCTGAGGTGGTTCAGGCCCTTTCCATTGGTCCTTACCTACAGCATCGGACTGTTTTTTAGGCCCTATTAATTGAGATATGTTATCAGGTAAATCAGCGAATTCTTCTAAAAGATCCATGAATTCATTTATTTCTTCTTGTTCCTGTTCAGCAGCAACCCGAAGACCGGTTCCCGGAGGATTTACATAAGGATAGGCTTTCATTTTTGCCGGAAGATTAATTTCACCTGATGCCATATTAAAAATTCCGTTTCATTTTTTTTAATTGTTTTTCAATTTTTTTTCCATGATTTGCTACAGAATGACCAAAAATATTTATCAAACTTTCAATATTTTTAATCATTTTATTATTATCAGGATTAGCCCTTTTCCAAACCAATACTTCACCTTCTGTTGAATCTTTTAACCAATCAGGTTTTGATTGATCTGAAGAGCTGATTGATTTGATTCTATCTGTTTTTCTATCTGTTTGAGTCTCGCGTAACAACCCTGTCTCCTGTTAAAACGATTATTTGCCCATATATACAAATCGCTGGGATCACCCATATTATCTCCCGTATTATTTCTTAATATTTCCTCTGCTTTAAAATTATTCCGTATTTCAGGTTCTCTTAACTCTAAATATGCAGCACGTCCTGTAAGAGCACTGGAACGGTCCCTGGCAAAGTGAATTCTCTCAATATATAGTTTATCACTTATAGTCTGATAAGCTACTGTAGACCCTCTCAGCCCCCTGTAAATAGCTGCTGTTGTATCTATTAATCCTGAATCAATACTAAAAGCCCCGGCATTTTCAGAATCATATAGTGAATTACCTGTTGCATCAATCCCTGTAATCGAATCAATAGCAGTTTTCATATCACTGATTAATGGATGACTTACATAAGTATATGTTTTTGTTATTGTCTGAGAATTCTCTTCCCAATAAATATTCAAGGCAGTCGTATCAGTAGCAAAACGTAATGTATTCATTTCAAAGGATAAATTAAATAACGGCGTTTCGGGAAGATAGACAGAACTCCCTGGAGGAGTTGAAGCCATTGTTCCTGAACTATCTCTCAAAAAACCGTAATTATAGGCAGGGTCAAATTTACTCATAACCGTAACATTAGTAACCCCATCTACAGCTGATTCCAAAGAACTTAATGTAGGATATGATGAATATAAAAACTCGCTCTTAAAAAATGAGGCTCCTACTTGTCTCACAATTACCAGAGCTGTATTATCGGTCTGATAAAAAGGAGATATTAAGTCTGTAGAATACATACTGAAAGCGGGAGATTGTGTACCCGAATAAATTACATTTCCCGGAGGCGCTGAAACAGTTGTAGATAACAGAGATTTTAAATTCCCATATTCATAACCTGATACACTATAAGGTCCGGGAATTATACTGAAACCATCTATGCTATCAAGGGCCGTTATTAAATCGGATATCGTACTATAGCCACTAAATAAAAATTCATTTTTATGAGGCCCGTCGGATTCTGTCCAATTAATAACTAAAGCTGAAGAATCTATTTCATAAACGGGCGTTGTAAAAGATGGATCCTGTTTAATATAAAAAAGAACCGGTGAATTCAATGTAAATGTGATTTGATTATTAATACTATATGAACCGTCTACAGATGATGATAAATCCCAACCGGTCCATGTACCCGGAACAGATAATAAAGTATCTTCATATACTATATCAGGTGTATATATAGTTCCAAGAGGAGATAAATCCGCATTGAGGAATTTTCTGTCATTTATTATAGGATTATCTGATGACGCATCCAGTATAAAACCGGTCTGACCCTCTATAGGCGTAATACCCGGACCCGTCGAATAAGGAACCGCTATTCCATTTGAATCTATACCTCTGACAAGTATACTTTCAGAGGTAAAATCAAGAGCCCATTTCCAGTTTATTTGTTTTCCCTGATAATCCGGATAAATATCCGCGGCATAGTTATAAGCAATATCAGTACCTGCAGAAGAATCATTTTTTTGTGTTACAGCATTATCCCGGGCAATTAAAGTATTTGCATAAGAGGGTAATGAAGGCTCCTCAATTATTTTATTAGTAGCGCTGATTTCAGTATTCAGTCTGATTTTTTCTTTTGCCAGATAATCTTTCTCAGTACCAATTCTATCATAAGCATCATCTATTATTGCCAGATTTGTTGAATCTATTCTATTTAATTTATTACTTGATCCTGCATTCTGAACAGCCACTAAATCATCTATTTCATTTCCAGGTATAAGAGGATCAGGGTCTGTTCTGGTACCCAGTTCATATCCTTCCAACCAATCAAGTATCAATTCCGGGTTATGATCGGTTCTGTCATTATTTCCATAGACAATTTCACCCGGAGTAAAACCGAGTTTTGATACAGCGCTTCCGGTTCCTAACTGTATTTTATTAGATGTAGTATCAGCTCTTAAAACCAGTGTTTCCCGATAACCAAAAGTTGTATTAGGATCTGTAACCCTTTCAACAGTACATTTTAATCCGGAAATTCCTGATGTTAAAACTTTAGCTACATCATCAGCAGTCATGCGCTTTACTCTAAACAATAGATATATTATAAAAGGAACAAAAGGGGGATCATTAAAAGTACAGGATCTTAAATCTCCGTCTATCCAGCAATCAAATACATCTCCATCATCCAAATCAAAATTTTTATTCTTTGTGCCAGTAACTTTGAATCCCATATTTCCATCATCGTCATAAACAGGATAATTTGTTGAAGCTGTATAAGTATCACCTTCCGGATGAATTAAGAGATTAGTTGAATTTTCAATAAAAGGAGTTGAAAGAATAAGTTCTGAATCATTAACTACGGCAGATATTGGATAACGCTTTGTTGAATCCGCAAGACCTATATAATTATCAGAAGAAAGTTGACTCAACCAGTAACTTTCTCCAACACTTGTCACTGTGGTTGACCCGTTTGTAAAAACCGCTCCTGTTGTTATGAAATATCCCGTAAGGGGATTAACCTTCATAGGTTCAAAATTAGTATAATCCGGATTAGGAAATATTCTGTTTATTGTTTTATGACCCGCTTCTTGTTCAGTTTTATTAAATACTCCATCATTGTTAAATAACCGTAATCCGAAGGCGGCATCCATCTCATTACCCATAGCTTCAACACGGTCACTGAAAAAATCATAAATATTTTCAAATACACGGCACTCTATTTCAGTATCTTGTCTTAAATATTCTGTATTACTTAAACCCCCTTCTGAAGTACCGGCACCTTCATCCCCGACAATATTTCCTCCCTGACCTATATTGTCATTCAACTGATATGCCTCTTCGGTCATTCTGGGAATAGTAACATTTTCAAAAAAATTCCTCTGATCCATTACTTCAATATAAAATTGATCAAGATTATCATATTCAAAAGAGGCGCTTACTTTTGACTTGGCAGGAAGATTAATAAAAAAATTGGTCGAGTATTCTACCTGTCCTGTCCCTAAAAATTCCCGACCCATATAATCCGCTTCATACCGGTCGTATCGAACTAACGGAGTATTCAGAATAAAATTACCGGCATCACTAACCTTAAAATTTGTAGTATCAAGAAAAGAAGTACTATCTGTATCAAAATATCTTAAAGCTGTAGAAACATATAAAATAGTACTGGAATCTTTATAAACCAAAAGCTCAGTTTCAGGAGCAATTATTTTATTACTTTTCCATTGATCCACATAAGTAGTAACCGTTAGAGCGGAGATATCAGCCGTTGCAATAGCGCTGGACATATCTCCAAGAGTAGGATTCAAGGCATAACTAAAAGAAGTGCCATCTATAATTAAAGAGGATCTGTCTGCAGAAACACTAATTATTGCATCTGCATTATTATTCATTATAAAGCCGGGCTGATTAAACAGAGTTATGACAGGTCTTTCAGGAATTATTTCGGAATCGCCTTCTATATATAGCGGAACATCACTATATGTAAGATTTGAAAGAGCCGTAGAATCTGTTGTATCATTAATTATTTCTGAATTAAGAGAAACAATAGTTTTATTCAGAGCGCTGTCATAGAAGGCATCGGAAACTTGATAGTAGTCATTACTGATATTAACAAGGGTCTTTGGTCTGAAAATATTTCTGATATTATCACCGGTAAAAGAAAGAGTTGAAGAACCAGATACAATATTATCAGCTTTTAAGGGTATATTTAAAAATGAAACTTTGTCATCAGTTATAAATAGTGAGGGATTTACAATATCTTCAGGAGCTGGAGTTTTAAGACTTATCCGGGTCCCATATCCATCATATAATACATTTGTTACCTCAAAAAAGAATTGTGTAGAAGTTTCCGGTAATTGAAGATTCAAAACAGCCCCGATAATAATTAATGGGGTCACATCATTATTTTCAATATAAATAGCTGTATCACCTTCCTCTATATTCAGATAATTTATAATTACCGGAGCATATTCAACAGTTTCACTTTCAAAGGTATAATCTATAACAACGATATCCGAACCGGACAAACCTATAGAATTATTTATAGAATTTTTTTCTAACTTTATAAGATTATTTTTCTGACTTACATGTCTAAGATTATAATCAGCATCCCTGGTCTCGTTATATATTCGGAGTATTTCTATATTTTCTGTATTCAGACCGGGATTTATCAGAGCAAATTCATAGTTATTTACAGATGTTATAATCAATTTAGCATCATGTACTGTACAATATGATGTTCCATTAACATACGTTAAATCATTTACCTGTTTTGATAAAGGAGTGTAATTTAAAACAATAGAATCAGTCTTTAAAAGCGATACAGTAAAAGATATTCTTCCAGTTAAATAGCTGACAAAATAATCGACGCCTTCATCCAGTATATCTCCATTTTTTAACAAAAAAACTGATTCCTGTTTTACTGGATAATATTGAGTATTAATAACTGTCTGGCCATCAACAACCGTCACAGCTTCATCAACAATGGAATCTGATTCCACCATATAATTTATTTGATAGATATCATTTGGCCCGGGATGATCCTGATTACGGGGTTTCATCTGACCGGTAGCAGGTTGAAAAATCACATCATCATCTGTTTTGGCCGGAAAAGATATTTTCTGTTTTATTCCATTTAAATAAATTTCAAATCCGTAATCTATATATTCACTGAAATCTATACCTACATATTTAACTAAAGGTTCACTAACTGTAGAATCAGTAATTTCCATAATACCTGAATTAGACTCTAATACATAATCTTTATTGGGTATCTGGGATGTACTATCAACTATGATTGTTTCTGATCCCGGAAGTATTCCTAAAACTTCATTTCCTTCATCATTTAATATCTGTATTTGTCCGGTTTCCGTTGTTGACGGATCTGGCGTAACATTCGAAATTTTATCCAGAAACATTACATTAGCAATACGCCTTTGATCAGGAAGAGGCGGTACTTCATAGACAGGACTCGAAGAATAATTTAATATATAATCCTGATTACCCTCAGGATATTTATCTTTTTTTATATTATTTATATATAGAACAAATGTTTCTGGGTGAGGAACTACCGGCAAAGAAAACTGTGGAGTCTCATATTGAGTTTCTTGTGTTAAAGTAATGAAATTCTCTGTAGCAACATCCATAAGATCCGGATAAGAACTATTCAATGAATGAGTAAATGCCAGATGAATCCCATCAGCAAAGGGAAGAAAATCAGTTGAAGTAGTTATGTCACTGCCTGCAGTAGCATCATATTTCCAATTCCCTGACTTATTATCAAAAGTAATATCATTCTTAGCATATTGAACTCTTGTACGGCCAATAATCCATTTTTTTGCGGTATAAGAACCTGTTGTTGTATCGCCTGTGTAAGAAGATACTAATCCTAATGTTGTGTCATTAATAACTCCAGCTATCCTGTAATAATACTGAAATCCATCATGTTTTATAAAGTCTCCACCAGAAAGTTCACTAAGCCAGGTAGTCCCACTGCCTGTCACTGTTGCGTCACCCAGAGTAAATGTAGCCGTACCATAAGAAGTATTATTGATTAGATCCGGTTCAACCAGATAATTCCGGGGACCTAAATTAAAAGAGATAGGGTATGTTCCTTCTAATCCTGTCCCATCTATTTCAAAACTGTTCGGTGTCAGAATATCAGTTATCTGAAAAGTCTTTGAATTAGCAGTAAGATTATCCCCAATTTTTAAGGATGATGTAGTGAGCGTCGCGTATGGTGAATCAAAAACAAGATCCGTAACAAAACTACTATCAGCGGAGAAAGAGCCGTCTCCTGTAATAGAACTACTTGCAGGAATATAACATGGACTATTGTATTGGGAACAATCCGTTCCGTCTGTATAAACAGGTCCGGTTGTACGGGCATTATTTATACCTGATTTAGCTCCCCTTATTTCAAATTTTGTGAAATCAATAGATTGATATGTTAAAATTTTACTTAAATCAGTCGTCATTTAAACAAGCCTTCCTGTTCCTGGTGCAGTTGGTATTGTAACAGGGCCTACCGGAGGAGACGCGGCCACTCCAATATCAGTAATATTTACGATACCTGATAACATTATATGATTAATGATTCCAAAAGACATTGCAGAGATTAATGCCCTTAATTTATTTCCTGATATTTGTCTGAAAAAAGATTGTGCTAATATTAATTTCTGTAATGCTGATGTTGATAATCCTGTAATTTTACCGGTACCTGTTCCCGGACCTGCTCCTATTATTACACCTTGAAGTAATACACTTTTCATCGAATTTACAACTCCAAAAGAAACGGCATCTAACAATTTTCTTATATCTCTTCCAGATAATCCTGCTGAAGAAGCTTTTAACATCATAAGAGATGACATAGTATTCGGAACGAGCCCGGATATTCGACCTGTTTGGGTTCCACTTCCGGGACCCAACGCTATATTAGTGCTATTGACAATTGCTGCAGAAAGTACATATTGAGCTGTGGCATTAGATATAGCTGTTACCAAAGCAGATAATTTATCTCCTGATAAAAGTTTCGATGAAGCTTTTAATGTTATTAATCCTTTTATTGATTGTGAAATTAAGGGCATTTTTTAACCTGCACTAACTTTTAGTGAACCCTTTAGTGGGGCTCCTGTTACAAAATCATAATGTGTTATTTTACCGGGTAATCCGGAAACAACTCCACCTATTAATAATGCTCCTCCCAATTTAACTATAGGTGCATCAGCTGCAATACTTATATTCCCTTTTATTTTAGCGCTGGTTCCGGAAATATTAACTGTACCCGCAGAAGTTTCATGTGTAATATTTCCAGCACTGACATTTACTTTATAATTTCCTGTAGTAATAGATGTTTCATGATTTCCTATATTAACATTCTGTTCTATATTTCCTGTTCTTACGGTAGAAATTTTTTTCCCTAATATAATCATCTCTTCCCTATTTCCTTTAGTAATTTCGAGCTCATCATTACCGGTAGTTATAGTTGTTTTCCTCTTGCCAAATTTACATTGTTTTTCTTTTACTACTGTTTCTGTATAAACTCCAAGAACATTGGTATTTTTATCGCTCTGAATACTTTCGGAAAACGACCCCCCTATTTTTTCCGTTTTTAATCCATTTACTTCAAGAGTAAAATTAGATGATACACTCGTTGCATCTCCACTTATAGATTCAAGAGTATTTCCTGTAATTTCTTCTCTTTTCGAGTAACCGTCATCATCTGCTCCATTAATTTCAAAATAAATACCTCGGGAAGTTTTCATCTCAAAACTTCTACTGTTTCTGGAAGGGCTGTGAGCTCCTAAATCCCATATTACGCCTCCATTAGTAGAAAGATTCCAGGAATTATTTTCAGCAGCATTACTACCCCAAACTTCTTTCAAACTACCTTGAGCTAATGTAGACATGGAACTACCCGCACCCAAATCATTATTTGATGATGATGCCGGTAAGTTCATATAATAGTGCCCTTCTTTATCGATCCCTAAAAAACACTTAGAATCTAAAAAATGAAGGGCATAAGCAAGTCCTATTGTTCCTGCTTCATCTATACCGTTTTTATCATTAGCAATTTCTAAAGAAAAGTCACCATTAGCATCATTATATGATTTGAAAAGAGAGGCCTTCAAATTCCGTCCATATTGCTGACGATTAATTCTATCTGAACCTATATAATTCCCAAGAACAAATGTAACGATAGGATTATTTAAAGAAACAGATGAACTGTTTATATCATTCAAATCTAATTTCCCATTACCAAACTCATCAACATCGATACGATATTCAGTATAATATTCTGTTTGATAATCTATCGGTTCACCGTCCTTTGTTATACAGATAATATCTTTAGATTCCGGAATAGTTAAAATGCTTCCTTTATTATCTAATCGCGTTCCGTCTTTATCATACAATTCCAGTCCATTTCTTATTGCATGTCCCATATTTATAGATATGCCGTCAGCAAAAATAAAATTATTAAGAGATGTTGATATAATACTCTGATCCCCCTGTCGTATTATAAAAGAATCCTGAACAGCATCATGTATTTCTACATTACTATTAAGAAAAAAAGAAGCAAAAAGAGGGGATGAAATTATTACATCTCCATAAGATAATTTCCTGAATTTATATAAAATTTTATTTACATCTGAAGTTGGAAGAGAATCAGGATAGATCTGAACATCATTAAAATTAAGGGCCGTACTTAAACCCGCAGGTAAAAAACCAACACATATAGGATTACCTTTACCCTCCCCCTCATCCATAAAAGCAAATATCCCCAAGGCTCCTTTTTCTGGAAGCATACCTATTATACCTGCCGGTCCCACATAAGGAAAACTTATGGGTATTTTATCTCGGACCCCTCTTTTTCCTACCCATTGAATAGTCATTTCATATTTATCTAAATCTATCTCTTCTATAATTGCAACCCGAATATAAAAATATTGGTTATATTTATTATGACCTCGATATCGATCATAAACATGATGAGGTTTTTCACCTTTATGAAATCTTCTACCTTCTATAGGCATATTTTATCCTTATACTTGATTTACTAATTGAGAGTTCCCTTTTGGTATCGGACTATCTGTTTTTACGTTTTCCGGTGTCATATCTGTAACATTAACTATTATATCATTTGTTGTATTATTTTTTTTGAAAATATCTTCTTTTTTTTCAGCGCCTGTTAAGGTATCTTTTAATTCGGTATTTTTAAATAATTCTAAATCTTTTTCAAGTCCCAAAATTCGGGGTAATTTTCTATCTCCTTCATTTAAATAAGATGGTACGGCGCCTTCCTCATCAGGAAAAAACAAAATTTCCATACTTTTTTGTTCATTTGTATAAACAGGACGCGCCATAGTTGTCAGATACACCTCTTTTAATACAGGTAAATTAGTTTTTGTACTTAATACATTTATTGCGTTTAAATTACGACCATAGGGAAAGGAACCAATTACCTGGAAACCGTCTGCATCTGTATAAGGCACGGTAGTTGAAGTCACAGATAATTCAGCCGTTGTTTTTCTCTTTTTTATAGCATATTTTCCTTGATTCACTGATACTATTTTTCTCTCTCCTATTAAAAAATCCTGTTCTATGATTTCATTTTTTTCAACAGCGAACAAAGGAGGAGGATCCTGTTTATTTGTCTTTTTTTTATCTTTTTCCGGAACAGGGCCCATAATTCTAAAAACTCTGTCTTTATATAATTCATTCCAATTATCCGGATTATAAACTTTTCTTCGTTCTGTTTCTAAAGATAAAGTAGTGGTAAATGTTCCGGCATAATCAAAGGCATGATTTATTGATTTAACATAATGAAATGAATCTCTGTGTTCCATATAAATTGGATAACCTAATTTCATTTCAGGACGACCAGGTATTGTCACATTTCCTACAATGGTTTTTGCATTTACTTGACTTAATTGTCCAAGGGCTAAAGTTCTGGCTATACTTTCATCTCTTACATACTCCATAGTTATTTCATGATGACGAACCCCATACCGATTCATTAAATCTATATCCATATGAAATCCTATACCCCGATTATAAGAAGTAGTTTTTAAATTTTTATGCATAGGAGTATAAACAGTCATAACGGTTACAATACCTTCAGAATTCTGACTAACGGAATAACTTATTATCTCACTCGGTAATATTGTATAAGGGAGTATTCCTTTAACATTTAAATTATAAAAAGGCGGTTTAAATATAAAATTTCCATTAACATCCTGATAAAATTCAAAATCCACTCTTGATTTTATAGTAGTTGCAATATCTAGTTTTGTCATATATTCCGCATTTTCAAATGTTCCCATATTTTCATAATCAGCGAAAGTTTCAAAATTTCTGATAAAATCAATATCTAAACTATAGCGCTGATCATCTTTGGGCGTCGCAGCTTCCTGAATTCGTGACATCTGATTCTTTTTAGTGACATTATTTTCAGGCACTCTTTTCTGAATACCCCTTTCATCTACTCTTCTTCCATTAATACCGTACATTTTCAACAAGTTTCCTATATTGGCAAATCTCTGTTGCCAATAAGACATAATACCTTTCGTTACACGCCTGAATAGTTTTGTTGGATATATAGACTGTAATGGTGTTTTCTGACCGGGCCATGAAACTGTAACAAATTCATGCATACCCATATTTTTTGTAAGAGTATATAGAATCTGATAAGGATTCATTCTATCAAAAATAGTAGAAAAAGCAGTTAATTTCTGACCGCCACCCACCATTATATTGCTTGCCGGAACTGGGTGTACATTTATTTTACTATAGGCCCACCAATGAAGAATATCAGCGCAGGTTAAATTTATCTTATATGCGCCCCCACTGAAATTTTCTTCAACATCTGTAATAAAGCCCCAGAAAGCGGCATAATACCGAGGACGATCCTGTACTAAAAATCTGCCTTTAAAATAAATTTTCACTTCCATCATAGGAACAAATATAGGGGCCCTTACAGGAGATGAACTATCAATACCTTTATAATAAACCCAGTATTTTGACTTTTCTCCATAAATAGGTGTTGTTATTTCTATCGTTGCATTTGAACTCCCGGGAGGATCAACATTATTTTGAACATTTACATTAGTAATGCCGTCATTAAAAGAAAGATTACTATCTTTCCCAGTAACGGGAGCTATAACTGATGTAGTTAGACTTCCTCCTATATAAACTAATACATCAGGAGCTAATTTTATAACTCCTCGATTATAAAATTCTTTTAATGTAAATATTCCGCTATCTAAAGATTTTAAAGACATTAAGCTATATTTCCTAAATCTCCTAATATTCTTGGTTCAGAATACTCTTCATCAGCCGATTTTTCTTCTATAGGAATAAAATGGCCCTTAACTTCATTATAAGTATGACTTAAACTACTTATAACAAATTCAAAGTTATAATTTAAAAGAAAAGGTGTATTTGAATCTTCATCTATAGTAAAATTATTAAAATGTCCCATATAATTTTGATTATCATAATAGATTTCCACACCTGTAACTTTATCAATAACCCGGGTTAATTTGTTTACATTTTTAGTAAAATCAGAAAATTTATAACCATTATTTCTGTAACTGTATAAAAAGGATAAAAAATTTAAATAAGCAAAGGATTTTTTCCGGGCTGAGTTAGTCAAACCAATCCCCTCAACCATAAAAGCTGCGGTTTTACCATTAGAAGTTATTAAGTCCTGACTTGCTCCCCATAGTTGTGTGACATATCCATATCGAGTATAAGAGCTTTGAACTGATGATGTTTTACTTTGGTTCCAATTTTCCGGATTAATTAGCAATGTAAAACTTAATTTATCATTGTTTTTACTTGGTATTGAAATAATCAGAGGAAGAGCCGCTTGAAGGGCCCCTGTTAAAGCAGGATATGGTTGGTCACTTACTGCTGTAACAGCGCCCATATTGCTCAGAATATCATTTATTAAAAATCTATAAAGAGTTGAATAATCTGATGTTTGTGTATTATTTAAAACATTAACAGTTTCTTTATAAATTTTTTGTCTTTCATTAGCTAATTCCGGTCTGTTTTGGAAAGCCATAAATCTTTTTCCTATATATAATAAGAAATCGTTTTTTCAGATTTAAAAGTTATAGTATATATGAATCTATAAGGGCTCTCTGCATTCTCGGTTATATCCATACTTTCAAAATAACCCCTGTAAGAAACCTGATCATAGGTTAACTGAATAAATAATCTATCTTTTATTAAACCGTATGTATTATAATTAGCTCCATTAGCATTCATAAGAAAGATTAACTTTCTGAATTCATCATATGATAAAGTATTTCTTCTTCTTTTAACTGTAAGACCACTGGTATCCCCAGGTCCTATCGGTTCATTTGTACCTAAGTCGGGTAAATTAATATAGTTATTAAATATTTCCCGTATCTCTTCAGGAGACATTTGTAAGGGACCCTGTATAGGTTGATTTTCTGCCGGACCACCCCAGATAAATGCTGCGCTACTTCCGGTAAATGTTATTGTGTCTAACTCTTCTCCCCAGTGTTCTTCAATCCAACTGGTCATTGTCTGTGTTCTATTTACTATTTTAGCCAGATTTGTACTTATAGAAGCAGGATTAATAAATAATACCAATCCCATTATTGTCTGACCATAATAAGTATAAGGAATATTATTTCCGTCTATATCAACTGTTTGAATAAAAAACCTGACTTTATCAGCACCTTTAGGGATTCTGAAGGCATTAAACAGATAACTATCCAGTGACTGTAAATAATACTGGTCTGAAGCAGTAGTATTTAAAAAATTTTCCAAAGCTATTCTTTTTCTTTGTGTCATCTATTACCCCATACCAGTTAACTGCTCATTGTACATTACTTTTCTGATTTCATTTGCTATTTTTTGTCCCAGGTCTTTTTCTGTTGCCGTAACATTTATATTTATCTCTTTTTTCCCGCCAGTCATTGCGGGCGTTCCTGCAGGTCCGGGCATTGCAGGAATAGTTTTAAATTCAGAATAGGATTTAGGAAGAATCATTTCTCTAGGGTGTAAAACTACAGCCCCAGGAGATGTGACTATTTCTGGCATTTTTAAACTTTGCTTTTTTGTAATTGGAACTTTTGCTACCGCAGCTAAATAAGGCTGAACTTCTTTTCCTAAACCAGAGGCTCCTGCAGCTTTAAGAAATTTTTCAACAGTACCCGGACCAATACCAGTTTTAACCATATAGTCTTCCAGTGCCTCTTGAGTAGCCTTGGCAATATCTTTACCTTCTTCTCTGGCCTGTGAACGAACAGGTTCAATAGCAGCCATTATTCGTTTACCCATTTTAGCCTTTTCTTCTTCATTGCCTGAAATTTGGGCTAAATTATATTCTGATACTAATTTCATAGCCTTATTTAAAGTAATCAATTTATCATTCATGTCTTTTAATTCGATTAATTCATTTTGACTATTTGTCAAAGAATCCGTAGCATCCTTTTTCATTTTTTCCAGATAAGTACCGGTTAACTCTTGAATTTTCTTCTGTTCTTCTTGAATTGCTTTTTCTTTTGCTGTTTTATCTAAATCACTATTGGCTATTTTTAAAAGTTTTTTGATATGAGTTTTTACTTCTGGTAAAACGTCTTCACTGTCTAACATTTTTTCGAGTTTTTCAGTTGACCATTTCTGATTATCTAATAATTTTGAACTAATACCATTAAGATTAAAAATATCATTTTCTAATTTATTAAATATCGTTAATTGTTTTTCTAGTTCTTTTTTCATACCTTCATACAGGGTTTTTTCTTCAGGAGATAATTCCTTATCTTTTAAAACAGTCTCAATATTTGATATTTCTTTTCCTAATATAGCTGCTGCTTTTGAGGGATCTGTGATTTTATCTAAAACTGATAAAACCTTTTTTTGCTCCGCTATCTTATTATTTAATTCTCCAATTCCTTTTGCAACTGCTTGAGTTAATCTATATTGAGAATCTAATGTTATGTTACCTTTATCATAAGCTACTTTAATATTTTTAAATCTTTCATTTCCAATTAAAGAATTCTTTATCATTTCTTGTGCTGCCTTTTGAGATTCTGTCATAAATCCCGGATGGTCACTAGCAAGTATTTTTAGTATACCAAATACTCCGGTATTCATAGCTTGAAGTAACCCTAAATGACTCGTCCGATATTGTATCTCACTCTTTGCTATTTCAGTCATTTCTTTAAAAGATAAAGTCTGATCCACAATACCTTTAAATGTTTTTTCTGCAGCTTCTGTCGTCTCGTCTTGAGTTTTTTCTTGATCTTTAAATCTACTGATAGTTAATGTTTGAGTCATTTTAGATGTAGAAATAAGTTCTCTTAATTCCTTTAAACTTTCGGCATCTCCCGCTGCTATTTTTTTAGCTATATAATCTGCATTACTCTCATCTGCACGTATAATATTACCCCAAGTTTTAGCCATATTTTCATCCATATTTAATTCTTTCGTCAATAAAGTGGCTAAACTATCTATAGCTTCAATCTGCTCATCCCCCTGAGTCTGTCCAACTTTTTTTACTGCCTCTGAAATAGTTTTTTTATTCTCCTGAAAAGCTTTATTATTTGCTGAAAAAAATGTTAATGAATTTTCCACTAAATCTTTTATTTTATTACCAGTAAATCGGGCCTCTTCAATAAGCATTCTAATTGTTTTTTCATGAACGCCCCATTGTTTCATTGATTTTATGGCCACCCAGGTTTTTTCTCCGGAAATTTTACTTAAATCTCCCACTTCAGCAACCCGTTTTATAACGCTCATTAATAATTCCGGAGTTTCTTTTGCTAAAGCCGCTGCTTCCGTAGCCTGAATTACTCCACTTTTTCCAATCATTTTTTGATATCGATTGGATTTTGACTGAGCATTATACATTTCTGTTCTTAATTTTTTAAGCTGCTCAACATCTTCGGAAGTTTTCTTCTTTTTCTTTTCAAGAGTTTCTATACGTGCTTTAATATTAATAGCTTTACCTTTAAATTCCTCAGATAAATTCCTGAAGAACCCATTTACATCTGCACCCCCTTCTTTCGCCAAATCTAATAAAGCGCCATTTGTTTCAAGAGCACCAGATTTAAAAATATCATACATATTTTCTGTTGCAGCTGCAGCATCATCTGCCCCTCCAATCATATCTTCAGTAAATCGTTTCACAGTTTTACTCGCAGAACCTAAAGCAGCGCCATAAAGAGCTAAAGAAGCAGAAGCATTCTGAACCGTATTCCAAAATCTATCCGTAGATAATCCTGATTTTTTAGCATCAAAAGCTACCTGTACAAATGTTTTATCAACTTGTTCCAGATTAAGCCTAAAGTCAGTCATCAAAGTACCCACCATATTACCTACCTGAGGTAATACCATTCCTAATGTTTTACTGGCCTTAGAAGCAATATAAATAGCATCTCTGTAATTAAGTAACCCTTTATCCAGATTTTGGATATTATAACCGGCCTGCATGACAGCTTCTAAAAGTTCCCGTATTTGTGATACATCAAGACCAACTCTAATATTCTCCCCTGCTTTAAAAATTAAATTATTGAAATCATCAAATTGTTTCTTAACATCAGGGGTCATGATATCCGGGCCACGTAAATAAGCAAAGGCCTTATTAGCATCTTTAACAAACTGATCAGCGGCCATGCCTAAATCCCATACAGCCTTTACACCCATAAGAATCAGTCCTGGGATTCCTCCAAGAGCTCCTGCTAATTTTCCTACTCCAGCTCCTACACCTTTAACAGCTTTTCCAAATGAGCTCATTAAACCGGGTAATTTACCTAAACTTGTTCCGGCTTTATCAAACATTATACTATAACCATCTATTTCACTCGAGACTCCTTCAGCCTCACTCGCCCATTTTCTTAAAAATGAAGGACCCTCTTTAGCTAAACTTTTTGTGGATCTACCCGCATCATCTATAGTCCCTTTCAGCTCTTCTATCTTTTCAGTAATTTGAGCAACTCTGTCTCTCTGACGTTTCCATGCTTCCTCATGTTTAGGATGAGCCTTTTTTATCTTTGCTAATTCATTTAAAAGAGATGTCATTTCATTATTTAATTTTGCTGCTTCTCCTACACTCAAAGCTCCCTTTAAATTTAACTTTCCAACTGTCTTGGACATACTTTTTAAATTATTAACTTGATCATCATAAGCATCATTAGTTGCCTTGGCTAAATTTTTTAAATCCTTTAAGTCATTTTTGAGCCCCTTATTGCCTTTTTTAGAGCTAATATAAAATTTTTCATTTAATTTTATTTTTTCTTTTAAATATTTATTTTCTTTTTCTAGTCTTCTAATCTCATCATCAGCCATGGCTTACTTCCCTGTTAAAACCCGAGAACCAATTTTTTTATAAAAACGTTCTTCTTCATTTTTATCAGCTACTTCTTCTGACTTCACAATCATTAGATTATTAGATTTCTTATTTAATTTTTCCGACTCTTCCACAGTTAAAATTCTCTGTGTACTGATAATATCAGGAATATCTCCTTCTTTTTTCCTTCTCTCCCGAAGTTTCTGTAATCTTTCTTCAGCCTGACGTGTCTGTTCATCAGCTCTTTCCCGTAATTTTTTCATATAATCATCAATAAACAAGTCATGTTTATCTTTCTTACCTTCCATCTGTCTCATCAACTCAGCTACGAGTTCTTCTGCAGTATCTACAGGAGCAGCCCAACCATCAGGTTTCCAAGCCTGTTTTTGATGAGAACCTTTTTTTGAAAGCTTTTTACGGCGCTCCTCAGCTCTTTGAACTGCGGCATCATGTCTACCCCGTATACTTCGGGTACCTTTCGGATTTGATGCTGAAGCAACTAATAGGGCTAAAGAAAAATCCTTATTATAAATTTCTTCATCATCCAACATTTTATTAATTAATATCCAACTTTCCTGATAAGCATTCATTCCTAAATTTTTTGATCCGGGAAAGTCAGAAAATGAGTTCAGTTTATAAGAAATATTCCATTTTCTCCTGGATTGATCAGTATAACTGAATCCTTCCACATAATCAATACAACCAAAAGCAACATCTCTGAGATCAATCAATTCTTTCATTATTCTGTTATGTAATTGATATGGAAACTGACCAAAAAAATTATAACATTCTTTTATTTTATTATTTCTGTTTATTAAAAAATTCTTGCCTTCAACCATAAGAAGACTGAAAGCCATATAATTCAAATTAAATCGAACAGCATATCCTTTATCTGAAAATCCGGAATAGAGTTTAATAAGATTATGTTCTTTTTCGTTTACAGTTTTAAAAACAAAATCTTTATCAGCTATTTTCATTCTCAGAGTCAGAAAACCCTTATAGATTAAATCAGATAATAAATGATATGCCTCATTTCTATCCATTCAAAGATTCTTTCATCCGATTTTCTTTTTCAGCCATTTTCAAATCAGCTTCATTAATTTCTTGCTCAACTTTTTTATTTAATCTTTCTACTGGTGTTGCCTCCGGGACATTATCAGTTTCTTTAATTTTTCTGAATTTTTCCGGTTGATCCTCTGTCGGTTTTTCCGACATTTTAAATCTTTCAAATTTAACGTCTTTTTTTATTTTACCCTCCATTTCCGCTTGCATTTCTGTAAAAGCATTAAAGAGAACATCAATTATAGAAGATGGCCATTCAGATAAATATTCAGTCATGAAAAGAAATTTTGATTTTTCTTTTTTTTTCCCATTTTCATCTTCATATTCTAAATCAGATTTATTTAAATCAAAATCATTAATTTTCTTTATTGCACAGGCCAGAGTATTCCTTTTTAAAGCCTCAATATATTGAGAACCCTCTACGTCTTTACTCGCCTCTAGAATTTTTATTTCTTCCAGGGAAGTCAAGGGTTCAACTTCAACGTGAAGATCAGCTTCTTCAAAGTCAATTGTTTTTCTTTTGGAATAATGGGATTTAATTGCCTTTAAGACATCACTAAGATCATTCATAATAACACCTTTCTGATATTATTTGTATGTATATATAAACAGTCAATTATCCACAACTAAAGTCATGAGCTTATACTTGACTCCATAGGGCTTTGCACTTTCGCACTTCCGATGCAATAATTCAATTCCTTCCACGGCTAAAACCATGGATTTCTTTTCATAAAGACTCGTGAATAAATTTCAGAGGAATAAATAGAAGAAAAAATTTGAGGTCTGTTATTTTATTCCTATTTTTTTAGAATTTTATTTGTTATTTAAATTTTATTTTATTAGGCTTCTCCCTTTTTAAGAGAAGCCCAATAGGTCCTCAGAAAAAAATTCACTAAGTTAATGGTACTGTATAACGCCGAGAACGGGCTTCACCTGTATCAAGTACAGAGTAAGGTTCAACCTCTGTATCCATTTGTGTATATGGATATAATCCCGGACCTGCCAGAATATCTGAACAGTTCAATGTAACAGTTTCCTGTACCAGAGCCGCATCAGAAGCATATGACACAGAATAATCCGAAATCCAACAGGCCTCATAAAAAGTCAGTACAGCATATTTACTATAAACACCTTGATCACCATCAGTATCATATGTTGTTACACTATTTACATTTTGAGCAACACTACCATCTGTATTCTCTGCAGCAATAGCACTAAAAACCACCTCTTGACGTACATCAAAAGGCCATCGATGATGTTTCAACGATCTGCAAAGGCCGTCAACACCTGCTTTATATCCAAATACTTGAAAAACATTTGATAAATATAAAGCTGTACGAGTTACCGAAATTGTAAGAGGATCCGTTACACTTGGTACTAACTCGGCTATCTGATCTCCAAAACCGATCCCGCGAACTGGTTCTATTGTACGAGCCTCTGAAGGATCAAAGGTAGCTATTACTCCAATCTGAACCAATGTGCCCGTAGCATTATATGCAAATATTCGGTTTTTAGAGCTTATAACCGAGAGGGTATTTGGCGTTACACCTTTCCTAAAAATATAGCTATCAGTATCTCTAGCCATTGAAAACCCCCTTAAAGGTTATACATATCAAATTTATTTAAAAAGTTGACTTAAACGATCCTGCTCTTCCTGAGATAAATCTATTTTATCCATGGCATTCATTGTATCATTAAACTCAATACCATCATAATTAACTGTTGCTAATATGTCAGTATTAACCACATTTTCCGGATTCTTAGCCTCTTTTGAATCAGAGATCTCTTTTTCAGCTTTCTGACATTCAGAGGTCCCAGCATAAGGGCCCGTCCCATCAGGTTTACCCGGACCTTTTTTCTTTCCCGCTTCTTTATCAGATTCTGTCTTTTTTTTAGTTCCTTTTTCAGACATTTGACATTCAGGAGTCTCAGCATAAGGACCCGTCCCATCAGGTTTACCCGGGCCTTTTTTCTTTCCCGCCTCTTTATTATTTGAGGCCTCTTTTTCCTGCAGGCCGCTTCCATCGCCTTTACCTTTACCCGGACCCGCTCCTCTTCCATGGGGCCCTGTAGCATCAGGAATATGACCTCCGGGTCCTATCCTTTTTTTCTTTTCTGCTATTTTATCTCCGAGAACATCCAAAATTATTGCATTTTGAACAGCATCATTAGCTTCTTTGGTCCAGTTATCAATAAGCTCATTCTCAGTTGCTTCCATAATTTCATCTTCAGCTTTTTTTTCTTTTTTATAAGCTTTACCAGCTTCTTGTAAAACTTCCTTCATCGACATGTCAGGATGTTCTTTTTTGAACTTCTTAATAAAGTCGGTCCAAGCACTGGCCTCAACATTTAATTTTGATTCCAGCTCTTCATCTGACATTCGAGAAACTGCATAAGCCATCGTCCGAAGATCCTTTGCCATAGGATTATCCTCTTTAAAAGCCTGAGAGAGAACATCCAAACTTGCTATAATAGTTTTGCGGTCCATTATTCCCGCCTCCCTTTTAGTTAATCGATTTCTTAAAGGATAAAAATCAGAATTCTTGCTCTGATCCCCGTATGCCATCTCTGAATTAATAACTGCATTTTCATACCAAGAATTATCTAATAATTCCTCAGGACGAAAATATAACCGTCTTTCAACAGGAAAGGTGCGAGGATTAACAAGAAATTCTAACATGTTATTTGCAATTTTTTTAGAATTCATTTTTAGCCCTTTTATAAGAAGAACTCAAAAAGTTTCTCCTGAAATTATTATATACTGCTCCGAAGATTAAACGTAATAACAATCCACAATAATGGAAATACCGGACTGTAAAATGCCTCTACATTAACAATCGTTGGATCATTTGGATCCACCTTGGCTTTTACACCAGTAAATGCAGTAATAATCTGAGCCTGCTGTAAAGCTGATAGATACGATGTCAATGTCTGCTCTATTTCCGTTAATCTCTGAGTCAGTAATTTCTTACCTATATACGGAGCCAGAGCAGAACGAGCGCCTCTCTGTATTGAATCCTTTGTCCTTATAATAGAAGGAGTCCTTGTCAGTACAGAAGAAACATCAGTAGTAAGAGCAAATTTAATCTCCATTCCTGAAGCTAAATCTTCAAAAAGAGTTATACCCGCATTAGCGGTCTGTGCCGCAGTAACAGAATCCATACGACGATATAACCGTGTGAGTCCTACAATTGGTTTACGTGTTAATGGTTCTGATACATCAAATGCAGGCGATACGTCCCGTCCAACAATCGCAGCAGCCATGATGGACCCGTCAACCAAATATTCAACTGTAGTACCAAGCTCATCAGTAATAGTTGTAATTGCTCCATCCGGATAAACAGCAATCATTCTTTCACTGTTCAGAGCTCGAGCAATAGCCTGTGCTGTTGTCGGAGTCGTATTATTAGCAAAACCAAAGTATGAATAGCGCTCATTAGCATATCTGATACCAGACTGAATTGTATTAGATGTCTTTAAATAAGAAATAACGGCATCGGAGGTTGTAACCGGTTCCATCAATACCGGTCTGATATTATTTTTCATGGGCTCATTAAAATAATCAATACCGGCAATATAGCGAGAATCAGGCGCATCGTCTGAACCGGATGCTTTCTGTATCTGAAGTAATGCTATAGCCGTAGCTCCATTCAAAAATGCCAGATGCGCTGCAAGCCCTATCTTATTATTTATTGTTAATGGCCCTGTATCAGCAAACACATCCTTTTCCTGAGTATATAATTTTGCCGTAGTAAGACCATTATCATCAAATTGTTTGGTCTCAGTGTAAGAGATATAATAAAAATCACCAATATTTGGTTCAGAGCCCGATTTATTATAAGTATTAATCGTAGCCGTATCACCAGAACCTATATCTGTAGTATTTGCCACTTTTGTTCTTAATCCCGGAATAGCTCGTGTCGGAGTAGTACCGGTAACAAAAGTAGGTGATACTTTATAACCAATTTTATCTCCAGTTTGATAATCTACCAGAGCTCCTTTATTTATAGTTACGCGAAAACCTGTTTTTGTATCAATATAGGTCTGATTCAAATATCCGGTATTATCTCCCGCAGAGCCGCTTCCATTGGCATTACTTGAAGAAACCGTATATGTTGTAGCATCAGCAAATGTTAAAAATACCGTCTCACTCACAGCATACCCCGGGGATACCTGAGTATCCCTATTATCCGGACCCGTACCATTAGGATAAGTAACATTTTCTGAAGCAAAATCCGGGTCCGCTACTGTAGTATCGGCTGTTGACCAGGTTACATCCATACAGGTTCCTGCATTAACCGCTTCCATAGTATATGTCCCAATATCTGCTGCTCCGGCTAATGTATTAGTCAGAGTAAACGTATCATCAGGTAATAAATTGGTATACTGGGTTACATATACCTTTGTTCCAACAGGAGGGGCGCTGGCAAGAAGTGCAGTCTTTGCAACTCCGTTAAGTTGAATGACATCGACTGTAGTAGCATCGGTCGGTGATGTGCCGTAATAAGCGGTTACTAAATCGGGATCATCAGTTGTTATGCCCCGACCTGTCCCAGCTACCGGTGTCGCCTCGAGAGTAAATGTAGCATTGGTCCCATCAACCGTTCCTGTTGTTGCTCTACGCCATACTCTATTATCATATAGAGTACCGGTAATTTGAGTATCATCAAAATATTCTGAAGCAATCGTATGTTGACCGGAAGCTATTTTGAAACTGTGACCCCAGTTAATAGTATGAAAATTACCGGTTGTATCAAGAACAAAATCTGTATTTTTAACAAAGTCAGAAGTTCCAGGAGCATATCCCACCTTATCAATAGCTGTTACGTATGGAGACGGCAAAATGTCTGATGTCTCAGGATATTCATTCGAATAATAAGTAACAAATACTTTATCTCCTATACCCGGAGCTGCTGCCAGAGTTATTTGTCCTGAATCGCCATCAACTGCTGAAACAGTCACTGCAACCGGAATACCTCCACCAACACCTACTTTAACAGTCACATCAGAAGTATTGGTTGTTGTGATACCGCCATTATCGCCTTTTACAATAGGAGTATAATGGGTACGAAATACAGTACGAGTACCATCTACCTGGTCACTCAAATCTTCATTAGTATGTAAGGTATCCTTACGATTGAAATAATACGTACAAAGAACAACGGCATCTGACGTGGGTATATTTACCAGATATATTTCTCCCGTATCTCCATCAACTGATGATACAGCAACCGGTTCTCCATCAACTTCAACAGTAACATTATCCGGATCATTTGTCACAGTTCCAGTACCGTCTCCTGAAACTATCGGATAATAAGTGACAGTGAAATTACGATTAGTACCGGTTAACTGGGAAGAAACATTTTCACGAGTAATCTTATTATCGGCTAATGAACTCGACCCGCGAATCATTTCATAGTTTTTAACAGGAATGTTTTCCTGTCCCACTCCTATAAAAGCAGGAACTCGGAGTTCACCAGCAGCGGTAACAAGAGGTGCCTCATTCAGTGTTTTCGTATATACATTTGGAAACGAAAAACTGTCGAAAGGGCCAAGTGCCATGTTAACCTCCAATAATATTTAGTTAATAAATTGATCTCGTATTTTTGATCTTATCTGAATCTTAAAAAATTTTATCTATTATTTTATTTGAGGCTAAAATGGACCGGCTTCAGTAAACTGGGCCTGACCACGTTTTTCTCTTTCTTTTCTATGTTCCTTAAGAGCATTTGAATATTCTACTCTTTTAGATCTTTCATCCTTATCCCCTAATGCCATAACCGGACTATAAACCCCCTTTTTCTGAGGCAAATTAAATTTTTCCAGTGTTTTTCCTTGTCTCCGGGCTTCTTGATGCTCATGATGCATTTCCCATCTCTTTTCAGCCTCTTTACCTATTTTTACATCCAATGATTCACTACCGGTTACAACAGAAAAAAAAGAACTCACCTTTCTTTTTACTGGAGAATTACACTTTTTACATTTAATATCACTATCTGAATCTGAGACTAATTCCTCAAACTCATATCCGCAATTCTCACATATATACTCATATAAAGGCATTCCATTTCTCCGTAATATATTTCTATATACATCTTATATTTATAGATTATTAATTCTATGTAAGTCTTTCATAGCCTACTATCGGCCCTTTAAATACCGGATGAGTATTTGGAACAAGTATAATATCTTTAATTTTATAAATTGGTAAATAGGGCTTAAATAATTGCCACTCAGTCATAACATTTATAGATACAGAAGACTCATAGTATAAATCCCCGGTCGTTTCTATATGGGCTTCCTCGGATTCTCCTGTTGGTTCAACAGAATTTAATGTAATACCTTCATTTTCTAATATATTTTTACGCTCACCCCATAGATATTCAATTAATCTATCAGACATCTCTTCCATCTGTAATGGGTCTTTTGCTATTACGGCCATTTCGAGTGACATCTCCCAATGGCCCCCATAAATTTTAGCTTGTTGTTCTCTGAACTTAGAAACAAATATTATCTGTTGGTCATTCTTCTGAGCACGTCTTCCTATTGAAATAACAATCCCGGGAATAGCCGTATGTATCTCTTGATAATTTTTAAAAATATATGGTTCTGCGGAATAACCCGAAGGCGTGTACATATAATCTGCATATAAGGTATAATTTTTATCCAGAGCTACTAAAAAATTAATATGTCCTGTTATATAATCTATTGTATAATCCCTGTCTTTAATAAGACTGTATAATCTTCCCCGCTCATCAGAATATCCAATAACCAGGTTTTCAGAATCCTCTTTTATATTTTGATTTACTAAATTAGTTTCAGTTTCTGTTCCAGCTGTTTTTTCTATAACTTTTTCATTTTCAATTATATAAAGAGCCGATACAGTAAATTTATTATTTTCAATAAAATTCAGGGTAAACATTCCGGGTTTTTCTATAACACGTCTATAATATTCAATAGTAACAGTATCTGTACTTTGAGGGGCCCTGTATAACCAGACTTTTTTATCTTCACCGTAGACATATTGAGGGGTTGTAGCAATACCATTTATTTTTACTTTAACCTGACCGGGACTATTTGCATAATATGTATTTCCCGGGCCTTGAACGATTTCATACGTTGTATTAAATACTCTGACAGTTGAATCAAATTGAGAAGAAATATCTTCTTCATAGGGTTCAGTTACATACCCCTGATTTTCTCTTACCCATTCGACAGAAGTTTGAGGGTAAGCAGCTTCTCCTGTTAAACGGACATGAGAAAATAAATCCGACATAAAGTTATCAGGAGAAAGTCTTATTTGACTTGCTGAAGTATTTCTAAGGACCACTCCATACTGAATACGCTCTTCATAGGGAAATTTATTATATATTCGAACTTTTGAAGAAAAAGCCGGATGAGTCCGATAAGCCCCCTCAGTCTCATCCAGTATACGCTTTTTTACAGCATTATGAAGATTATTATACATTTAGCTTTGGACGCCTTCGTCATGATTCATAGCTGCTACCAGAAGTCCCTGGGAAACCGCATTTAAAGGATCACTTGCCATACGAATTTCCGATATGGGTATAGGGAACTTGCCTTTCATACTATTAAAACCGCTTTCGAAAAACTCCTTAAAATTTTTAGCTAAACTGGTTCCCCCTGAAAGGATTATTGGTATAGCATGAGGTAATTCAATGGTCCCTTCTCTTTTCTTAAATTCGGTTTTTATCATTTCCAGGGCATAAAGAACCAGACTTTTATAATAAATAATAATTGCTTCTCTTTCTCTAAAAGTTTTCGGATCACCTTCTGAAGGATCCATTAAATTGACACCCTTTTCTTTAATAGATTGAATTCTACTGGCAGTTGTACCAGTTGCTTGAGCCGCAGAGGAGTCAATAAAATCCCCAGCTCTTTGAATTGAAAAGGCCATACCAATCATAGTTTGGTACATTAAACATATATTTAACATACCTGCTCCTGCCGATATAGCCAAGGCCGAAAACTTTTCCTTTGCACAATTACTATAAACAATTGCCGCCGCCTCATTTAGAGCAACCGGTTTATATCCGAAAGAACCGATTAATTTTGAAAACATGGCCTGATGATATACAATATCGGCTTCTTTATCAACTGGTTCTGCCGGTACGGAATAATAGCAGGTTTCATTTTCAACCCGGGTATTTCCGAGAATATTTTTTAAAAGTATTTTCAAGATTTTTTCTGCTTCAAGTTCTCCGGGAGAAATGAACCCTTTTGACAGGGGCCTACGAGCTTCCTTATTAAAGATATTAGCCATAACAACTGCGGGATCTCCAATAATATAGAGTTTTTCTTCCTCTTTATCTTCAATGAAATCAACCCCAGACATTTTCATCATATTTTTAACCTGGGGATCATTCGGCATATCAATAAACGCATCTCGCACAGATTTAATCTTAGTCTGATTATCTTCGCCCTGTCTTGATGAAACGAGAAAACAGGTACCTATATCAACGCCAACAGACATAACCCTTAACTCCTTCCTTTTTTAAATATGTTATATTATTTATTTTTTCTTTTTAAGGGCCCTCAATGCAGCAAGACTATCATCAAGTTTTTCAGTTGAGGCCCTTTCTTCTGCTCGTATATTTCCTTTTAATTTATCAGTATTAATATCAGGTATATATTCAGGTCCAATAAATTGAAAATTCTTTTTCTTAGGTACAGATATTGTTGAAACATTAATTTTAGAAATTTCCTGACGAATCATTTCTACAATTAAAGGAGCTATTTCCCTGACAGCTCCTTTAATTGTTTCATGTGAAACATTATTATTAAATTCAGGAAGAATTTCCCTTAGGGCCGTTTTTAAATCCTGTATATTTTGGAAATTCCGATTTCCAGTACCATCCGTTTCAGCAGATCCGCGATAGGGTTTATTTTGCTCTAATATAGCTAATTTGCCATTATTAATAGCTTTTTTTAAATCCCGTGAAGTCTCATACTCCTGATCGGTATATTCTTTAATCTGCTTATAATATATTATATCATCTAAATCTTTTATAAGAATCCGTTCAGGAGAATTACCAAGTACACGAATCATTATATTTTCTCCATATATAGATTCTTGGATTAAGAGATTATTATCAAAAATAAAAAGGAAAGCTTTATTGCTTTCCTTTTTCAGCTATTGCCTTTTAGCCCTCACGCCTGTGAGGAGGTTTTTAAAAATAGTTAATTCAAATATTTTTGAAGTGAATCATAATCAAGGGACTCTGAAGCCTCTTTGCTTTCATCATTATCTTTAGTGGCTTTATCTTCATCAATATAATATTCTTCACTGGCTTCAGTAGGCCGATAAGTCATGATCCCGTCACATGCCGGACAATTCACGCTATCATTAACTGTTATTTCACTGACTGTTACATTCTCTCCGGCCTGTTTAGCCGCCTCTCTCCTTTTTTCATTTATTAAAGCCAGAGTAGCTGTATGATTACATTGGTCACATACAAATTCTGTTACCTCCGCAGCTTCTTTTTCAATTTCATCCGCGACCTTTAAGAGCTCCTCTGCAGCCTGTTTTATTGACATGTTAAACCTCCTGAGATATAAAATTTGGTTTATACTCTAAATTATGTCTATCTTTCTATATTAAGAGATTATTAATTGAGATACAAGTTTATTAATCAGTTATAGTTAATTTCAGAGACTGATTTAGTTCAGGGTCATAATAAAAATCAAAGAAATTAGAATATACTAACATATTACTTACATACTTCTCCAGAAATTTAATTCTGTTTTCTTTCAAAAATTCATTATAATCCATAGAATTTAATTCAAAAACCTGATGGGGTTTATGTTTTACTAAACTTTTTGCAGATATACAAATAGAATAATGAGCCAATCGGGCTCTAATACAATAATCCTGGTCTTCATATTCACCTATACCATATTGTGTGTCTAAAAACCCTATTTTATTAATTAATTCCCTGAATATAAGAACACAGAAAAAGTGTAAATTAGGAACTATAGTATCTTTCTTAACCATACCTTCATGTTGATAATTTTTTTCATTTCCAAGCGGTCCGACAAGCCCACAATCGGGAATATCTATCATAGTATCATATAAATTCTTGAGCCAGTCTTTCTGAACTTTTGCATCCACATTTAATAAACAGATATCTGAATTTGGATCTGCAGCTTTCATACCAACATTCATACCTCCCGGAAAACCAAGATTTTTTTCATTGTAAATAACTTTAAAAGGAAAAGAATAAGAATTCTTATTTAATGATTTCAAATAATCAACAGAGCTGTCATTTTTAGAGCCATTATCAACAATAATTACCTCATAATTAATATTAATTGTATTCTCTTCAATTAATTTGAGGCACTCTTTTAATAGCTGGCACGAATTCCAATTAAGAACAATTATTGAGCATTTCTTACATTTTTCTTTTTTAATAAATCTCTGTAATTGTACCGGAAATGAGGGAAAATTTTCTTTCACAGCTATTTTATACTGTTCCGGAGTTACAGGATGTAAATTCTGCATTGAAGGAATCCATTTTTTCCAGACATTTTCATACCAGTTTTTGATGAATTCAGAGGCATGGGAATTCGTTTCTAATTTACGCTTTATAAAATTATCTGTCCGGGCATATGATAAATGATAGCATATTGCAACATTCGAAGGAATGAGTATGCCATTATACTCATTATTATTTTCAACTCTGAATATAGCTGGACCGGCCCTTTTTATGTTAGTTGTACCAAGGCGTATAGTAGTAAAAAGATATTCTGAAATTTTTACTACTATAACAGGATTAAAATTTTCCCGGGGATGTATAATATAATAGTCTTTTTTCCAATAAGTGTTCCATTCAATATGAAAGGCTGAATATTTGGTATTTGATAAAATAAATTTTTTAATATTTTCTATATGATAATCATGATAAATCTCATCATTATCTATAATAAAAGTATAATCATAATTTTCTTTAAATAATTTTGACAATCCAAAATTTCTTTGATTTATTTCATTAATCCAATGACCGGTTATAAGTTCATAATTAGAATTTTTATTACATAAATTTTTCACATGATTAATTGTATCTATATTATTCCTCTGATCTTTATTACCATTCCAAGGAACATCACTTATAAGAAATAATATTTTATCAATATTTTTAAAAGATTCCAGAGAGATGTCAAGGTATTCATAGTCATCATATAAACAATACATTGCAGCAAATTTCATAATACCACCAATTTTTCATGCCCTACTCGTACAGTAGGATCCACAAATATTTTATACCCTTTTTCTTTTATAGTTTTACAAAAAGATGCATCTTCTGAAGAAAAGTCCTGACAAGTCCCAAAATCATAAAATTTTGGTCGAAACCATGGATAATCAAGAGACTCAAATACACCTTTTTTTATGAGCATAAAACCAAATCCGGTATAATCAACTTCTAAAAGCTCTTTTCTATCTTTTAGATCTGATTCTGTAAAAAATTCAAAATAACCATGTTTTTTAAAATATTCTTCATCCCATTTTTTTATTGTTGCAAAATGTTGCATATCAGACATCATATAAATACCAGAGATAATATGTTTATCATGATTCATTAATGTAATAATTTGTTCGGGATTAAAAATGACATCACTATCAATCCACATAAGATGGGTATAATTAAGTTTTCCATTAAAGGGTTTTTGTTTTGGACCCCGTAATACATCTCCTCCAAGACACATCGTCCTTGAAAAATATATTACAGGAGAATATTTCCTGGAAATCATATACTGAATTTTATGACTTTTTAAATAGTCTAAAAGTCTAATGAATGAATCAAACCATCTGGCTGAAAAATTAGAAGCTGGAAGACAAAAAATAATAAAAGGGTTTTTTGATTCTATTACATTAAATTTTATATTCATACTCTGAGATATCTTCTCATTTTATTAATTAATAGTCTTTTAGTTCTCACTTTATATATGCTTAGAACTACTTCTTTTAGGCTAATTGAAATTTTTCCGGCTCTCCTTAAGATCAGTTTTAAGAGATCAAGACAACAAACACAACCTGGAGTTCAGATGTTTGAAGTATCTGAACTCTTTTTCAATTAAATCTCTTATAAATAATATATATTTTTCAAAAATTATTAAAGAAAATTTTTAATATGTTATATTTTCAAAAGTCACGGTTCTGCCCCGTATAATTCTCTCGACGGGTATTTCAGGTTTATCATTTACAGCGGGACTTGCATCTGTAGGGGCCTCTTCTCTGTAAGGATCATATGCTGTAGGAACTTGATCTTCACCTCCCGTAATAGGAATAGAATATCGTATGTCTCCCTGATCAATATAACTCATAGTAAAATGCTGCTGGTATATAGCTCCCCGGGAGCCTTGAGGAGTCACGGGCCCTATTACATATCGTTCATTATTCTGTCTTACTATGACATCCCGAGGATTTATAAAAGGCCAACATGTCATCCAACTCACCCAGTCATATCTCATATGCAATCCCATATCAGCTAATTCTATCATTTTTTCAGCTTCCGGAGGTGCTATTATGGCTGAATAGGGCCCGTCATATCCGCCTACTATATTCGTCCCTTTACAAATTTCACAATCATGATAACTCTGTCCATAATTAGTTTGATGAGAAGGACACTTCTCACCCATCCATTTTCGAATAAATATTTTTACCCGTTCTCCACCTTGTTCCAGAATCCACTGATTTCTAAGTATAGCCTCTCTCCATATATAATCAATCATTTCGATATCAAAAGCGCTTCGTTCTGATATTTCATTAAGAGGCGTCTCAATAGTCGCATTACTATTTTCAGGATCAACCGCTACCGTGGTTACTTTATAATAGATTCTCTGACTTAAACCCGTTAAGACTGAATGTTTTAAATACCGATAACTTATCCTGACACGGCCATTCGGAGGATAGGGTAATCTGGCGGGTATTATTTGATTTAATTCATAATTATAAACCGGATAATGTATGAGTTCAATTTCTCCTCTAATTCCATTAACAGCAAATGCTGGAACTTTCATGAAAACACCGTCTCCGTTATCTATCTCAACTTGAACATCCATAACTCTGTCAGTTGCTCTACCATTACTATCAGGGATAATAACGGGTTTATAGCGGCTATAAACAAGCCAGCGCTCTCTGGGTTCCAAAATATGTTTTATTGAAGGTGTAGCATTTTCATGTACAATTAATTCTTCTTTTGTCTGATCTCGATAAAAAAGTACAGTTATCGGATCGTTATTTACTTTAATATAAGGGCCATAAGGATTATCTGTTGAACGATAAACATTACACCCTAATATCTCAAGGTCACTATTCTGAGGAATTATTTTTGGATTGTCCCAACGAATATCTAAAATTGAAACATTATAAGGACTGGTAACTAAAACATTTCTCGGTGCAAGGGGTTTTGTTAAATCTTTTGTCTGTGGCCTTAATGGATAATTCCAATCAGGTCTATCTGTCTTACTTAAATTTCCTGAATGATATACGGGCATTTCTATTAAGTCCTATCTTCATAAAATACTAAACTTTTTTTCTCCGTACTTATAGTACACGGTTCATCTAATATAGAATTTGAAAAAGAATTTGCCTTGGCTGAAAATTTAGAGACAAACCCTTTTCCATATATACAGGCATGACTTTCATTTGATGCCTCATTCATTATAAATGATATTTTCCAATCACCTGTATAATCGATATCTCTCCTGTTTATTATATTCCATCCATCATTATAAACTTTTACAGTTAAACGATTACCTATTAATGAAATCATAGTTCTTAAAGTATTCGATAAATTTCTATCCTGATAAATAACTCTTAAAACATCTCCGACCTCTATATCCTCTTCTAAATTCATTCCATCCCATTTTATTTTTGAGTCCTGAAGATAAAAATCCTCCCCTAAATTCTGAGAAACTCCACCAACAATATTTAAAGTAATATTAGTACAATCAGATTCCGGTATGTATGATAATGAAGCATATTTATTTCTAATATTATCCCCTCCAATACATATGTATTCCGTTATTAACTGATTTTCAGTCATATCACTAGTTACTGCACCTGTACATTCATAATTTACACCTTCGATAGTTATCCCTCCATAATAATCAGTTCCGTCATAACTTAAATAAGCGGTATTATCAGGAGAGATGACCATAAATTTAACAGGATCTACAGCATTTCTTAAACTTGAAAATACTTCAAAATCTCCGGTAATATTAAATTCAGATTCTGCAGAAACAGTATTAGTTCCATCATAAGTAAGATTTAAAAAGCCCCCTCCACTATAAACTGATGAATCTCCTGTATAATTAAAATTCCAGGGTATGTGATCAGATGATACCCAGTTATATGCTCTGAAATCTTTCGGAGCAAAAAAGTCTTCATAGACTCTTGAAAAGGCCCCGTCTGGAATTGCCGTTCTATCTATACCCGGAACAATTATTCTACCCTCTAATCCATTAAAAACGGGATATTCACCTGCCATAACAACTATATTATCACCAATATTCGACTGAGACAGTGCCATATCAATTGTTCTGTAAGGAAGACTTCGAGAACCGTTTCCTCCAGTATTTGTTCCGTCTCCTCCCAGAATAGTGCTGTCACTACCGCTTGGTGATACGAAAATTACTTTTTCTTGATCATAATTACTATAATGACCGTGTAATATAAAAGTATTTAAAGCTTTCCTTTGTAATGCTCCCATAAACATTACTCTTAAAATATCACCAGCAGCCAGATAATTCTCTAAGTCATACCCTTTCCATAGAAGAGAGCCGTATTCGACAATATAATCTGTGCCATAATTCTGAGACGACCCGCCCAGAATATTTAATCCTACATTACTTGCATCATCGGGTTCTACAAAAGAGGGCAGCGCGATATAACCATTATTTATATCTTCCTGATCTAAAGTTAAGTAAGATAAAAAGAATTGTTCCGGACCAAAGTAAATATATAATTGATTTAAATCAATATTCTGAGTTTTCAATGATAAATAGAAGGAGTCATAATGACCCCCATCAATATGGACTGTAGAATCTTGAATAAACATAGCCCTATCAAGAGTTTTAAAAGGTTCATCAATACTACCGGGATTCCAATGGTCATCACCATGACTTGATACATACAGATCCCCGGTATAGGTGCTATCAGGAATATATTGAAGTGCTCCTATATCACTCTGATCTCTTCTCACCCCATCAAAATCATAAAGATATTCATCATAATCCAATGTACCAGTATCTATATTAGGAGATCCGGTATTTAAATGGAAATCCCGGGTTCCGAGACGATCATAATATAACGGATTAGCATAAATATAAGCTGAAGATGCATCAGGTACTCTATTATATATATTACTGGTATCTATAGGATAAAAATTATTATTAAATGAACCTATCCAAGAATCTGTTGAAGCTTGGATCCCATAAACAGCATAGGTAAGACTATCATTAGATACGATAGCACTGGAACTATTATCAAGAACAATTTGTGTTTGATTGTTATCGAAAGTATTTGAAGAAATTGTAGCATCCTGTGTATAATTTAAAACGACTGCTACAGAGGCATCACAAACAATATTACTATAAATATCAGGAGCCTGAGCAGAAGTGAAATCAAAAGCTCTTATTGTATTTATAATTTCATTTCGAGTTATTACAGGATCACAGTTAATAAACTGTATAGCTGTAGAAGTATCTTGAATTTTACATCGAGAAATATCAATAGCCCCATTTTCAATCTTTATTCCGTATTCAGAATTATTAATAGTAAGATTTTCTATAAGTCCCTGACATCCATAAAATGATATTGCATTTATTTCCCAATCTGAACCGGTAGTATCTTGAGAAAATTGACTAGTAACTAAAGGCTTAACGCCTTCAGCTCCTTTAATAGTTAAATTTTTTCGAGATACCTTTGTTGGATTATGAGTCCCATCATATAAAATAATAGTACTACCTTTTTTTGCCCAGGCTGTAGCTACAAATAAATTTCTTAAAGGGTCCAATTGTCTTCCACTACTTGTATCGGAACCGTAATCAGGATCAACATATAAAACGGGCTCTGTTGTTTCAGCATTTGTAATAATACCATCATAAATTTTAAAATTATCAAAGACTATTTCAATATTATCATT
>Ga0190359_1000159_pt1 | contig 44001 bp, 40 predicted proteins | sample 48721823_MG_FD_161269 | JGI IMG/M metagenome (GOLD analysis project Ga0190359, IMG submission 161269) | Hydrothermal vent microbial mat bacterial communities from Southern Trench, Guaymas Basin, Mexico - 4872-18-2-3_MG | ecosystem: Environmental > Aquatic > Marine > Hydrothermal vents >...
GAGTGGATAGAAAATCCAGAGAAGCCAGAAAGAATAGAATCAATAAAAGAATCGCTCTTGCGAGATTTCGCGTCAAATTTTGTTCGTGCCAAGCAATTTCCCGACACTTACCTATATATGGTTCATTCTGAGGAGTACGTATCTTGGTTGAAAGAAAAGTGCTCAAATCTATCTGAGGGAAGTGAATACATAACCGAAGTTTTTGGCCATGATCGATGCTTTGATACAGGAACACCTGTTTTAAAGAAGACATACGAGGCTGCCAGGCTCGCACTGGATGTTACGCTTACAGCAGCGGAAATCGTTCTGTTTGAAGAATCCTTCGCGTACGCTCTCACAAGACCACCGGGTCATCACGCAACTGGTGAGCTGAGTGGAGGATACTGTTATTTTAACAACGTTGCAGTGGCGGCAAGTTTCTTTATGAAGCACGGCATCGACAGGGTGAGCATACTGGATATAGATTTTCACCATGGAAACGGTACTCAGGAAATCTTTTATTCCACAAAAAACGTTCAGTATGTATCAATTCACGGCGATCCCAGAATCTACTATCCATGGATAAGTGGAAGAGCAAATGAGGTAGGAATCAACGATGGAAAAGGATTCAACATAAACTTTCCTCTCGGAAAGGCATCGAACTGGACAGAGTACAAGAAAGCCTTAAAGACAGCAGTTCATGAGATAGAAAACTTCTCACCACGTGTTCTCATTGTATCACTTGGATTTGACACGCATAGAGATGATCCAGTGGGAGATTTTGCCCTTGAAGATAAAGATTACGAGGAGATGGGACAAATTATATCGAAAGTAGCTCCACAAATACTCTTCGTTCAGGAAGGCGGTTATAATCCCTCAGCAAATGCCAGAGCGGCTTGCCACTTTTTTTCCTTTCTTCTTTAAAAAATTCTTTGGAAAAGGTCAACACCTCTTCTGTACAGTTCTCTGTAAACACCGAACAAAGTGGAATAAGTTTCGTATTTACTTTCATCAGGCTTGATAGTTTTGTCAATCTTTACGAGCTTTTCAGCCGTCTCTAAGTAGTGTTCATTTTTAAAAACAGATATGCACAAAATGGCCGTGCCGAGCAATTCGGATTCCAGCGTGGCGGGAACTTCTATCTCTTTTCCAAGAACATCGGCTTTAATCTGATTCCAAAGATCGTTGGTAGCCTGCCCTCCGGTTGTTCTAATTTTCTTGACAGCGGCACCGGATTTCTCCATCCTGTCGATCAAATCTCTAATGCCAAAGCTCACACCCTCCATCACAGAAATGAGCATCGTCTCAAAACTGTCTTCTACGGATAATCCCCAGAACACTCCTCGAGCTTTAGAATCCCAATGAGGGCTCCTTTCTCCATTTAAATACGGCAAAAAGACAATTTTTGTCGGACGTCTGATCTGATTCAGTTGTTGCAGATTTCTGGATCTGCTCTCAAGCTGTCTCACTCTGTGTACAAACCACTCATAGGCTTTTCCTGTAGTGCTCATAACACCACTTATTTTCCAGAGGCCCGGTACAAAGAACGGTGTCGTCATTAACCCACAGGTTTTAATACAACTTCTACTGCAAAGCGTCACACCCTGCGAAGTCCCACCTCTATCACAAAGATAACCATCCTTCAAGATTCCCGTACCAATTAGTGCCATGGCGAAGTCTGGCGCTCCAGCCACCACATAAACTGTTCGATGTAATCCCAGGACTTCTGAAGCTTCTTGGGTAAGATTGCCAACTACAGAACCCGGCTCAACCACTGGAGGTAACATGAAGTGTGTATCAAGATGAAATCTCTCTATAGTATCTTTTCTCCACGGCAGAAAACCTTCAATGGGAAATGTCGCGTTAACAAGGCTCCCTGTGAGTTTCAGTTGCAAAAAATCGCTCGGCTGCAAAAGAAAGACGCGTCTATCAATATGCTCTTTCAGCCATTGAAGCTTCAACAGTACAGATCTTTCCTGCTCATCAATGCTGTTATCTTCTTCCTTCAGATCGTCTGGCAGTTCACTCTTTCTTTTATCAAGCCATGTAATTGCGTGTCCATGTGGTGATCCATTTTCATCGATAGCGACAATCGTTGGTCCCTGACCCGTGATGCTCATGGAACAAATCCGATCTCTAATCTGCTCATCAATGTCGAGAAATGCTTTCATTACGGCACGCCACCAATTTTCGGGATTCACCTCATGAATTCCATTTTTCACAACAGCAGAACAGCGAACCTGACGAAGGCAAACACGAGATCCATCTTCATCAAAAACAGCGACTTTTGTGTTAGTGGTACCAACATCAATAGCGGCGAATAGTTCAGACAACACCAGCGTCTCCCCTTCTCTTATGATTAAGAATCTGCTCAAATTCCCGGTAAGCTCTACTGAATTTAGTTTTATCAATTTCCATCATTCTTAAAACAAGCATATCAACGACAAACATCTGAACATATCGAGTCAAAAATCCACCTTCCGGAAGAACCTTTGTCCGCGTGTACGTTGGCAAAACAATGTCCGCTTCCTGGGCAATTGTCGAATCAGGTGGAGCCACAGCGATCACCACTGCACCAGAATGTCTTGCGTATCGCATTGAATCCAGAAGATCTCTCGAAGAATGACTGCTCGAAATAGCTATAGAACACCCTTCTTTACCAATACGCGAAGCAGATATGCTTTGAAGAAAAGGATTGTGAAAACAATTGACTTGATAGCCAAATTCTTTGAGTTTGAGAAACAGATCGTTGGCGGCTACAGAATCGAATCCAAAAGCAAGGATATCCACCACACTTGATCTTGTCACAACCTGCGCGGCCTTTTTCAATTCAGATTTATCTATTAGCGACAAAGCTTCTTGAACATTAGCAAAGACAAATGTGGCCAAGTCTGACGAAATATCTGCAACACGATTCATGTCCACTTTCATAGATTTCATCAATTCCATTTCCTGAGCAACGGCGATTTTTAACGATTTGAACCCAGGAAACCCCATTTTCTTACAAAACTCTACGACAGTTGATGGCGCTGTGCCGGTTTCCCTCGATACCTGTACAATGCTCATATTTATCAAGCGATCGGGATTATCTTGCAGAAACTGCGCCACTTTCATCTGGGCTTGCTTGAGGTAAGGAGTTACATCCTTCAAACTCTGAAACACACTTTTCTGGTTAGTCATGTCTCACCTGCTTTCTCATGGCATATACAACCATTGACGTTAGAGTAACGAAGAACGGTATTGTAAGCAACAGATCAGCAGATAAATTCGTTACTGCCTGTAATAGGTTCGACAAAGCGGAAGCCGCTCCAAAAATAAGAGAGGCCACAAGAACTCCCAGGGGATTTCCTCGCCCCAAAACAACAGCTACCAAAGCTATCCATCCTCGGCCACTGCTCATCCCACCGACAAAAACCCTCATCGGAAGCGATAACACAGCACCTGCAAGTCCGCAGAAGACTCCACTCAGCAAAAATGAAAGCACTATGTGTTTCTCTACAGATATACCAACACTCCTTGCAGTCTCTGGATTTTTACCCACTGTTTGCAAATGATAACCATAGGGAGTTTTGAATACCACGAAATAAGTGATTATAACAAGGGCAAAAGCGAGATACTCTAAAATATTGTATCCACTCAGTGCTCTGCCCAACAGGGGTAGATCGTTCAGCAGAGGTATCTGAAGTCTGCCCAAAGGCTCGAAACTTGTGAATGTTACTGTACCCTTGCTTCCAAGCAGTGTACTGCTGAGAAAAACTGTCAGCCCCGCACTCATGAGATTCGTCGCCAATCCGGCAACGAATATATTCGCTCTGAGTTTGATCCCAAGAAAAGCTGTTATTCCTGCGAAAGCTGTGGATATCGCTATGCCACTCAAAACACCAACTACAACGCTGCCAGTCATATCCGCAGCGAGTACCGAAAAGAAGCAAGAAGACAACATCATACCTTCTAATCCTATGTTCAATATTCCCGACAGATCTGTGAAAAGGCCTCCAAGCGCTGCTAAAAGTATTGGGACCGTCATCGAAACAACCGTGTGAATGAATTCTCCTATCATGCTGTTTTCGCTCTCCTTCGTTTCTTGAGGAAGAAAGCAAGTCCTTCTGCCGTTACAAGATAAAACACACTTGCCTGTATTACGCGAGCTACCTCAGGTGTGATATCAGACATTAAGGCTCCAACTTGAGCTCCACTCTCCAAATAGGAGAAAAACAAAGCAGATGGAATTACAAGAAGTGGATTGTTTCTCGCTATAAGCGCGACCGCAATTCCATTCCAGCCGTACCCATAAGAGAATCCCTTTATCATGCGACCATGAATTCCCAGTACATCAATCATTCCCCCAAGTGCTGCCAATCCTCCACTTAGAAACATAGCAGTAATCCACGTCTTTCTCACATCTATTCCTCCATACGACGCAAAGAACTGACTGCGGCCTGTGATTCTAAGCTCGTAACCCCAGGTGTGGCGAGAAAATATTAAATATATCACCACAGAAACGGCGATAGCGAGCAGCAACCCCGAATGAAGCGACGATGGAAGCATGAGTTTTGAAAACATCAGTTTTTCGCTGACATATGGAGAAGCTGCGAGACCCGCTAAGGGATCTGTGAAAGGCCCGGCGAGAAAGAAATTCACTATATAGACCAGAGAATAGCTAATCAAAAGCGATGAAATGAGTTCATTTACATTCCATTTGGATTTCAGATAACCCGACACCGCTGCAACACTTCCACCAGAGATGAAAGCAGCACCGAGAATTACCACGATTGTCCACGAACCGAAATTGCCCAATTTGTAAGCTATATATGTACCGATCAAGGTTCCAAAATAGAGCTGACCCTCAAGGCCAAGGTTGAAAGCTGAAGAAGAGAAAGATACAGCCGCTGCGAGTCCCGTTAAAATTAGAGGAACAGCCGAAGCCAACATATTACCAAAAAAGTAAGAATTGCTGAACGAACCAAGAAAGAAAGCTTTTGCCGCTTCCAAAGGCGAGGAGCTCGTCAGTGTTATTACGAGCAATCCGAGCAGGAGCGATATTACAAGACTCATAAGAGGAGGAATTGACTTTCTAAACCACATTAGATTTCACTTCCCTAAAGTCGCATCTGGTTCCTGTCATGTATTCGCAAATGTGTGCCTTTGTCAAACTTCCGTCGTTAGACAAATTCGCGTAAATAGATCCCCGAAATATCACAAGAATTCTGTCTGCAAGATGAAGAAGCTCGTCGAGATTGCTGGAGACGAGAAAAACACCCTTCTTTCTCTCTTTTAAATCTTCAATGAAGTTATACACAGCCAAACTCGAACGAATATCAAGTCCCCATGTGGGTTCGCAAACAACAACAACTGAAGGATCTGCGCTAAGTTCCCTTGCGAGAATCACTTTCTGAATATTCCCCCCAGAAAGAAATCTCACAAGGCTTCTCACCTTTCCTTTCACATTAAACCTGCTAATCAATTCAGCGGCATGGGATTCAATCGTTCGTTTTGAGAGCAGTCCCCATTTCGAAAAAGGGCTTACATGGTATCTGTCAACCACGATATTCTCAGCAATTGTAGAATCCAGGGAAGATCCAACCCCTAACCTGTCCTCTGGGATGTACCCAAGCCCCGTTTCTCGTCTCTGTTTGGGAGTCAGCGTGGTGATGTCTTTCCCACACAGAAAAACCTTACCTGATGATGCCTTTCTCAGACCGACTACAGCTTCTACAAGTTGCAGTTGACCGTTTCCAGCTACACCGGCAAGACCAACTACCTCACCTTCATGAACTTGAAATGACACATCTTTAACTTTGTAAATCGTCGTATCCATGACGCTTAAGTTCTGGACCTCTAACAAGATCTTCCCTCTCTGAAGCTTTTTTCTTTGAAAATGAAAAGAAAACCTTTCTCCTACCATATGGTATGCCAGCTCTTCCTTTGTCGTATTCTGCACCTTATTTTCAAAGACTGTTTCTCCCTGCCGAAGAACTGTTACTTCATCCGAGATACTCATGACTTCATTTAATTTGTGAGTTATGAATATGATGGTTTTTCCTTTTTTCTTCAACGTTCTTATGTTTTCAAACAGCTCGGCAATCTCCTGCTCTGTGAGAACAGAGGTGGGTTCATCCAGAATCAAAATGTCCCCCCCTCTGTACAGTATTCTCAGTATTTCCACTTTTTGCTTTTCACCGATGCTGAGAGCTTTCACTGGAACATCAAGGGGGACGCGTAAGCCAGAATCAAGGTATAGGTTTTCAGCAATTTCAAGGATTCGTTTCTTGAACACAAACGGACCTTTGTGAGGCTCATTGCCAAGAACTATATTCTGCGCGGCTGTGAAATCTTCAGCTAAAGAAAAGTGCTGATGAACCATTCCTATACCAAATCTGAACGCATCCTGTGGGTTTCTAATTCTGACAACGTGGCCATTTATAAAGATTTTTCCTTTGTTCATCGCTTCAAGGCCACACAGGATTTTCATAAGAGTAGATTTACCCGCTCCATTCTCTCCCACAAGAGCGTGAACAGTACCTCTCTTAACTTCCAATTTTGCTCCTTTGAGCGCTACCACGTTGTTTGATTCGTACACTTTGTGAATATCCAGCATCTGAAGATACTCCATACCTGCGCCCCCCTTGGCCAAGAAAATCACTCAGAAGCCAGTGGATCGATCACACCATTCATGAGATCTTTGTAGACCTGGATCATCTTTTCTCTTATGGACTCAGGGACGATTTCAATGTAATTTGGATCATCAAATGTAAAACCTATGACTCCTTCCTTCAAGCCCCATCTCTCAACTGTTCCAAATGGGAGTTCTCCACGAAAGGCTCTCAGCAACGTGCTTTTCATGGCTTTATCGGCGTTTTTCAACGTGCATGCTAAGATGGTTCCCGGTGCGAAACTTATTATGTTCGAGTCCACTCCTATCACATATTTTCCCATTTCCTTTGCCTTTTCAATGACTCCTACTCCTGTACCACCCGCTATGATCAATATGATGTCAGCACCTTGGCTGTACTGGGCCTGTGCTAATTCGCTACCTTTATTGGGATCTGACCAGGTCCCCGCGGCGGAAAAGAGAACCTCAATGTTTTCATCCACAGCGTGAGCTCCGTTCTCATAAGCTGGTTTCATCCTGTTTGTCATTGCGGGATAAATGTCTCCAGCTATGAGTCCTATCTTCAAATCTGAATTTGCTCGTGGAAGAGAACTTTTCGTCACAAGCCCTGCAAAATACCCGGCGAGATAAGTCATTTCTTCATCTTTGAATCCTAAGGAGTAAACATTCGGCATTGGATTTGCTATACCATCCAGAAGAGCCAGTTTTTGGTTGGGAAACATCTGGGCAACTTTTTCGACACTTCTCGGCATTCCTTCAGTGAAGGTTACAACGAGATCGTATTGCTTCGACGCCGCAAGACTGAAGAGCGTTGGTTCCCACTTGGCGGGATTGTAACCCCCTTCAACCACTTTGAGTTCGAACCCAGCTTCGGCGGCTGCTTCTTCCGCACCTTTGACCATCATTTCGTAGATTGGATTACCTCCAACTTCACCAGTGATCATCAAAGCAACCGAATAGGAGAAAACAGCGACACCGATTAGCGACAGCACTGCAATTGCCGTCAAAACCTTGTTTACCATTGTTTCACCTCCCCTTAGATTTTCAAAACAGAGTAAGCCTCCTTCACGGTTGATCCATCGTGAACTATCCTTCGAAGAGCTTCTGTCATCTTTCCTGGATCCTGGTAGCCCCATATATTTCGACCTATTGCAACGCCAGAAGCCCCAGCATCAATAGCATCTTTCACCATCTGAAGTAACTGGAAAGGATCATCTGATTTTGAGCCACCCAGAACAACTATTGGTTTGTAGACACCCTCTGTCATCTGACGAAATTTTTCGAAATCTTTTGGATAATCTGTCTTGATTATATCGGCTCCCAATTCTACACCGATTCGCGCCGCCATCGCTATGTTCTCTGGAGTGTGTAATTCCCTTTTCACAAAACCTCCTGGAAGCATCTCTGCTAATACGGGAACATGCCATTTATGCGCTTCCGCAGAGGTTTTTGCCAAATAGTTAAGGGTTCTGTGCTCATCGGAAGTTCCAGGAAGACCCATACAGCCCACCGCGTCTGCTCCCAGGGCGAGAGCATCTTGAACACTGAAGAGCTGACTATAAGACTTGGGATCACAGCGAAGCATCGAAACGCCACCGTCAATTCTAAGTATAATTCCTATGTCTTTGAGTTGTTTCCAAAATGTCTTCACTATACCAAATGTAGTAAGAAAAGCATCTGCACCGTTATTAACAATGTCTTCGATAACTTTACCCGTTTCGATAAGATCGGGAAAAACATTCATAGCGCTCCCATGATCCATTGCGACGATTAACGTTTTGCCGTCATCCTTAAAAATTCTGTACATCCTCTTCATCGTGAAGATTGACATAACTCTCACCTCTCTCAACTTGTGCCTGAGTTTAAAAAACAACAATTGTTCTCTGATCCTTGGGCTCTGGACTATTTGAAAGTTCCCGTGAAAGTTCCTCGAGCTGAATCTTCTTTGTTATGAGTGGGTTAAGTTTCATGCTCTGAATTAATTCAGCTGCTCTGGCAAAGTCAACTTTTCTTCTACCCTCTGTCCCGTATACTGAGAGTTCTGAGTAGTGAACTTTGTTCCAGTCAAGAGGCATATTTACACTGGGATGAATCGACGTGTAAAGAACAATTTTACCGCCTTTTCTGATAACCTCAATTGCCTGAGCCGGAAGCTCTGCCACCGGTGCCGTTACAAACACGGCATCGAATCCATGGCCTTCATTCACTGAAGAAAGTTCTCCGGACACCATTTCGGGTTTAAGTGCTCTCATATCCAAACTGGATGCGAATTTTCTCCTTTCTTCTGACGGGTCACTCAGAAATGGTACTGCACCTTTGAGACTTACCAACATGGCGTGCAGAATCCCCATTGTACCCGCTCCCATGATTAAAACACTCTCTCCAGCTTGAATATCAGCCTTTTCCACGCTGTTTATGCAGCAAGCAAGTGGTTCAACCAGTGTGGCAACTTCAGGATCAACATTAACTTTGAAAATTTGCTGCCTTTTGGCTACAACATATTGCGAAAAACCACCTGCAATCAAATACTTTCCTTCTACAACGCGAGCTTTTCTTGAATTCAGACAAAGATTGTCCAGCCCCTTTCTGCAGTAGAAGCAGTATCCACATCTGTTAATCATGTCTAAAGCGACAACATCACCAACCTGCAAGTCTTCAGAGAACCTGCCTGAAACGATTATTCCGGAAATCTCGTGTCCACCTATTACAGGAAAAGGCACTCTTAATTCTCCTTGAAACATCCTTCTGTCGGTTGTGCATACCCCACAAGCCCGAACCTCTATCAAGAATTCATCTTCGCTGATTTCGGGCATTGTTATGGGCTTAACGGTTCCCTTTCCTGGGGCTTCAATAACAAAACTTTTCGAAATCTTCATGAGATCACCTCGTATTTTTTTCTATATATATCGAATTTTTTTCGATAATATCATCTTTTTCCTCTATTGCCTATATCAAAGAGTTTCAAAATTTTCTGATCTCAAGCGATTATTAATTGTAACGGCACTGTTTCGACAGCGCTGAAAATATTTCTCAAATTTTCACCACTAAAAGTGCCTGCCGAGTTCTCTTGATGAGGCTGAGTTTATGCAAGATGAATAAGAGATTATAGTGTACAATAGCAGTGAGCTTCTCAAGAATGCGGATCTGAAGTCAAGGTTTTGACGTACCACGGAACCCACGTATAAGGAGATGAGGATATTATGGAGAAAGAAGAACTGGACGCGTTTGTCCTTACCGATGAGAATGGAGAAAACCATCACTTTGTTCTGCTTGGAGAACTTAGTAAGAACAACAAGCGATACTGGATTTGCGAAGAAATTGTAGTTGCAGAGAATGGAGAAATTGAAAGTTTTGGAGACATATATCCATTCAGAATAACCGAGGACAATGGTGAACTTTACGTTGATACGATAGACGATGAAGAAGAGTTTATCGATGTTTCCAACGCGTGGAATGAGATGGTAGAGGAAAATCCCGAGCTCCAGCAAATGCTGGATATGGATTCTGAGGGGGAAGTCGAAAAGTGAACACTGGATACACCCGTGAAGCCATATTTGAGGATTTGAGACGCAAGATAGAAGCTGGTTACTTGAAAAATGGCGAAAAGCTACCTGCAGAAGAAAAGCTAATGAGGATTTACGGCGTTGGCAGATTGACCATTAGAAATGCCTTGCAAGATCTCGTCGAAAAGAAGCTGGTCAAAAGAGTTAGAGGAAGAGGTTCATTCGTCATTTCACAGAAACTGGATCCACTTACAATGCTGTTTCCCGACACCTGGTCGTGGCAATGCAAAAGAAGGAGAATTGTCGAAGCGGGTAGCACACTTTCACAAAATTTAAACATTCCATCCGACACACCTGTTCTTTTGTTTGAAATCCAGTGGCGAGAGAAAGAAGAGCCCATATGCAATGAAAAGTTCTACGTGAATCCCCTGATAATACCAGAAATTCTGAAAATGCTTCACGGTGAAATTGATATTCATCCTTTAAGTCATTTGTCAAGAAGAATAGAGATAGCCTTTGTCAGGGAAAATTATGCTGTGACAAATGCTCCCAGATCGCTTGCGGGACATTCAAAATCAAAAAAGAATCCACTAAATCTATCCGCCCTTGAAAAGACATCTATATACCTGAACAACGTTTTTAAAGCTATTGCTGTATCACACTCTATCTACAAACCTGGACAGAATGTTTCCATTCTCAGAAGAATCTAACTGCATTTCGACCAGCCACATGTTTTGCAGGAAACACAGCCCTCTTGTTTCACAAGCGAATTCTTTGAAAGGCACGCTGGACAATATGCGCTACCATCAGCATCTATGTAGTAGCCTTCATACCACTTCAAATCATTCGCTACAACAAATTTTTCAACCTCTTCCTGAGTTTTCATAGTGCCATCAATGTGCACGACTTCCTGCTCCTGGGGAAGCCTTTCCCCCCAAAGAGATACAAAATCATCAATAGCCTTTTTTATTTCCCTCCCAACGTTGCGAACATAATCGCCTTTAACCTTCGTGAGTTGCTCTATTATTTCTTCAGCCGAAACACCCACTCGTAGCGCAGTGGAGGAAAGTCTTCCAATGGCTTCAGCAGTCTCTGTGCCATTGGAAAGGAATATTTCCACTGCCTCACCACTGTCATCGAAGGACACTGTAATATAGGTTGTTCCACTGTCAGATTTATATTTTCTTGTAACACTTCTCAAAGTTTCCTTCCTCGGTCTTGCTCGTAGTTTACGCTTTTCATCGAGTATGAAGAACTGAACTTTTGGAGCGTCTTTTGTTTTCAGACTCATGGCAGGTGTCAGAACTTGCGTTTGGAGTGAGCCATCACGATAGACCGTCAAACCTCTTATTTTGTGTTTTAGAGCTTCGATATAAATGTTCATTACTTCATCTGTGGTCGAAGACTTGGGCATATTGATTGTCTTGGATATGTTGTTGTCCAAGTAACACTGAAAAGCCTCCTGCATCAAAAGATGATCAATGGGTTTTATATCGTGCGAAACCACAAAAACACTCTTTATCTTTTCAGGAATATCGAGATGCTTAAGAGAACCTTTTTCAACTAAGTCATCCTTTATTTTTTCCATAAGCTCAGGATCAAGCTTTTTTCTAAGAACTTCATTGATGTAGAACAGAGATTCTCTCTCATCAGTATTTTGCTTATTCACGTACCTCAGATATGCCAGTAAGAAATTTGGTTCAAGACCAGAGGATGTATCTGCTATATTGGAAATGGAACCAGTGGGAGCTATGGCCATTACCGCGACATTTCTTTTATATTTTTTCGCCAATTTTCTGAAATGCTCCTTGATTTCCTCATCATATTTACTTTCTCCCATGGAAAAGGGTATAAAGCTTTCCTCAGTGACATAACGACTTTTCTCAAAGAGAGGAAAGTTCCCCTTCTCTTCACCCAGACACGACGATTCTTCATGAGCATTCAACGACATGAACGCCATGATGTTTTGTGCAATTGCTCTCGCTTCTTGTGAGTCATAAGGGACTTCCATCTCATAAAGCAAATTAGCAAAGCCCATTATTCCGAGCCCAAGCCGACGTGATTCGAGAACTGATTTTTTTATCTTATCTAATGGAAACACATTGATGTCCACAACATTATCTAAAAATCGCACAGCGATCTTTGTGACCTCCTGCAGAGCCTTCCAATCAACATCATTTGTATCTTCAACATAGAACTTGGCAAGATCTATGGAACCTAAGTTGCAAGCCTCATACGGTCCCAGACCTATTTCACCACATGGATTTGTCGAGATTATCTTCCTTTCTGGATACAAAGCGTAGTATTTGTTCATTTCGCTTAGAAAAACCATTCCCGGATCTCCTGTTTTCCACGCGTTTTCAGCCATTTTGCGAAACAAACTCCTAACACTCACTTCTCTTTCAACATGGCTTCTGGGATGATGAAGCTTTATGGTACCATCGTCTTCAAGCAATTGAAGCATTTCCTCGCGAGGTCGTGTAATTCCGACAGAAATGTTAAAAAACCTGAGCACTTTCCGGCCATCGTTCGCCTCTTTGCTGCAGATGAATTCCTCGATATCTGGATGATCAATGTTCAAAATGCCCATCAACGCGCCTCTACGTCTGTAGCCTTGTTCCACCACAGAAACCGCCGAATTGAAAACATGCATAAAAGAAATAGGTCCCGAAGCTTTTCCATGAGTTCCCGCGACAAAACTGCCATTTGGACGCAAATCACTGAAATTACTCCCTATTCCTCCTCCCGCCTTCGTGATCAACGCATATTCCTTGACAGCAGTAAATATGTCTTCAATGCTGTCTTCAACAGGAATGACGAAGCATGCTGAAAGCATGTGCAAATGATTACGAGATGCCAGAATTTGCCCGTAATCCTCAAGTGTCATATTCTCAACGGGTTTCCAGAGAACCTCTGGGCTGACTCCCATGCCAGCGTTAAAGAGAGTTGGGCTGTTAGGTATAAACAATCTTGCACAAATAATATCGAAGAACCTGCTCTCTATGTTTTTAAGAAAATCCAGCTTTTCAGGGTTGGACATCTCGTTGAGGGCGGGATTGTTGATCAACTCTGCACTGGCTACTACTCTCGCCACACGCCTCGAAACGTCGTTCCACGAATCTTCAAGAAATTCCCCATTGGGAGTTTTCACAAAATATCTGTCTTTGAGTATCTTCATTGCATTCTGCGAAGGTTTTACAGCGCAAAATTTTGCGACAACGTCCGAATACATGAGAAACAACCCCCTTCTGGGGGTAATTATACTATATACAGTGGTATGTGGTAGAGAGACACTACATATTGTATTTTTCAGTTAACACACTATATGCAAGCGTCTTCAGAAACGCTGTTATATCCACATACTCAACTGGTATTGCACAACTCAGCGTCACAGGTGCAAAACATAGTATGCCTCTAATACCCGCCTTTTGTAAATCATTTGCCACGGCTTGAGCAGAGCTCGCTGGGACAGCCAAGATCGCAAGATCTGCTCTCTCACGACTTACAAAATCTCTCAGGTTAGCTATATCCAAAATCTTAAGGCCAGGAAGCAGTTCTGTACCAATCTTTCTTTTATCTGTGTCGAAAACAGCCACGACCTTGAAGTTGTTCTTTTCTAAAGCTCTAAAGCGGGCTATCGCTTTCCCTATGTTTCCCGCACCTACAACTATTACTTTCCACTGTTTGTGCAGTCCAAGAATTTTAGTAATATCGTTCAAAAGACTCTCAACTTCATATCCCACACCGCGCTTCCCGAACTTACCAAAGTGCGACAAATCTTTTCTAATTTGACTATCCTTCAAATGCAATCTTCTCGCGAGCTTTTGTGAAGATACATACTTAACTCCTTCGTTTTTAAGCCTTTCCAAACATCTGTAGTAAACTGGCATCCTTTTTATAACTGGCCTGGGAACTTTCACACACACACCCCCTGTACTCACTACTTCCTATTCAGTGTTTTTCGTTAAAGCTTTCACAACATATTTTACATTGAAAGCCCGTGCAATGTATACTTAAATTTTGGAGGTGAGAGTTGTGATTCAGACCAATAAGGATAAACTGGTCATGATCTCTGTTCAGGGGACGATCGTCAAACCTGAACATTCCGGTAGGCACTCAGTGGGACACGCGGGGGAAATATTCATGGTCCCCGGCACTGGTGGTATAACTTACAACATCAAAGTAGGGGATCCAGTGTTTGGTTGGGCAGCTGATCACGTTGAGCCCGGTGTTTCTACCATAGCGGATCAGGAAAAGAGAACTGGTGGTCCAAATCGCGGTTACAATTTCTACGCTTGCATCGGAAACGAAGCAAGGATCGTCAGTGGTGATGCGAAAGGAGCTATCGGTGTTGTTACAGGTCACCATGGAGGAGCCGAACACGTGCTCATAGATTTTCCGGACGAAGCCCTTGAGAAATTGACCCTCGACGATAAAGTTCTCATAAGGGGGTTTGGACAGGGATTGAAACTCGTAGATTACCCGGATATACACATTTACAACCTCGATCCAGGTCTGTTCGAAAAAATGAACATCGAGGAGAGCAATGGGGAACTTCTCGTACCAGTGGCAGCGGTGGTTCCTGGAATGCTTATGGGTTCAGGAGTTGGCTCTACCAGCATAGGTACAGGCGATTACGATATTATGACCTCAGACCGTAAGGCTCTACAGGAACATGGGCTTATGAACCTGAAGTTTGGTGATATCGTTTTAATACAAGATCACGACAACACATATGGTAGATGCTATCGAAAAGGAGCCGTGAGCGTCGGAGTAATAATACACAGTGACTGCAAATACGCGGGCCATGGCCCTGGTGTAACAACGATTATGACCAGTTCCTCAGGCAAGATTAAGCCTGTCCTAAGTTCAGAGGCGAACATAGCAAAGATACTCAAGATAGGAAGATTTCGTCAGAACTCGTAGCTCAACGTTACAGAAACTGGTACTAACACTGAGTTAATGGTAACCTGGCGCAAAGGAATTTCCAGTCTGTAAAACTCAACGCCTGCGCCGGCGGCAATGGAAACGTTTTCTTGTAAAGCAAATATCATCTTACCGGCAGCACCAAAAGTGTAACCGGTAAGGTTACCGTCACCAGAGAGCCCAAGAGGTGATAGGCTTTTTGACGGGCCGTAGGGTACAATTTGGGCGTTGCCAAGCACCTCAATAGTTGCAACATCCATCAAGTTAAACCTGTAGCTGGCTATGACACCAACCGAGCCAATGTACGCGTTCAAATCTCCTCCAGCCAACCTCAGTATCATGCTATAAAACGCAGCAACTGCTCCTATTTTCAACCCATTTCTCATTCCATATTGAACAGAGAACTCTGGTCCAAATGTGACAAAGGAGGTACTGTTCTTCGACACACTCCCAACAACAACTTCATTGTTGAATCCATATCCAAGGGACACAGATGCCGAAACAAAGACCTGCGACAAAGCATATACGCTTATGAAAACTAATACCAATCCGAGTGCTCTTGTTTTCACAGAAACACCCCCTTTATCGAATTCTACCACTTAATCTTTCTTTATAATGTATGATCAATGGTTCGCAAAGTTGGGATATAATCTAATCACGATGAATCAAATAGCTCGATGTCAATTCCATTTCAAAGAACCTCTTTCTGCACACACAAGTATAAAGATAGGCGGACCCGCTTCAATATTTGTTGTTCCACAAAGCATTGACACCTTGCTGTGTTGTATTCAGCAGCTTGATTTTCTCTCACCCAGAATAATCGGAAACGGTACCAATGTAATAGCTCCCGATGAGGGTATCGATTGCGTGATCAAAACCTCTCAACTCACTTCCACAGTTGTCAAAGATAATACAATAGAATCAGAATGTGGAACACCTTTAAGAGATTTGTGTAAATTGGCCCTTGAGAACGAGCTGCAAGGACTGGAGTTTGCATGGGGAATTCCCGGAACAATTGGTGGAGCAGTTGTGATGAACGCAGGAGCTTTTGGCAGTCAAATGTCTGAAATAGTTGAAGAGGTCCTAACCTTCGATGGAGAAAACATCTTTGCCCTCAAGGGCGATGCCCTGCGATTTTCTTACAGAAGCAGCATTTTTAGGGAAAAAGGATGGCTCGTTCTAAAAGTGAAAATCCGCTTAAAGCACGGTATAAAGGAAAAAATACGTGGTAGAATGCGTAGAATTATGAAGCAGAGATTCGAAAGTCAACCTCTTGACTTTCCAAGCGCTGGAAGTGTTTTCAAAAGGCCAACTGAGACCTTTTATGTGGGGAAAGCAATCGAAGATCTTGGATTAAAAGGATACGCAATAGGAGGAGCTGAAATATCCAAAAAACACGCAGGGTTTATCATCAATAGAGGAGGAGCGACAGCAGAAGATGTCAAGCGCCTTATTTCCTGTATTCAACAGAAAGTTTACACTCATTTTGGAGTTCTTCTGGAACCCGAGGTGATCCTGTGGTAGAAGTACTGCGAACAGTTCAAAGTATGAATAAAACTCAGATCAATGTGAAAAGATCCATTTTCACTGCTTACATCGACAGATGCGATACCGTAGAAAAAGCAAAAGCTTTCATCCAGAGCATCTCCAAAGCTAATCGAGACGCCACACACAACTGTTGGGCTTATAGAGTTGCTTCAGACAACGAATTTTCTGAGAACTCCTCAGATGCAGGAGAACCTTCAGGGAGCGCAGGATTGCCAATTTTGAACACACTCAGAAAATCCAATCTTGGCAATATCTGCGTCGTGGTTAGTAGGTATTTTGGTGGTGTCAAATTGGGAATTAGAGGTCTTATAAACGCATATTCTGAGGTAACAAGGCAGGTTGTAGAATCCTCGAAGATCATTACCTTAAGACGATTGTTCAAGGTGAGTATAGAAGTTGACTACCATTCTCTGGGGCGTGTAATTGATTTCTTTAAACGCACAGAAGGACAGGTGCTTGAAATTAAACATTCCACAAGAGCCGTTGTGACTGGAGTTTCCACAACAGTTCCCGATCAGTTCACAGTTCAGGATCTGGAAAAAGTCTGGTGGGGGAGCTCGTCATGAAGCGCCATCTCGCTAACTTGATCATACTTACAGTATTTGCAATACTGTTTCTCGTAACATACTGGATGTACTCAGTCGAGAAAAATAACCTTCAAAAGGCAAAGCTGTCAATTAGAGGCTACGAGCTTTACGCCCAAGAACGCTACGGTGAACTGAGCGAATACATTGAAAAAAATCGCCTGTCTGAACTGAAATACCTACTCATAAAGTCCCAAGAAAGAAGTTTTCAGAACGACTTTTCAGAAGCAACAAGTGCCTTTAATCTGGGAAATTACGCAACTACGGTTGATATTATCAGAAAAATCCTTCAAAACATGCCGCCACAGAAGCAGGACAGATACGACGACTGCCTCTATCTTTTGTCTCTGTCCTTAGTGAGATCTGAGAGATGGGAGGAAGCAAAGATAGAGCTTGAAGAACTCGCCGAAATGCAGGATTCTGAATTTCAAAAAAGAGCAATAGAGCTCTTAAAGGAACTATACGAGAAAACAGGCGATGAAGAAAAGCTTCAAGAGTTATCAAAAAGACTGGAGGGAAATAAGCAGTGAAAAAGCTTTTTGGCACGGATGGTATAAGGGGTGTTGTGAACAGGGATATTACAGCAGAGCTGGCATTCAAGATAGGACAGGTTCTTGGCTTCCTCCACCCCGGAGAAAAATTCCTCATAGCCAGAGATACCAGGGAATCCGGAGAAATGCTTGTACACGCCGTTGTCGCGGGGCTTTCATCTCAGGGCGCTGATGTCTACAAATGCGGTGTGCTCCCAACTCCTGCCGTGGCAATGTTAACAAAACTCGACAGCTGCAAAGGAGTTGTCATCTCGGCTTCTCACAATCCGTACACGCACAACGGGATCAAAATCTTCAACGGTGGCTTCAAACTGCTTGATGAAGAAGAAATAAAAATTACCAAACTGCTGAAAGAAAACACTATTCCCAGGAACCATCAAATCGGTCGCATTTTTGAGTATTCAGAAAGCGAAGACAGATATGTGCAGCAAGTGGTTTCAATGTTCAAGGATAGCGATTTCAGAGGCATAAGAGCTTACGTGGATACGGCAAATGGAGCATCTTACAGAACAACACCAATGGTACTCCAGAATTTGGGAATAAACGTCACGGTTCATTATGCAGAACCAAATGGAAAGAATATAAACAAAGAATGTGGATCTCTACATCCACAAGCCCTTTCAAGAATTATGGAAAACGCTGACATTGGAATCCTTCATGACGGCGATGCAGATAGATGTATAATCATCTCTGAGGATAAAAGAGAGGTCAATGGAGACAAAATAATGGGCTTACTTGCTCCATTTCTACTTGAAGAAGGACGACTACCAAAAAAGACTGTCGTAGGAACAGTGATGAGTAATCTGGGTCTGGAACAATATCTCAAGGATAACGGCATACTGTTTTTGAGAACTCATGTTGGAGATAAATACGTGTTGCAGAAAATGCTGCAAACAATGGCTAATTTAGGAGGAGAAAGGTCTGGACACATAATTTTTCTTGATAGATCGACAACGGGAGATGGGTTGATAACCGCCCTTGAGTTCTTGAGATTAGTCGTCAAAACACGCAAAAGCGTTTCAGAGCTCAGCAGAACGATTCTCGATTTTCCCCAGATTACAGTTAATGTTGAAGTAAAAAATAAATCAGTTGCACAATCTCCTCAGGTAATGGAGACTATAGAAAGTCTTCAAAGGCCTGATACGAGAATCATTGTAAGACCTTCTGGAACCGAAAATGTCGTACGCATCACGGTAGAAGGAAATCAACAGAGTGAAATCGAGAACATTGCCCATAAAATTGCTGCTGTAGTGTGTTCTTTGGATAGATCATCTGCACAGTAGTTCTGCAGGCTGTGTGATAATAATTTGAAACATTGGTGGAAAATATCTTCACCACAAGGAGGCGAAGCGAAGTTCCCTGATCAGAACAATGCAGGGCACGTGCACAAATATGGAACAGGTGGGTATCTGTCTTGGATCAAGCTCTATTTCACTTTATTCACCTAACAGAGAACCGTTGTGGACACTTCACAAAGGAGATCCACTAACAGCGTTCAAGGAAGTCATATCAAATCTGCCATCCACGGTATCAATAGCGGTAACCGGCAGAAAACTCAGAAAACACCTCAAAACGGCCGTGTTATCTGAAGCTGAGGCCACAGAGATCGCATACCAAGCCCTGAGAGACAAATACGGCACATTTGACGGCATAGTCAGCGCCGGAGGGGAAAATTTCACTCTTTACAAACTAAATGATAACGGATCCATCGCAACGGTGTTCACAGGCAGTAAGTGCGCTTCGGGCACGGGTGAATTCTTCCTACACCAGCTGAAAAGAATGGAGATAGACCTTTCTGATCTAGACAGAATCAAAGCAGATGGTATCTACGAACTCTCTTCCAGATGTACAGTTTTCTGTAAGAGCGATTGCACACATGCTTTAAACAGAGGAATTCCCAAAGAGATAGTACTCAATGGCCTTGGAAAGGTCATGGCGGATAAGATTCTCAATCTGGCCAAATCAGCTGACTGCAGAAATGTGCTACTGGTCGGGGGAACAACAAAGAATCATCTGATGATTAATCACCTGAAAGAATACTTGGACTTCGTCGTCCCATCTGAAGCGGTTTACTTCGAAGCACTGGGAGCATACCACTGGCTAACAAGACATAACATTGCTCCTGTTGAGAAACGTGTTCTTCTAAACGTGGAAAGAAAATCGACATTTGAGACGCTACCTGCTCTGAAAGAGTACTTGTCAATGGTGGAATTCAAAGAAATGGACAGAGGCGTGGCTGCTTCAGGCGATAGGTGTGTTGTTGGTGTGGACGTTGGCTCTACGACGACAAAAGCGGTTCTTGTTAGATTAAAAGATAAGAAGATTCTCGCGAGTTGTTATCTGAGAACCTTGGGAGATCCCATAAATGCATCCATAAAATGCTATGAGGCAATAGAGCCTCAAATACCAGATGGTCTCGAGGTAGTTGGAATAGGGATCACTGGTTCGGGCCGAAAAATTGTGGGTCTTCATGCGAAAACCAGAGCTGTTTACAATGAAATTATGGCGCATGCGAGAGCAGCTGCGTTTTTCGATCCTGAAGTGGATACAATTTTTGAAATTGGTGGTCAGGATGCGAAGTACACTTTTTTGAATGAAGGAGTTCCGTGCGATTACGCTATGAATGAAGCATGTTCAGCGGGAACTGGTTCGTTCCTTGAAGAATCTGCAAAAGAATCTCTTGGCGTCGACTATACAGAGATCGCCAATCTGGCTCTGAAGGGAGAAAATCCTCCAAATTTTAGTGATCAGTGCGCGGCGTTTATCAACAGTGACATCAAGACAGCTATACAAGAGGGAATATCCCGGGAAAACATATGCGCTGGGCTGGTGTATTCAATATGTATGAATTATTTGAACCGTGTTAAAGGCAACAGACCCGTTGGTAAGAAACTCTTTATGCAGGGTGGAACTTGTTACAACAAGGCTGTTCCCATCGCCATGGCCTGCTTAACAGGCAAGAGAATAGTCGTTCCCCCGGAACCCGGCTTGATGGGCGCATACGGGGTGGCCCTTATCGTCATGGATAACTTGCAAAATGGGACTCTCCAGCAGCAGCGACTGACTCTAAGAGAACTCATCAACCGCAAGGTTAAGTACCTCACACCTTTCACCTGTCCTGGTGGTAAATCAAAATGTGATAGAAGGTGCACTATAACTCTAATAGAAATCGACGGCAGAAAAATCCCGTTCGGCGGATCTTGCAACATGTATGAGAACATCAGGCTTGAAAAACCGATAGACGCGGAGGACCTCGATTACACTGAACAGCGTGAAAAGAGTGTTTTTTCAATTCCATCGGTAAGATCACGCTCCGAGCCAGCTCAAACAGTTGGCATAAACAGATCTTTCACCATGAATACCCTCTTTCCATTTTTCAGCACCTATTTTGCAGAACTCGGCTTCCAAGTTGTGTTGCCTGAAAAACCAGCAGACTCTGGTAAGGAACTGCTGGGAGCGGAGTTCTGTTTTCCCGCAGAACTCTCGCATAGATTTTTGAGGAGTCTCATAGATATGCGTCCCAATTACATATTTTTGCCAAGAATACGTGGCTATAGAGTTGAAAACTCAGAAAATTACAACGTGTTCTGTCCATTTGTCCAAAGCGAACCAGATTGGCTCCAAGCAGATCTTCCAGAAGTAAAGAATTTCAATCTAATTTCTCCTAATCTTGATTTTTCAGCGCCAAGAGAACATCTTCTATCACAAATGATCGAATTGGGAAAATTACTCGACACAAGCCCATCAACATGCCAAAGGGCTTTTCTGCGCGCAGAAAAGGCTCAACAGGCTTGGGAGGCACATCTCAAGAACTCGGGAAAGGAATTTCTAAAGAGAGTAGAAGAAGGCAAGATCGGTATTGTGTTCTTTGGGAGATCTTACAACGCCTTTACAAAGCACGCCAATCTCGGTATACCAAAAAAGGTTGCTAGCTACGGTTATCCTGTGATAAGTTTCGATGCATTGCCCTTTGAAGACGAAAAAGGTTACGAAAACATGTACTGGTCATGGGGAGAAATGATTTTAAAAGCCGCGAGGTTCGTCAGAAAGCACCCGAGTTTGTATCCAATCTACATAACAAATTTCAGCTGTGGTCCGGATTCGTTCATCCTATCGTACTTCAAGGAAATAATGAAGGGCAAGCCTTCCCTCATCCTGGAACTCGACAGTCACACGGCTGACACGGGTGTAGAAACTCGTTTAGAAGCCTTTTTTGACGTTATCAAATATGCAAGTGCATCTCAAGACACACGCCGTTACAGTAAACCTTTGTCAGTGAAAATAAATCGTAAAGGCGTTTTGATCACACTCGAAAATGGAGAGACCACTGACTGGTCAGACAGTCGTGTAAGGGTTGTGTTCCCAACGATGGGAAAACTCGGAGTGAAATTCCTCGCCGCCGCTATAGAACACAAGGGAATCAAAACCACTGTGTGCCCTGAGATTGGAGAAGCAGAATTCAAACTTGGTCGAGGTAACTCATCATCAAAGGAGTGTCTTCCACTGCAACTGACTTTGGGTAGCTTGATAAGATATCTCCAAAATCGACCCAAGGACGAGATAACACTTTATTTCATGCCGAGTACCTCTGGCCCCTGTAGATTCGGACAATACAGTGTTTTCATGAAATTATGGCTGAAAGAAAACGGCATCAGAAATGTGGGGTTGCTCTCGCTGAACTCTGAAAACGCCTATGGCGGACTGGGTTTGAATTTCACTTTAAGAGCCTGGGTTGCTGTGATCGTGTCAGATGTGTTTTCGGACGTGCTGAGAGCACTTCCGGCTCTCAGTTCCAGTGAGAAAGATATCAAGTCGATGGTTGAATCGTGGGAAACGCGAATCACGAATTCTCTAAGAAATGATTCGTTGAATGACGTTCTACACACAATTGACAAAATTGCCACCGAAATGTCTTCATTAAACCTTGCAAAAAAGTTTGATTCCGCTCCCAAAGTTCTGTTAACGGGAGAAATATTTGTCCGCTGGGATGAGTTTTCCAGAAAGCGCTTAGAAGATCTCTTTTCCAGTGAAGGAATTGTGATGCACATTTCGCCTGTTCATGAATGGATTTACTACACAGATTGCCTGTTCAGAAAAAGGCTCATTTCCCCAGATTCAGGGGCTTTAGACCAAATCAAGAAAATATTAGAAATCGCTGTGAAAAGATATTTTGAAAGAAGAATAAAAAAATCCTTTGCGCGATCGGGTTTATACAGTTTTCGAATGACACGCGTAGATCAAATAATGAAAGTGGCTTCGAGCTTCTTAAATCCCGTGCTGACTGGCGAGGCCATTTTGACAATAGGCACCACACTGCATGAAGTCTTGGATTATTACGATGGGGTCATCTCCATAGGTCCGTTTGGATGCATGCCCAGCAGAATATCAGAGGCTATTATCAAGAGTGCTCTACATCGAGTTGGAAAAGCCAATGCACCGTTTGTGGCATTAGAAGCCGATGGTAATCAGTTCACACCCTCTATAGAAAGCAAGTTAGACGCCTTCATAGTTCAAGTAAAGAAGGCTTATCGAAGGAGGACAATGTCTTGAAAATAGGAATAGCGCAGATAAATCCAATCGTTGGAGATGTGGAAAACAACACAAATAAGGTAATTAAAACAGTAGAGAAGCTGCTAAAAGACAAACCCGATGTAATACTCTTTCCTGAATATTCGATACCAGGATTCCCCCCGCATGGGCTTCTTTTATATTCATCTTATATTGAAGCATGCCAAAGGGCGATAGAAACCGTTGCAAAGAGATTCGCAAGTATAAAAACGGCTGTTGTTGTGGGGTCAGTGGAAAAGAGTGAAAGTGATTTGTACAACACCATGTTTGTCGTTAAGAGCGGCCGTGTTGTGGGACGTTTGAGAAAGAAAAATCTTCGACATTTGTTTTCTTTTAGAGAAACAGACTACTTCAAACCAGCAAGCTCTGATTTTGTTTCACTTTCACCAAATGCCGATGTCCTCTTGACAAACGACTATCAACAAAACGCGGTCCGTGGAGGCATTGTTCTCTTCAGCGAAATCTGGCCCTTTACGGGAAAAACCGCCACAGAAAGAACATCTCTGTTGACAAATTTTGCGCTGCAACATCAATGTTCTTTGGCATGTGTTAATCTTGCTGGAGCTCAGGATGGGATTGTTCTACATGGCAAAAGTCTTTTCATAGATCACAGAGGTAATCTATGCGCTCTGAAATCGTTTTCCGAAGATGAAATAGTTGTAGATACAAAAAAAGGTTGCGAGCACTTTAAAAGATCCACATCGGAAGAAAAAATCGAACAACTCTTTCGTGCTCTTGTAACTGGAACTCGTGATTACGTCATCAAGAATGGTTTTGAAAAGGTCATTCTGGGGCTCAGTGGTGGTATAGACTCCTCACTGGTAGCTGTTATTGCTGTAGAAGCACTTGGAAACAACAACGTTGTGGGTGTCCTGATGCCATCTGCTTACACTTCTAAAGAAAGCATCGAAGACGCTCACAAGCTTGCTTCTAATCTGAAAATAAAAACCCTTACGTTACCCATTGTAAAGCCATATGAGATGTTGAACGAAATTCTGGTATCGGCATTCAACGACAGTGAATTTGGGATCACCCAGGAGAACCTTCAAGCACGACTTCGTGGGGTGATCTTAATGGCACTCTCTAACAAATTTGGATGGCTTGTTTTGACCACTGGAAACAAAAGTGAGATAGCGGTTGGGTACTGCACTCTCTACGGTGATACCGCGGGCGCCTTGGCTGTGATAGGAGATGTCTTCAAAACAGATGTCTACAGATTGGTAAGATGGTATAACAGAGCGAGATCACCAGTGATACCACAGCGTGTGCTCTCAAAGGCTCCTTCTGCTGAACTCAGAAAAGGCCAAGTTGATCAGGAATCACTACCTGATTACGATGTGCTTGATAAAATTCTCAAGGAGATTCTAAATAAAAAGGGGATCTCAGAGATAGCAAATCTTGGATATCCAGGCGTCGTGGTGGAAGATGTTGTCAAAAAAGTGTTGAAAAGTGAATACAAAAGAAGGCAACTTCCTCCTCAAATAATCGTCTCGGAAACGCCATTGGGGCACAACTGGAGTATGCCAATTGCAAACAGGTGTCAAACTCTATGAGACAAGAGCTGGGGGCTTTCATACTCAGCGCTGGAATATCTCGGCGATTTCCGATGAATAAGTGTCTTGTGAAGATAGAAGAGAAGCCCCTCTTGCAATGGAGCATAGATCTTGTGAAATCTCTCCCCGTGGCCTTCAGAGCTTTAATAGTGAACCCTCAGTGGGAATCGATTAAGAATAGCTTCGATGCCAATGGTTTTGAGATAGTCGTCAACAAAGATTACTTAGAAGGGATGTCATCTTCTCTTCGACTTTGTGTTCAACAAGCTGTTCACAGGAGTTTGTCTGCCGTTCTCATTTTTCATGGCGATATGCCATTCATCTCAAGAGCATCGGCGATGGCTGTCCTCAACGAGTTTTCAAAATCTGAAAAGCCAGTGGTCTCAGCGTTTTACAATGGAGTAAAGGGTTTCCCCACACTCATAGACAGAACACTTTTTTCAAGAGTAATGAGACTCACGCAGGATCGCGGGCTGAGAGAGATTTTCTTGAAAGATCCCTCAGTTTTGAGAAAAATAGAAGTAGATGATCCTGGAGTAGTCTTCGATGTTGACACAATCACAGATCTCAAGCGGGCACTGGAATGGGGGAAAAGGGTTTGGTAACGTTTCTCACAGGTGAATCAGAGGTTTTGAAGGAGAAGTACATAGAAAAAATCGCATCCAGCTTAGAAGCTAAGAAAATGCGTTTCAGCGCCGAACAATTAGAAGACGCTGTAAGGTGCCTTTCTCAGCCGGCTCTCTTTGAAGAAAACATTGTTATCGAAATTCCAGATTTCGATAAGTGGAAGAAAGAATGGAAAAATCGTTTTCTCAAAGCCGCTGAGCATGCACATGAAAATATTGCTATCATCGTAAGAACCTCTCACAGTACAGGCAGCGGAGGAAAAACCATCACACTCAGTTGTCCGAAACCATGGGAAGAATCGAAATGGAATGAATATATCTTACAAAGACTGAATGCCAATGGCATTGACTTTCACACAGGCGTGGCTGAAGCCTTGTTCAAGAAGATTGGCCCCAATGATTGGTTGATCGAACGAGAAATAGAAAAGCTTTCAACGTTGGATAAGAAAATTACCATCGATGATGTTGAATCCTTTGTTTTCAACCACTGCAAAACACGTATCGACGAACTGTGTTTCTCGATATCCGAGGTGCGCTTTTCGAAAACATGGGAAGTGCTCAACCAGCTTCTTTCCTATGAAGATCCAGTGGTAATAGCCGCAAGCATCGCGAAACATTTCGTCGATCTTTTCAAAGTTGTGGCATTTGTCGAGGCGAAGAAAAGTTATTCCTGGCCATATATCTCAAAATTATCCAAAGAATTGCAAGTTCCGTCGGTGCGCTTAGCGCGATTTCTGGGCTTCAAGTTCAAGGGCCAGAAACACAACCCTTTTAATCACACTGCGAAATACAGCTTGCCCTTGTTGGAAAAGATACTGAAAATCTTACAAGAGCTGGATAGAGAAATAAAGATTCAAAAAGTCCAGTCATTCACACTACTCAGTCACATAGTGAAGATCAAGAAAGTTCTGGAGGCAGACGAGGCTTGAAAATAATCTTTAGAATCACAAGGCAAAATCGTTACAGTGTGGTAGCCCTCAGCGGTGCAGTGGCCACCAAGAAACCCTATGTGAAAATTCATTATGCGGAAAGTATCGACGAAGTGACTCTTGTATCACCACCTGCGGTAGTCGCTTATTCGTTCATGAGCTTTGATCTTCCATGGATTGAGCACGAGGTAAAAACACTTTCAAAAATGGGCTACACGCTCATCGCGGGGGGAGCTCACGCAACGGCGAGGCCAGAAGAATGTCTCTCTTTGGGATTCAATCATGTCTTTATAGGTGATGGTGAGGAAAACATCCTGCGATTCATAGACGGTGAACGACTCAGAGTATTTGACGGATTGGAAAAAAGGGTTGACCTCGACGATTATCCTCCCTTCAATCCAGTTCACAGCATGTACATGCCAGTAGAGATTAGCCGCGGGTGTCCGTTTAATTGCTCATACTGTGAAACCCCACTAATTGCAGGCAAAAAAGTAAGACATAGAAGCATTGACTCTGTTGTCTACTACGCAAAAATAGGCCTCAAGAACGGCAAACGTGTGGCGCGCTTCATAAGCCCCAACGCTTTTGCGTACGGTTCTGAGAATGGAATTACTCCCAATGTTGAGTTCATAGAACTTCTTTTATTTCAACTCAAAAAGCTGAACATGAGGGAAATATACTTTGGAACATTTCCATCCGATGTTCGACCGGAATCTGTTACCCAGGACGTGCTGAAAGTCCTTCGAAAATATGTCAAAAACAGGCACATAACTATCGGTGCTCAAAGTGGAAGTAACGCGATTTTGCGCAAAATCAAACGAGGACACACAGTGGAAACAATAAATCAAGCAGTAGAGGTGATCCTCGAAAATGGATTCATACCCGTACTGGATTTCATATTTGGATTTCCCTTTGAAACCGATGAAGACATCGAACAAACGGTTTTCTTAATCAACAGATTAGTTAAACAGGGAGCAAAGATTCACGCCCACACATTCATGCCATTACCCGGAACAGAACTGGAAAATGCTGGAGCTGGAGATGTGCCAAAAGATCTTAGGAAGACACTGGGTCGACTCGCTTCAATGGGGCATCTCAACGGATTCTGGGAAAAACAGCGATTATTGGCAAAGCAGTTGGCAAAACACTGAGCACAGCGGTTTCTCATACCCAAGTTAACCTGATATCATCTTCAAAAACAATCTTGAACCTTGGTGCTGACTACCATTAGCTCCATTTCGTCCATCCTTAGAGGCTCTCTTTTCCACATGCCAGCGGTTCCACCCCAGATGTGTTTCACAGAAAAACCCGCCATTTTGAGTAACTGGACTAATTCCGAAGCTACAAAACCTTTTTCCTTGACTAATACCTCTTCAGGCGCATCTGGAAGCAAATCGGCCAGCGTGTGTATCTCTGTTATCGTCAAGTGATCAAACCTTCCAGCTTTAACGTCTTCGTCAGTGTACATACGAATCATACGGAGTCCATTCAGAGCCGTTAATATGAATTTCGATCCCTTCTTCAAAGAGGTATTTACATTTTGAAGAATCCTTAGGTCCCTTTCGAAAGGATCTTCTTCCATAGAAAGAAGTCCAAATGCTCCCTCGCAAAGGCAGATGCAAGCATCACAGGGTTCTTTGATTTTGAATTCGACAGCATCCGCATGCACAAATTCAACACTCACCCGCTCTCGTTGACAGGCTTTTTTCGCCTCATTCAGCATGTTTTCCGAGATGTCAACACCAATGACACGATATCCCCTTTTTGCCAGTTCTACAGAATGCCTTCCCGTCCCACAGCCCACATCCAGTATAAGTGAACCTTTCTTTAAGTTCAGCTCTTCCTCGATGAAATCCACTTCGTATTTCGTATTCTTCGTGAAACTCTCCTCCATATACTTGGATGCGTGCTTGTTGAAAAACATTCTCCATCCATTTTCAACAGTCAACAGTGATCACCAACTTTCCGTTTCTGAATCATATCACAAAGCGGATGTAACTATCAGTTGACCCAACTGAAGTTAGGTTCTATCAACTAACCACAAAACAAGAAAGAAATGGTGAAATTCACTTAACACTACGTCTAAATTTCGTATGATACCATAAGAATGGAGGGATTGTTTTGGCAGAAAAGTTCTGTTCCTTTTGTGGAAGACCAGCAAGTCAGGTATCTAAGCTTATAGCTGGCCCGAATTCGTACATCTGCAATGAGTGCATTGAGCTCTTTCACGATCTTCTGACAACAGACAAAAGGGTGCGTCGCGAAACGAAAAAGCAACTTCCAACTCCACCAGAGATCAAAGCAAAGTTGGATAACTACGTGATAGGTCAAGAAAAAGCCAAAAGGATAATTTCAGTTGCTGTCTACAACCACTACAAGCGCGTGTTCTTCGGTATTGATTCAGATGACGTAGAAATAGAAAAGTCAAACATCATGCTTATAGGCCCAACTGGCTGTGGTAAAACACTGATGGCAAGGGTTTTGGCTAAGATACTCGATGTTCCTTTTGCCATAGCGGACGCGACACCCTTAACAGAAGCTGGATACGTCGGTGAGGATGTTGAAAATGTTGTTCTGCGACTGTTGGAGGTCGCTCACTTTGACGTTGAAAGAGCCCAGTACGGCATCATATATATTGACGAGATTGACAAGATAGCCCGGAAATCCCCCAACCCTTCAATAACAAGAGATGTTTCCGGTGAAGGTGTTCAGCAGGCGCTTTTAAAGATCGTGGAAGGAACCATAGCAAACGTTCCACCACAAGGAGGAAGGAAACATCCTTATCAGGAATTCATCAAGATAGATACTTCCAATATTCTCTTTATCGTTGGTGGTGCCTTTGACGGCCTTGATCACATAATCAGAGAAAGAATTCAGGATTCTTCCATGGGATTTGGTGCGAACGTGAAGAGCAAAAAGGAAATGCGATTAGGAGAAATTCTATCTCACGTTATGCCTGAAGATCTGATGCAGTATGGACTGATACCAGAGTTCGTTGGCAGATTCCCCGTGTTGGCCACATTGAACGATTTGGGTGAAGAAGAACTCATCAAGATACTTCTTGAGCCGAAAAACGCCTTGGTCAAGCAATATGAGAAACTGATGCAGCTTGACAACATAGAAATGGAGATATCTCGCGAAGCTCTTCGCGCAATTGCTCGCAAAGCTGCGGCTCGTGGTACCGGTGCTCGAGCATTGAAGAGTGTTTTCGATGAAGTTATGATCGACGTCATGTTCGAAATCCCTTCAATTAAAAACGTTGAAAAGGTTATTATCACCAAAGACGCTGTTGAAGGTACGGACAAACCTCAACTCATCATGAGGGAAAGTGCATGAGTCGTGTGGTCTTAGGCATAGAAACTTCTTGTGATGAAACTTCAGTAGCGGTGTTAAAGGATGATAAGATCCTTTCAAATATTGTTTCATCTCAGGTGGAGATCCACGCTCGCTTTGGGGGAATTGTACCAGAAATCGCCTCCCGAAATCACCTTAAAAATCTGCCAATTGTGTACAGAAAAGCTTTAGAAACGGCTGAGGTTGACCCACACGATTTGGACGCTGTAGCCGTTACACAAGGACCTGGGCTGGTGGGCGCATTGCTTGTTGGACTGTCTTTCGCAAAAGGCCTAAGTCTTTCCTTAGATATCCCAATGGTACCTGTGAATCATCTTCAAGGCCATATCTACGCCGCGTATCTTTCACACAGGGATTTGACTCCTCCGTTCATTGCACTGATTGTATCTGGTGGTCATACAGAAATAGTTCTGGTTAGAGATGGCTTTAAGGTACTTGGAAAAACTCTCGATGACGCCGCAGGAGAAGCCTTTGACAAAGTTGCCAGAGTCCTTGGTTTGGGCTACCCAGGTGGGCCGGCCATTGAGAAAGCAGCTTTAGAGGGCAGTGACTCTAAATATGATTTTCCTCGGGCACTTCTTTCTGATGGAAACTTCAATTTCAGTTTCTCGGGGCTGAAAACATCCGTGATGTACTTCATCAAGAAGAATCCTTCATGCAGTATTTCTGATGTGGCTGCTTCGTTTCAAAAAGCCGTGGTGGACGTTTTAGTTGAAAAAACACTTTTGGCAGCCGAAAAATACGGAATAGACAGAGTAGTAATTTCCGGTGGTGTAGCGGCAAACACTTGCCTTCGACGCGAGATGAGTGACAAGGCGATCTCAAAGGGGCTCAAGCTGTATGTACCACCAAAGAACTTGTGCACTGATAACGCGGCGATGATTGCACGCGTTGGGCTTGAAAAGCTGTCTGAAGGCAACACAGCTTCTTTAGAGATTAACGCTGAACCCGGTTTACAGTTTTAGCTATTTTTTGTTTTATTCGTTCACTCTTTTCGGGAAGTAGTACCACATGACCGCTGTCCATAAGAATGATTGCTCTTGTCTGTGTTCCGTAAGTTAGATTCAATACCTTGCTGGAGAAATCTGCGGAATCTCTTATTTTTCTGGCTATTGAATTGTTGACTGAGAACACGCCCATGACCCGCTCCAGGTTCACGAAAACACCCTTACCGAACTGCCTGAACAAATCCACGCACTCCCTTTCAAAACCATTCTCTCATATGAAACAACATTGGAGTCTCGTCCGCTTTCATCAACTTGTAATTGACCACAGTCCCGTTGTATACCACATGATCGCCAGCAGTTAATTTACCACAAAGTTCACACTCAAAGTACGCCAGAGTTTTTCGCAGTACCGGCAGCTCGAATCTTTCACTTTTGAACCATTCAACTCTGGTGAATTTATCCACATTACGCTGAGATTTATAGCCAAAGAGTTCCCCTATAGCCCTGTCCCGCTTTGACAACACCTGAATGCAGAACAAGCCACTTTTTTCAATTATGGAGGCTGTAAATCTTGACGGAGCAATAGAAACAGCCAGCATCTTGGGTTTGTACGACGACTGCATCACCCAAGCGGCGGTCATCCCCGCATTTTCCCCCTCGTGAGCAGAAGACACAATATAAACTCCGTGCGTTAACAGGTCAAATGCGCTTTTCACTTCCATAGTGGCAACCCTCCTCAATGCCCGGCTGATGTTATACTACCACATAGCTGCAACCAGAAAATGAGAAAGTCGCAGTTTTGATAGAATCGATGATCGAAACGCATATTCCTTAGTTCAGCGGGATACCAACTCTTGCACCAATCTATTATTGGTTCAGCAACAGAAATTGTCTGTTCGCATCAACTTTCCCCAAAATGCTAAGGGAAGGAGTGGTGAAAACATGGAAGATATCTTACTCGTAAAAAATCTGAAGAAACACTACAGAGATGTCCGAGCTGTTGATGATATCAGTTTCTCGGTGAAAAAAGGAGAAATAACTTCTATTCTTGGGCCGAATGGAGCAGGGAAGACAACAACTGTGGAGATCATCGAGGGATTAAGAAAGGCAGATGCCGGGGATATCTATCTCTTTGGAAAAAAGGTCAGCCACATCGATGCAAGCATAAAAAAATCGATGGGCGTTCAACTTCAAACAACAGCTTTTTTCGAGTACCTTACAGTAAAAGAGACGATAGAACTGTTTGCAGGACTCTACGGTGTTACTGTGGACTCAAGAAAAGTTATTGAGGAATTTTCTTTAATCGATAAAACAAGGAGCAAGGTGAAGGAGCTCTCTGGCGGCCAATTGCAAAGGCTTGCTCTTGCTGTGGCCGTTGTGAACGACCCAGAGATAATCTTCCTCGATGAACCAACCACAGGCCTTGATCCCCAGGCAAGAAGAAATGTGTGGGACATAGTTTTGAAGCTGAAAGAAAAGGGTAAAACAATAATACTCACGACACACTACATGGAAGAAGCAGAGAAGCTCTCGGATCATGTCTACATAATGGACCACGGAAAAATCGTTGCGTCCGGTACAGTTGAAGAACTCGTGAAGTCGCTTGGAATGGAGAGTTTTGTTGAATTTTCAACGACTCAGTCTGAGAAAGCACTGGCTCTTCTCGAAGGCGATTTCAAGATAAAGGCTGTTACAAGAGAGACGCTGTCCATTCCCACTACAAACGTGGAACAGACGCTTCATGTGTTGTTCAGTAAATCACACGAGAACGGCTTCAACGTAGATAATGTGATTATTAGAAGACCAAATCTTGAAGACGTCTTTCTTCACATAACAGGACGCTCGTTAAGGGATTGAGGATGGTTGCTATGAAAATAATCAAGCTGGCAAAAGGTTTCTTTATAAATGAAATCAGAGAATTTAACGGCTTTTTCTGGACATTTGTTTTTCCCGCTGTACTTTACTTCATACTCGTTTCTGTCTTCTCTGGGATGGGATCTTCGGGTATATCCTTCAAAATGGGTGTTCTCGCTGATGAAGAACTCACGGGATTGGGAAGCATTCTGAATGAAGTTCTCGAACAGGTAAGCCCTGAACCTTTCAATGTGATCAATTACGAGAACATGGAACAAATGATGGATGATTTGAAATTCAATAAAATCGATGTCGGCGTGAGGATTCCCGCAGGTACCAGTTCTTCTTTGACAAAATCTATTGTTTTTCACCAAGAACCAGCTAAGATAGAGATTTACTCAGTTTCTGCCAGAGGAGAATCGAAAATGGCTCTGCAAATTCTCAAGAATATCTTTGAGCAAGTAAATTTGCAGATAGGAAAGGAAACGGCATCACGCTTGGGCAATGTTTATAAAGACATTGAAGTATCTGCAGAAGCAGTGACTCCATCAGATGAGTGGAAATTTTCGTATTCAAATTACCTCTTCCCGGCAGTCATATTGATGGCCATTCTTTCAATCTCGATGTTCAATGCTCCAATTGGGCTCATATACAACAGGGTTAAGGGTATAAACAGGCGATTGTATACAACAACGATAGGATCTTTTCACTATTTTTCCGCCTTCTTTCTGTTTTTGCTTTTCTCTGCATTGCTGTCAGTGAGTTTGCTGTATGTTATAGGCACAACTCTTTTCAAGGTAGATCCTGCGATAATGAAGATAGAATTTATGGCCAAGATTGTTTATTCCACCGCTGTACTTTTCTCAATAGGAATGATGATAAGCTCGTTCTGCAAGAAATACACTACAGCAGAGGTGATAGGACAGATTTTCTTTCAAGTGTTCATGTTTTTAGGAGGTTTCTACTTTCCTGTATTGAATTTCGACATACCCCAAGCTGTTAAATGGTTTGCCAAAGCTTTACCAACAACATATCTTGTGGAAAGCCTCAGAGCCTCTCTTGGATACGATGTGTATTCATTCTCTGAAGCAACGTTTTGGACAGTGCCTTCTGTGTGGCTCGGTGTATCTTTGATTGTATTCATTTTCAACTTCAAGCGGGTGATGAGCTATGAATAAATCCTTTTTTCAGATATTTCGAGCACTGAGTTTGGAGTCATTCAGAAACAAGCTCGAACTCTTCTTTTCTGCTTTTTTTCCAATATTGTTGTTGATTCTCTTTGGATTCGTGTTTGGCAGCATGTCGGAATCAACGGAAAAGAGAAGAATAGCAGTAGTTGTGGACGAAAACTGCCAGGAGTTGCTCACGGCTTTAGAAAAGACGGATTTATGGAATCTGCTTCTATATGAAAGCACCGAAGATATGATGGATTCTATCAAGAATGGAAATTCAGCTTTTGGAATCCACATTTCTTCCGATAAACTTCAAGTCTTTTATACCTCTTCAGATCCTGCACTTGAGCCGGAACTCAAGATGATGCTCCCCGTTATTGAGACTCGCACAGAATCTGCCATTAACAACATTAAGAGTGCGCTTGAAGTAGTCGAAAAAGAGGTGCAGGTGAGCGAAGTCAAAACAACTGAACTTGATTACATAATAACAGGAGTGATCTCCATATCCCTTCTGACCAGTGGTATGTTTTCAATGATAAACATATTCGGAAGGTACAAAAAGCGTGGGGTGTTGAAAAGAATAATCGCCTCACCAGCGAAGCCTATCACCTTTGTCTCAGGTGTCATTTTGGCGCGATTTTTGATAAATATCCTCGCTGCTGTTATCTTACTTCTGATATCAAAGCTGATGTTTAAGCCACATTATGTTATTAACTGGTACTTGTTCATTCCAAGCTTCATATTCATTTCCCTGGGTATGATGGGATTGGGAATTCTCCTTTTGGTGATATTCAAAAGATATGAGTCCGCACAAAACGCCGCTTCCATATTAAACATAATTATGATATTCTTCGCAGGGGTGTACTTCCCGCTTTCATGGATGCCCAATTATCTAAGATGGGTTGCCTATGTGCTGCCTGTCAAATATGCTGCAGATCTAATAAGGTGCTCAACGGGTGTTGAAAGCATGCACATGAGCGTTTTCTGGGCACTGAATGGCATTTTCTGCATCGTCGGTGTTCTGACATTATGGATGGCAGCCAATTTGTTCATGAAGAGTGATTAAAAAATGGAGGTGCTTCAAGATGGAGTGCGTGAACAAGTCAAGAAATCTCCAGAGGTGTAATTGCTCGTATCCTGGCTGTCCGAGAAAAGGTATCTGTTGCGAATGCATAGAATACCACAGATCGCGCGGAGAACTTCCAGCATGTTACTTTTCAACTGAAGACGAGAAAACCTGGGACAGGTCCATAGCTTTCTTCAAGTCTAAAAAATAAGTGGCAAGGGTATTTCTCGTCTTTGAAGCCGACTCTGGCTCTTGACATTTGACATTTTTTTTGGGAAAATAGCAACGTGCCGGGGACGTGGTGCAGCTTGGTTAGCATGCTGGTCTGTCACACCAGTGGCCGCGGGTTCAAGTCCCGTCGTCCCCGCCAGTCGGGAGGGTGACCCCTCCCGTTTGTGCTATAATTTCACTGAGGTGAAAGCTTGAAGTTACTTCTTGGAAGGCAAATAGCACTCCTGGAGTTTATCCATGTCGATCTCGCGATTTCCTGGTTAGAGGAACACTTCTCGGGAGCAAAAATTTACATAACAGGCAGCGAAAAGGGTTTTGTGTACCTTTCAGAAGAAAATCATGAAATGCTGCAGGGCAGTGAATTCGATATAATAAAGACCCCGTATGGAAACATCGCTATCGCCAGTGGAGAGCTGTCTCTGCTGCCAGAACTGTCTGCCAAAGCAAGAAAGGAAAACTCTTTGATGCTCGTGCCTTTCCTCAAGGTTCAAGAAATTTCGGAGCTACTTCAGGCCAAGGCGTCTTTTTGGGTGCTTTCGCAAGAATTCAGAATACCCATCATTGCGTTGATTAATCTTAGAGAACTGTGTCACCATTATTTCTGTGCGCCAGGACCTCGTTTTAAGCAGAGGAAACCCATTGCCGACTCGGTAACACCTCTAACACTTGATCTTGAGATCTCGAAAACCGACAGTGGCCTTGTTTTGACCGTGTAACAAGCGCATTGAGGAGAATCTCATTATGTTGTTCCAGAAGATATTTCTATCTCTTCTTGAATCCAGACTGAAAGATAAGAAGCGTATTTTGCCAACTACTCTTAGCTTCAAGAAACGCAACCCTGGTGTGTTGCGCGTGGCCACTGTTCAAATTAACTACATTCGACTGTCTGGTATAGTAGAGTTTTCTCTTTTCATTAACCAATATCTTCAAAAGATGTCGAATTTTTCACCAGACTTGATTGTGTTTCCTTCTCTCATGGATTACCTTCTCCTTGGAACTTTCCCTATAAATCTTTTTTCAAAGGACAAAAGGAAGCTGCTCAAAGATATGAAATTCTGCCTGCATCTTCTGAATCGATCTGTTGTTGAATACATGAAGATGATTTCCCAGATGTGGAAGTGTGGAGTTGTTTTTGGAACATCCCAGGGTGTTGCAGGTTTTCTCAACGGTTCTGAGACAGAGAGAGTCTTTGAAACCAACAACGTTAAAGTTCTGATCGCTTCGAAGCAGTCAGTCAGGAACAGTTTCTATTTGAGAAAACACACCGATGCAGAAGTTAAAATTGTAGCAGTTCCAACCGTCGGCATCCCATCATATGATGACTGGAGCGAGAAAATCGGAATCTGGGGGCACTCGCAGCTTCTCGGATTTTATGGGTTAAGGGCAACGATGAGTGGAAACTTTTTCAATATGAAGCTCAAAGACGCAGCGGAAATCACCGCACCAATACCCCTAACTGAGAAACTCGACGGCTATATCGCCAAGAATACCGATACAACAGACGACGTTGTTTTGCTCGCAGAACTGGACATCGACAGACTCTCGAAGTACATCGCTTCTCGAAAAATGAGCCACAATAAGTACCGCCTCTTTCTAAAAAACACATGAAAAACCTCTACGGGAGTTGCGCCTTCAGGTATTCATCCCAGAGAGAATCCTGTGCAAAACGGGTGTTTGAATAGCCGAAACTGTCTATATCTGCAGATGAGTCGGGCAAAAAGATGCTCAAAGCCAGGCTTGTAGATTTGGCATTTGTCAAACGGCTGTAAGCAACCACTTGGCTGAAAGCGGAATAAGCGCTGGACGCGGCGTTTTCGTAAGCGCTTAAAACCTCGCCCAAATCGTATAGCTCTGGACTATAACTGTAGCAGGTCAGTCCCAAAGTGTTGGGAAGAGTCAGATCAGATGATTCGTTCAAAAAAGCGTTGAGCTCGTCCATGGACCTGTCCATTTGGTGAGTATCGTACACAGCGAGGGATAGGTTTTGAGACAGTACATCAAAGTATTCGTCAACAATTCTCTTTGAAAAACTCAGCGGATCCAATCCATCAACATAGGCGAGAAATTCATAATTCCACCCTTCACCGGGTTCTGAATAAGCCGATGCAACTATGAAGTCAGCAGTGTTTCTCAGTTCATAAATCACTTCAACAGATCCCATGAGACACGCATCCATTCCCAGAACATCCCACATCGTTCCTTCAAGAGCCTGCACGATTTCGCCTGCAGTTAGAAAGTCTCCTTGAGAGTCGTCATAACCAATGCCACGCACTTTGTAATAGGGAGATGTATCATCCCATGCAGATCCGTGATTCCAAATAACGATGGCTTTGTGAGTACTTTCCCATTCAGAGATTGTTTGAGCGCAGCTTTGAAGGAGTTCCCAACTACCAGAGTTCACTTCTCCTGAAGAAGGATCAAACAACTCAATTCTTTCAGAAGCTCTGTTTTCAGTAAGAGCATATAGCCCGTCTAAAATATCGCTGTCTGGTTCATCCAGAAGGTATACAACTGCTACGTTCGTATCAGAGGAAAGCATTTCCTCTATGTCGGATAAAGCATAACTATAAAGATTGTTGTCCGATGCCAGCCACACAAAAACGATCCACGAAGGTGTGCTCACATTCACTGTAAAATCCGCATAAACGCCGTTCTCGGTAACAGCTCTCAGTGAGTGGACTCCCGCAGAGGTGAAGAGAACGGGAATGATCACCTTACCCGAGGAATCAGTGTAGTGCCACAAGTCACCATGGATGGAATAAAAATCAGAGTCATTTTCTGTGATTTTGATCCCCACTCCTGGAATGGGTTCGTTTGAAATATCAACCGCTGTCACTTCCAGGTAAGCGACACGGCCGGCAACTACATTTTTGTCACTCACCAGGAGCGCGGATGGCTGATTTACAGATGGCTGTGAATAGACCGCGGTTAATTCAAGTGGTTCTTCTACGCTCAGATTCAATTGGTTCGATGTGGTATAAAGCTCGCCGTTTTTGGTCCAATAAGAGAATACGTAGCTTTCTATCTTTTCTATCTTTTCAGGAGCTTTGTAGGTAAAATACCCACTCTCCCAGCAGGTGAAATTTTCTACAAGCTCTAAGGGATTACTGTTGATGATCACCTTGTACTCTATATTTTCAAACTGTACAGAATATTCAGTCGCTCCCATAACAGCAATATCTCTGGAAAAGTCACTCTTGCCATCATTCCACGACAGATTTGTTACGCGAACATCATCGCCTTGAATCGGGCTTAGATCAGCTTTAGAAGGTATCTCAACATGCGCGACACTTCCAGTGGGAAAAGCTATTCTCACTGGAAATGAATACGTTTTAGAGTTAACGATCACGGGATATCCTTCCATGTTAGATCTCAAGGAAAGTTCACATAACAACATAGGACATCCCGACAGTAATGCCAGAACGGAAACAATGCTTGCAAGCAAGAAAATGCTTTTGTGTTTTCTCATCATGCTCATCCCCTGAAGAGATCAGATTGAGCGAAAAGCCCAAACATCCCGCCACTGTGTATAAAAAGAACCCTTTGACCTTTAATCGCAACACTCAACATTCCCCTGAACGCCTTAGCTGTGTAAACAGGATCGAGTATTATCCCTTCTGTGCTGGCGAGATAGCGAATCATTTCAATGTCCTCACTGGATGGTACGGCGTAAGCTGGACCCGAAAAATCATTGAGTATTGTTATTTCTTCCTTATTCACAGCAACATCTATTCCATAAGGAACTAAACCCCGTATCAGTGAGAGAATCTTCTCAACAAAAAAAGTGGTGTCGCGTTTTGTTACGTTAATTCCAAAAACCGGCGTTCTGTAGCCCAGATATCGCAATCCAGCGATGAGTCCTGCGTATGTTCCCCCGCTTCCAACAGCACAGTAAACGCCATCTATGGTGTTAAAATCTACCTGAAGAAGCATTTCCGAGACCGCGTCAAGATATCCCATCGCTCCGAGAGAGGTAGATCCCCCCTCAGGGATCACGTAGACTTTGTGATGCTTTTTCTCGTAAAGATCCTTGTACTCCTCAAATATTTTATCGATTTCCGAGTATTCCTTTTCAGATACTCTTATGATATCGGCTCCCAACAGTGAATTTAAAAAGAGGTTTCCATTGAAGATATCTGTCCCACCTTCCCGCAAGAATAGGACAGGCTTCATACCTAACTTGACGGCAAGATGAGTTGTGGCCCGTGCGTGATTTGACTGAATACCACCGCAGGTAAAAACAACATCACAGTGATTGTGAAGTGCTTCACCAAGCAAGTATTCGAGTTTTCTTATTTTATTACCACTTGACACAAGCTCTGTCATATCATCTCGCTTGATCAATATCTCTATACCATGTTCTTCACTGCATTTGTAGAGTTTTTCTAACGGTGTAGGCAAACGAGAAAGATTCAATTTCATTTAAGACTTCCCCCCATTTCACAAAGTACCGATCTGAGGATGTTCAACACTGTGGATGAATCAGAACTCGTTTTCAGCATCCCCCGTCTGCTTCCTCCTCCACCTGAGCTGTTTTTTAGCCTTTGCTTCATCGTTTTCACAAGCCTCCCGCAGTTGATTTTTTCGGTTGTAGCGATTGTATATCCATCTTCAACAGCACACACAACGATATCGGCAGAGGAGTACTTGGGTAAGGCTGAAGAAACTTCTTCGTGACCTTCATACACGAGAACCGAGAATCCACATATTTCGAGAGGCGCAGCGGATCGTGTTATTTCCCGAGCGAGATCCTCTGAAAGAGCTTTCTGTCTGGAACTCAAGTGTTTAACTTTGGCTAAAAGAGATTCCACCCTTGAAGACATTTCATGAGTGGAGCTCGTCAAGAGGACGGACAGCTTCTTGAGCGTTTTTATTGCATTCCTGTAGTTTTTCAAAGCTCTTTCAGCCGCCATGTAATAAATCCGCGTGAGGTTACCCTTTACTTTCTCCGTATCTACAATTTTCACAATTCCAATTTCTCCCGTATTGCTTACATGAAATCCACTGCACGCAGAGACATCGTAATCTCCAATGGAAATAATCCTCACAGGTTCCTTGATCTTGTCGCTTAAAGGCTTTCTCAGTCTACTCAGATCGATTTCATTTCGTTTCAAATATTCAATATTGACAGTCAAACAGCGTCTGATAACATCGTTGGCTGAATTCTCAGCTTCTGATAGCGCCTCTTCTGTTAGAAAGGGTACATTTAGATCCACAGTCGAGACATTTTCACCCATGTGGAAACCAACAGTTTGTATTTCCGCAACTCTTAAAAAAGCCGCAGAAAGGATGTGCTGGGCGGTATGTTGGGCGGCAATATCTCGTCTCCTGTTTTGATCAATTTCAGCTTCGTACTCCCCTGGCTCAATATAAGCTGGTACAACGTGATATGTCATTTCATCCTGCTCAAAAACCGAAAGCACCTGTACAGACCCTATTTTGCCCCTATCACCCAGTTGCCCGCCTTTGCCATCGGGGTAAAACGGACTTTCTTCCGAAACAGCTATGAATTTTCTTCCATCTCTGTAACAATGCTTGATATACATGATCAATCACCACCGGCTAAATGTTAAACTATTCGTGATACGAATGATTAGGAGGTCTTAGTGTGGCTACCTTTTCCGTGCTGACTTCTTTGTTTATAATCATATTCCTTCAAAGAGTAACTGGACGCCTACTTCTTTCTATGATAGCAGGCTTTGCCGGCTTCTGCCTCATAAATTTCCAGATTTTGGGAAATATTCCCCACTTGCTCTTGGTAACGACAACTGATCTGGCTTTTCTGAAGCTAATAGCAACGGTGTTCTTGATCTATCTAACGAGTGAGATCATGCGCAAGTCTGGGGATTCAGAGAGATTCTCCTCCTCAGTACAAAAGCTTTTCCGAAATTCAAAGGGTGCAACAGCCTTTTTGCCTGCCATTATAGGACTAATGCCTATGCCGGGTGGAGCAATGTTCACCGCTCCAATGATACAAGATATTGGCAAAGACATGACCAACCTTGAGAAAACGACGGTGAATTACTGGTTCAGACACACTCTCGAATTCTTCTGGCCAGTGTATCCTGCAATGTATCTACTTTCAAGTCTTTCGGGTATACCAATAGCCAATGTTTCCATACGTCTCATTCCTCTATTTCTGGTAGCTTTTGCAAGCGGGTGGCTCTTTTACAACGGTTTAAGCTTCCCGAAAATCAGTATGCTAACCAGTAAAGAATGGAAGAAAATGATCCCGGCGTTGGTAATAATCTCAACGGGAGTCTTGATCTTAGTGTTCAAATTTGAGGGATGGTTTGCTCTACTGTTGACAACCAGCACCTACGCATCTCTCCGAATTAAATCTATTTTGCCAGCGCTAAAAGACTCATTGAAGAAAGTTGATATTTTCATCGTGTTGTTCATAGTGTTTTTGTACAAAGACGCACTCATGACGTTGGAAATCGGCACAAAACTTGCACAAGAACTTTCTTCGCTGGGACTAAATGTGATCCTGGTAGCTGTGATATTGCCCATAGTTGTCGGCATGTCAACCGGAATAACTCAAACAACGGTTGGCATCTCATTGCCCATAGTACTTGGAATGGGAGGAGCCAATTTAGCGCTCTTGACATACGTCTTTTCAGTTGCGGGTGTTCTTCTATCACCTGTTCATCTGTGTCTTGTGTTGACAAGTCAGTACTTCAATGTGAACTTCCTCCGAGTGTTACAGAAGATTTCACTTCCCTTAGCAATAACTTGTTCTGTGGGCTGGCTTTATTTGATATGATTTTCTGGGAGGATAGAGAAATGACCAGATTTATTGGTAAGATGTTTCCAAAGAAATCCCCGGTAGAACTGCTTCGTGAACACGCCCAAACCACAAAAAAAGCATCTGAATTCATACTTCCAACACTCGAAGCGTTCCTTTCTGAAAATACCGAGGCACTGAGTACAATTTCGAAGAGAGTTGACCAGCTTGAGCGGAATGCTGACGACCTCAAAGTACAGATAAGAGAAAGCTACTCGAAACTCAAATTTGTCTACTTTGACAGAGTAGATGTTCTTACAATTCTCCAGCAGGAAGATGCCGTCATAGACGCAATAGACGATTTTGCAAAGTACGTGATGCTGAACACCTTGGAAAAACCCCTCGATAAGGAACTGGCAAATCTACTCTTCCAATTGGCAGGAGAAGCTTCGCGAGCCATTGATGTGATGTTCAAAAGTGTTGAGGGACTCATACTGGTAGTGGAGTCGTCGTTTTCTCCCAAGTCACTCCAAGACGAAGAGAAAGAGGCGCTTGAAGTAGAAGATTTGGAAGCTTCAACGGACAAAACTTCAATTGAAATAGGAAAACGTTTGTTTTCTATGAAAAACTCCATCCATCCTGTTGACCTCTTTTTCCTTGAAAAAGTGGTCAGGCTATTGGCACGAATAGCTGATCACGCTGAAAATGTCGTTGAAAGGATACGCATGATAACTCATTCTTGAATGGAGGCTGGGAACCTTGCTGCTGGCTTTTGCTCTTGTAACAGGCATGGGAATGGCTTTCGCAATAGGTGCAAACGATGTTGCTAATTCGATGGCGACAGCGGTTGGAGCGAAGGCTATCACGCCAAAGCAAGCGGTTATTATCGCGGCAATTTTGGAATTCCTCGGAGCAGTCTTATTTGGTGCTCATGTGACATCTACTATCACGAAGGGCATAATCGATCCTGGTACTGTGTCGAATCCCAACGTGCTGCTCTGCGGAGCGTTTGCAGCCTTGGTCTCGTCAGCCGTCTGGATCATCGCTGCGACACTCTGGGGTATGCCCGTTTCGACAACGCATTCGATCGTCGGAGGAATGGCAGGATTCGGTATCGCCGCAATGGGCTGGAGCGCTGTTAACTGGTTAAAACTCCTCGTGATCGCATCGACATGGATCCTCTCGCCTCTTGCAGGTGGCGTTCTTTCTTATTTAGTGTTCAAAATGATATCACTCCTGATTCTCAGGCAAAGTTCTCCAGAACTAAAGGTCAAGCGGTATGCTCCTTTTATAGTTGGAACAATAGTCTTCATAATTGTTTACCTCTTTTCACTTAAGACTTTGCACCAATCCCAGTCTGTGAGCATCGTATGGTCTCTTCTAATAGCCGTGATTGGAACCTTCGTTTCGCGATATCTCGTAAAGCAGTGGTCAAAGAAAAGTAATTTGAGGCAGTATGATTTTGTTGAATATCTCTTCAGAAAACTCCAGATAATGACTTCGTGCTACGTGAGTTTTTCGCATGGAGCAAACGACGTGGCAAACGCCATCGGCCCACTTGCTGTTATTTACTGGGTTATGCAGAATGGCAGCGTTGGTTCTCATGTAACCGTCCCTCTGTGGATACTGGGTTTAGGCGGAATTGGTATCTCGCTGGGCGTTTCTCTCCTTGGCTACAAAGTTATGAAAACTGTAGGAGAAGATCTCACATCCCTGAACAACACACGTGGATTTTCCATAGATTTCAGCACTGCTACAACTGTTCTTGTTTCCTCTGTGTTAGGAATGCCTGTGTCTACCACACATGTAGTTGTTGGATCGGTAGTTGGTGTTGGCATGGCAAGAGGAATAGAAGTTGTCAACATCAAGGTGCTCAAGACCATAGTCACTTCCTGGTTGCTAACAGTCCCATTGGCGGCACTGCTTTCTGCCATTCTTTTCAACGTGTTCATAAGGATCATTTAAAACTTCTCTTGGCAACAATGGCCACCAGAAGGCCGTACAGAACTAAAACAAACAACGAAACAACAGATACTCTGAGAGAGAAATTGGTACTGGCAACAAGGTTCAAAATTTTCAGAGTTCCTGCTGCAAATGCGAGTATTCCACCCACCATGATATGGGCATCGGTCCTGAGAAAACTGTGCTTTAAGTCAATGAGTCCAAAAACAGGAACCAAACTGAAAACGAACAGGCAGAGAGTAAACAACAAATCCTCTCCAACAAAAAGCAAGGCAGTGGTAAAACCGAGAAATATCTGTATGCACAGC
>Ga0190359_1000161_pt1 | contig 43972 bp, 36 predicted proteins | sample 48721823_MG_FD_161269 | JGI IMG/M metagenome (GOLD analysis project Ga0190359, IMG submission 161269) | Hydrothermal vent microbial mat bacterial communities from Southern Trench, Guaymas Basin, Mexico - 4872-18-2-3_MG | ecosystem: Environmental > Aquatic > Marine > Hydrothermal vents >...
CCTGTCAATGATTCTTTCGTAAACAGGTTGTCATCAACAGGAACATTGAATTCGACCTTCGTAAACCTGATCTCCCCCTGACCTCCGGCAGGGCCTCTGTCAGAACCCCGTGCAGCCTGACGGGTCCCCCTTTTTCCTGCGCGGGCACCCTGCCCCGGTGTGCCTGACACACCCTCCATCCGGGTTTTGCGCACAAAAGGAATCATAACACCTTCCACATTTTTGTATTCGTCATAGCTTACCAGACGATTTAGGTCACGGCCGTTATAGTTCATGCGGGTGGACGATTTCAACAATAAATAATCATTTACATCAATAAAAAATCGGGTCACTACTCCTCTGCCGCGCGTATATTTTATTTTATACACCGGTTTGCCATCCATATCGTCTTTTCCTTCAAGCGTAAGGTTATCACGGATCTCTTTCCAGGACTCAAGTGGTCCACCCAGTTTTGACCGTTCCTTTATCATCTGAACAAGACGTGCCGGCATTTCCCGCACTTCACCCGAACGGGGTGAGATAAACCATCCTTGTGTTCCGTCAAAAACCTGTATCATTTTACGTCCCTGCATATCCGATTCATAACGGATTTTATCTCCTTTCGTCAGGATCGTAAAAGGCACTTCCATGGTGCCGCGCATAGTTACCCCCTTAATTCGGGTTGTTTTTACCGAAGACAAATGATCATATCCGGATGCTTTGGCATGGTTTGCCAGGACATCATCCAGCGACTGGCCCGAAAGGAAACCGAAGGAAGCCAGAATCATCAAAAAGAAAAAGCTTAATTGTTTCATAGCATTAAAATTAAAATTAAAATTAAAAAAATCTCTTATTCATAACGCAGTGCTTCCATAGGGATCAGGTTGGCGGCCTTACGTGCCGGATACCACCCGAAGAAAACACCAACCAATGCGGAGAAGATAAAAGCCAGAAATATAGAATACGAAGTCACGCTAACCGGCCATCCCAGTATGGATACAAACAGACGGGACGAGCCCACCCCCAGGATCACTCCCAGCAACCCTCCCAGGAAGCTGAGTAAAATGGCTTCCAGCAGGAACTGTCTCAGAATATCTTTACTGCGGGCACCCACGGCCATACGCAGGCCGATTTCACGAGTACGTTCCGTTACGGATACCAGCATAATATTCATGATGCCGATGCCGCCCACGAGAAGGGATATGGCAGCGATACTGGCCAGGAGTCCCACCATGGTATCCGAAGTAGAGGTCAGCATATCCAGGATCTCCTGCTGGTTACGAATACGAAAAGGCACGTCCTCATCATTGCGGGCAATATGCTTGCGTTGCCGCAGCAGATTGTCTATCTCCTGCTGAGCCTGGTCCATCAGTTCCTCCGAAGCAGCAGAGACGTAGATCATCTGAATACGTGTGGTCTGTCCACGCAGACGGCGCTGTACGGTCTGGAAAGGAGCATAAATCACATCATCTTCATCGGTACCCATGCCCGACTGACCTTTGGCCTGCATCACCCCGATCACACGAAAAGGGATATTTCTGATACGCACCCGTTCTCCTACCGGGTCGGCCCCCTCGCCAAAAAGATTCTCCACAACGGTTTTCCCCAATACACACACCTTGATGCCCCGGGCAGCATCTTTATCCGTAAATAATGTTCCGGATTCAATCTTCAGATCACGTATCTCAAAATATTCCGGATAAATACCTGTGATCTGTGTATTCCAGTTGTTGGCACCGGCAATCACCTGGGCACTGGTACGGGCCACCGGACTCACATATTTTACCGAAGGACATTCATCCCGTATTGCCCAGGCATCATCAATCACAAGGCGTTGGCCTGTGCCTGCCCCTGACGACACCCCTCCACGAAAACTGGAGCCCGGAAAGACCATCAGTACGTTACTCCCCAGTCCGGCAATCTGTTGTTCGATACTTTTGCGTGATCCCTGACCGATAGCCAGCATGGCAATCACAGAGGCCACGCCAATAATTATGCCCAGCATCGTCAGAAATGAACGCACCTTGTTTTTATTCAGGGAGCGGTAAGCAATGATAAATAAATTGATATAACTCATGATTGTTCGTTTTCCTGGTAATCTTCATCTTCGTTATCTTCATCTTCCTCTTTTGGCAGCTTCTGCAATTCTTCCCATGCATTTTTCCGGTTTTGTACCATCACTTCCCGGTGTATTTTCCCATCCCGGAACATCACTTTTCGAACAGCGAACTGAGAGATATCCGGCTCGTGCGTCACCAAACAAATAGTGATTCCTTCCTCATTCAGTTTCTGAAAAATGTCCATGATCTCAAAGCTGGCACGGGTATCAAGGTTTCCGGTAGGTTCATCCGCCAACATAATGACCGGGTTATTGACCAGAGCACGGGCAATGGCCACCCTTTGCTGTTGTCCTCCGGAGAGTTGACTGGGATAATGCATCATCCTGTCGGCCAGCCCCACCATCTCCATTACATGTCTGGACCGTTCAAGGCGTTCTTTTTTCTTGATCTCCCTGTTATAAAACAAAGGCAACTCAACATTTTCCAGGGCTGTGGTACGTGCCAGCAGATTATAGGTCTGGAACACAAATCCGATCTTGCGGTTTCGCAGATGGGCCAGAGCATCGCGGCTGAGCGTATTCACATCCACTCCATCCAGGAAATACTTCCCCGAGGTGGGCAGGTCCAGACATCCCAGGATGTTCATGAATGTGGATTTTCCCGACCCGCTGGGCCCCATAATGGACACAAACTCTCCTGCATACACATCCAGATCCACTCCACGGAGGGCATGTACCTTAACCTCTCCCATGTCATACACTTTCACCAGCGACCGCACTTTAATAATATTTTTATCCATAATATCCCTGTTTATCTTCTCCCTCTTCCGAACTTCGGCAGGAATGGACTGCGCTGCATCTCTGAGGAGGATTGTTTCTTTTCCGATGACATACTATAACCGGTAACCACTTCCATACCTTCCTTCACTTCCCTGCCTGAAATCTCGGTATATCTGCCGTCAGACAGGCCGGTACGGACACGCACGGGGCGGAGGGTATTATTTTCAAGAACCCATATATTCCCAATGGGTACTTTCCGGGAAGCCTGCTTGCCGCCTGCAGTAGCACCCCCACCGTTCATAAAAGCGCCGGATTGTCCGCCTTTCTTTCGCATCTCCTGAAATTGTTTTATGCGCTGGTCTATCTGTGCATCGCTCATGCCCATCGATTTCATCCTCTGACGGATACGCTGCATTCTCTCATCCTGTTTCTTTTTAACCGAGTCCGGAAGATTCTCATTATAATGTTCCAGATAACTTTCCGGTGGATGGAAGGTCAGAGCTTTTACCGGCACACGCAGGACACTGTCCGCCTTGTTCACATAGATGGACAGGCTGGCTGTCATGCCGGGCATCAATTTCATTTCCGGGTTGGGCACATCAATAATCACGATATAGTTCACCACATTGGAGATAACCACCGGCTGCAACCGTATCTGTCTGACCTTACCGTTAAAATTATCATCAGGATAGGCATCCACGGTAAATGACACCTCCTGCCCCACCTTCACCTGTCCTATATCTGCTTCGTCCACATTCGCTTCCACCTGCATCTTTGTCAGGTCGTTCACGATCTGAAACAAAGTGGGCGAATTAAAACTGGCTGCCACGGTCTGCCCCACTTCAACATTCCTGGAAATAACAATCCCATCGATCGGAGAAGTGATGGTGGCATACCCCAGGTTGGTCTTCAGCCTGTTGAGCTGTGCTTCGGCAGAATAAAGGTTTGCCTGGGCCATTTCGTATGCATCCAAGGCTTTCTCATAATCTATCCGGGCCATAACCTTTTGTTTATAAAGTTCACTGGTACGTTTGTAATTCCTTTCAGCCTGCCTCAATTGTATTCTCATACGCTGTACCGAGGCTTTGGCATCAAACACCTGGGCAGCCAGCGTGGTGGTATCCAGACGGGCTATCACATCCCCTTTCCTGACTTTTGAGTTAAAATCCACGAAAATCTCATTGATCTTTCCCGACACCTGGGTTCCAACTTCTACCTCTGTCACCGCCTGCAGCGTCCCGGTAGCCGTCACCTCATTCCGGATATTCCCCCGGTCAATCTTTACCGTCTCCCAGGAAACGGAAGACGACCTGTCGGACTTACGGAACCATAGAAAATATGCAACGGCACCCAGTGTGATCACCACCAGGCCAATAATTATTCCTTTTTTCATTTTTTAAAAATTTTACTTGAAAAATATTAAAAACGGATGGGTTTCCCCAAATAAAAATCAAGAATCTTCTTCTTGAAAATAAAATCATACTTATTTCTTATCAGAGTCACCTGTGCATTGGCATAATTGTTTTTTTCTATCAGATAATCCGTAGCGTTCAGGAGCCCAAGATTATATTTTTTTTCCACATCCAGATATGATTTCCGGGCCGACAGTAATTGTTCGTAAGCAGCGGCAAAACTTTTGGAAGCAACTATCAGGTCACTAAAAGCCTGCTCCACTTCTTTTCTCAGTTGTACTTTTACGTTTAATTCATTCAGGCGGGCCGTCTCAATATTAATCATGGACCGTTTTATATTTGTTTTTACCTGTTTACTATTAAATAGGGGAATACTAAGAGATAACCGTACGGATTGTCCGAAGTTGTCCCATACCTGATTCTGGAAAGGATACGGTCTGGATTCCACCAGGGCCTGCTGTTTGTCAGCCAGCACTTTTTCAGTCGGGTCCGAAGCCAGATATCCGATTTCCTGGGTTACGGTCGTATAACTACGGTCGTAAAGGGAGCGGGCGTTGGAATATCCCGAGCTGAGATTAGCTGATAAAGATAAACGCGGATACATGGCTCCACGGGATATTTCAAGATTTTTTTCTGCACTCATCACTTTCAGGGCAGCGCTTTGCACTTGTGGCTGCGTGTTCAATGCTTCCTGATAAATCTCGTCTGTTTTGAGTGTAAGAATCCGGGTGTCAAGGGAATCGGGCAATTGAGGCCTCACCACATCAAAACCGGCATTCACCGGGATCTCCATCAACTGCATCAGGTTCACCTTGGACATCCATAACTGGTTTTCAGCATTGACCTGCGCATAATGATCGATAGCCATTTGTGATTTCATCTGTAACAGATTGCTCTCCGGCAGCTCTCCCATCTCTACCAATTTTTCGGTTCTTTCCACCTGAGCTTTTGTCGAAGAAACTTTGTTGCGCGCATTCTCCAGTTGTTCATAGGCAAACAATACCTGTACATATCCCAACACGACATTCAACGTAACATTCTTTTTCAGGGTCTCCAGGTCCTTTTCACCGGCTTTCAGATCAATTTCATTTTGCTTGATCTTATTTTTTATCTGAAACCCGTTGAAAAGGGTCAGACTGGAATTCATGGAAAAACTATTGCTGGCAAAGTTATTGTTATTATACTGGTTGGTATAAGGGTCAATAGATCTCCCGAAGCTATATGACTGTGAGGCTGAAGCATTCAGGGTAGGGAGACGCTGAGCCCTGGACTGTTCATAATTTATCTGTGTCAGCCGGTTATTCAGCCGCTGCTGGTTCATCTGGATATTATTCTGTAAAGCAGTATCAATACATGCCTGAAGCGGCCACAGCCGCGTCTGCTGCGCTTGCGTCGTCCCTGTCAGAACAATCAAGACCATAAGCAAATAGAATCTGGAAATCTTCATCATGAAATATTTTTTTTTAATTAACGCAATTTAGACAATCAAAAAAAGGCTTTTATTCTGTTTGGTTTATTTTTTTATGATCACCTGTACCCAGAATTTTGTCGGTTGTGTCATTCCCTGCAACATTTGTCGTCGTTGTTCCATTTCTGCAGAGGATACAGACCTGCCTCCCCGCATACCTCCTCTGCCACCCACATGAGGTACTCCTCCCATAGCACCTCCACCGGTACGCATCCCCGGTCTTTCTCCTCCGGAAGGGGCAGCCTCAATGGATCCGGTCTCTATCCCCAATGAGAAGGGATGATCCGTTATATTATAATGCAGGGAATCCAAAGGGATACGTACCACATAGGACCACATGTTCCTGTCAAAATAAGCAATGTGCCCTGCCAGGCCTTCCTGCCTGTTAGCCGGGATAACAGATTCCGATCCTTTTCCCGAAAAGCCTGTCACTTTCATCGCCCGTCCGGGATTCCCCCGATGTAACGGTGATACAGGCCTTGGTTTTGACGGGCGTATGGGAGCCGGTCTGTTCCCGGCAATTTTTTCCCGTTTTAACGGGTACTGAATACCCATTTTGTGCTTTTTATGGCCTGTTGTATCTATCCACAAGGTCATACCCGTCACCATGATTTTCGTCTGAAGTGACCGGTCACGCACCCGCAAAAAAACATACAGATTTGCCGTATCATGTTCAACACTGAATGTATAAATCCCTTTTTTATTCCCAACCAGCGAATCTGACAGGGGAAGAGTAGCCATCCGAACCAGAGAACCCGGCATCTGCAAAGGTGGTGAGGTATATACAGGAAGTTTCTGGCATCCTTGTATCATTAATAAGATGATGATCAGAAACGAAAAAGTATAGAAGCTGTGTATACGATTTTTTTTCACGTTAAAATTATTTATGGTTATTTTGACAATTCCGATTAATATTTTATTCCATTAGAAGACAATTTTCCGTATCTTAATCCGGAGAAAAGCCGTTTGGAGGGAAAAAACTTATTTCCTGTCAAAACGTCAAAAACGAATCATGGAACGGATTTTGTCATGCTCTTATTATTACTAATAAATTTATTTGAAAAGGATGAATACGCCGCAAGAGATCAATCAAAGATACAGGAAAATCAACAAACTGGTTGCCAGACAACGTCTAAAAAAAGCACTGGAAGAATTGAAAGGAATATTACTGGATTCCCAGTTGGGAGAATTAATCACCACACTGGAGAATCTGAATATCACGTATGAGAGTATGTTAAAATATACGATGGAAGGAATCGACGATCCGGAAAGGATGAAGATATATAACCACCTGAGACGATCCATCCTTCAACTGAATAACCGTGCTCGCGAAAAGATTCTGGAAAAAGATACCACACGCCAGACCTCCGTTCTGAAACACGATTTCAGGATGCGGCAGCGTCTGAGCGGCAATGAGTATGTCAACACACTGGATGACCTTTATTTCGCCCATGATATCAGGGAATTACTGCAAAAGGATTATGGTCTCAACAGCCCTCTCCCAAGCGAGTACAGAAAACATCATGAGACCATCCGGAATATATTCAATTACCTATGGCTCACGGATGAATATACCGAAGCTACCCACGAACTGGTCAACATCACCCTCGACCACAGGAAATTTCCCTGGCACGAACGGGCTTTGTTTGTCAGTGCCATCACCCTTTCCCTCCTGAGATATTTTGATCAGACCAAATTTATCTTGCTGCACCGCTATTTTCTGGATTCGGAACCGGAGGTACGGGAACGCAGCCTGACAGGCATGATACTGGCTTTCTATCAATTTGATGATATCCTCCCCGTTTATCCCGAACTGGAAGAGATCCTGGCCGGTCTTGGGGAACAACATAATATTGAAAAAGACATCGAAGCCATCACCTTACAGATCATCCGCTCGAAAGAAACGGAACAGATCACCAAAAAGCTGAAAGAGGAAATCATTCCTGAGATCACCAAACTGGGACCCAACCTGCAGGAAAAGCTGAAACTGGATGAGCTAATCCCGGAAGATTTTCTGGAAGATAAGAACCCGGACTGGTCGAAGGTATTCAAAGGCTCGGAAAGTCTTTACGAAAAAATGGAAGAGTTCTCAAAACTGCAAATGGAAGGAGCCGATGTGTTCATGTCGGCTTTTGCCCACCTGAAAAACTTCAGTTTTTTCGAAGAGCTCATGAACTGGTTTAAGCCTTTCTTCCCGGATAATCCGGTAATTGACGAGTCTCTTGCGGGAGAAGAGCATGAATTTGACAAAAATACTTTCGTCGAAGGACTGTTTCAAACTCCATTTATTTGTAACTCTGACAAATATTCTTTCTGCATGAACCTGCGTATCATGCCGGCTGCCCAAAAACAAATCATTGTCAACCTGTTTAATGCCGAATTGGAAGGAATGAAGGAAATGACCCAAGAAGACAGTATGCTAAAACCTGACCAGAAAACAAAGGTCATTTACACTCAGTATATCCAGGACCTTTACCGTTTCTTTAAATTATATCCATTCCGTCATGAGTTTGACGATCTGTTCAGCCGTCCCCTGGACCTGTACAACAGCCGTTTTTTCGAGAAGCTTGTACATGGAAGCACTGTTAAGGAAACCATCGGAGCCTACTTTTTTGAACACGACCGTTATGAAGAAGCATTGGATATTTTCCGGCAATTGCAAAATGAACAGAATCCTCCCTCATACGAACTGACGGAAAAAATGGGATATGCCTGCCAGAAACTTCGGCGTTTTGAAGATGCCCTGGAATATTACAAACAGGCTGAACTTTTTGACAAAAACAAAAAATGGCTTATCAAAAAAATCGCATATTGTTACCGGGCTTTGAAAAAACCAGAAGAAGCCCTTAAGTACTATCGTCAAGCCGAAAAGAACGATCCTGAAAACATGTATATCCAAGCTTCCATAGGTCATTGTTACCTGGATATGGAAAAATTTAACCAAGCGTTAAAACACTATTTTAAGGTGGAATACCATCAACCTGACTCCGTAAAGATTTGGCGACCTATCGCCTGGTGTTATTTTGCTCTTGGCAAGTTGGACGAAGCCCGGAAGTATTACGGGAAAATCCTTGAAAAAGAGCCTACCCGACATGATTATCTGAATGCAGGTCACGTGGAATGGGCTCTGAATAACCGGACGGAAGCTATACGGCTATACGAAGCTTCCATCCGGCGAGGGTTTGTATCATTCCGCAATTTCCTGACCTCTTTCGAAGCAGACAAACCATGGTTGCTGAAAAACGGCATCGACCCCGATGAGATCCCTCTGTTGCTCGATTATCTGGATTACAGGACGGGGAAAAAGGGTTAATAGTTTAGAGATTAGAGTTTAGAGCTATCTACGTAGGGAGATACGTAGTTGTATTTTTGTTATATACTATTGTTCAGATATCTTTATTTGCAATGTTTTTAAATTCCCTCCTTATTTTCATCTTTTTTCCCTATATCGCTTATGTGAATTGAAAAAGAAGTTTTTTTAACTTTTGTTCTTGAATTATTGCCGGGAATTTCGTACTTTCAGAAAATCAATTAACAGGCATCGGTTTAAGCGTTTACACATGTTGTCATTTTTTAAGAAATGGTTTGGAAACAAAGGCAAACAGGGCAAACACACCGGTTCTACCGACCCCGTTCTGGATCTCGGGCCTGCAGCTACTTTGGACGACTCATCAAAAAAAATTCCTAAAGCAGATATTCACCGGCTGATGATCCAAGCTACCCGCATTCGCAAGACAAAAGGATACCATGAGGCGGTCCTGTTTCTCGAGGATCTTGCAGAATATTATTTAAAAGAAAGAAATACAGCACTGGTTACTACTGTCAATAAACTGGTGCCATATATGAAAAAAGACACACAGCTAACTTATGAAAAGGCCCGTCAGTGGTTACAGGATCTGATCGGTCGGTTGCCTGTCACGGATCCATACTTCCTGAATGTCCATATAACGATGGCCGAGTTGCTGGAGGTGGAAGGTACGGACAAGGCCATAGAATATCTCAAAAAATTCCTTCAGGAACATCTGCCCTCAGCAGATACATACTATCACCTAATCCGGCTGGCTGATTTCTACCGTAAGCAAGGTGACCTGAAACAGACAAAGAATTATCTGGAGCAAGCCCGACAATGGTGGGATACCAAGCTGGCTCGTTACCGCCTCATCAAGATGCTGCGCCGATGGCATCACAGTGCAGCCCTACTTTCTTTTGAAGGAAACGGCAGTAAAGACCCTGCCGATTTTCTCTTCCACCGTTTTATGGAGTTCGCCCTGGATATGGCCTGTGTGCTGGATCCGGTACAAATAGATGAGTTCCACAAAAGGAAAGACCAATATTACAAAGGCAAACGGGGATTTTCCGGAACAAGCCAGTTTGAGAAAGCCATTGAATCACCGGCGTTGCCAAAGAATCGCGACACCCTAATCCGGGACATTTTTGGTTTTGTCTTTGAAGAAATGCCTCTGATGTTGGGCGTGCCTGAAAAACAGCTACATTTTCATCCCGGCGACCCCGAAAGCCTGGATGAGGTGAGACAGAAAAAACTATTTAGCACCCGCCCTTTTACCCGGTATGAAGAACTGGAAAAGAAAATCAGGAAAATCGTCGGTTTATAGTTTATGGCTAATAATTCCGTGTTAGTAGTTCCGTGTTCATCTTTTTATGTGTTAAACTTTATGCTCTGCGCTTTGAGTACCGTGTTCTTATTCTTTGTTCTTATAACTTCTTCAGTTCCTCTTCCACGTTCCGGTATATTTCATCCTCCACGTTATTCAGATCGCCTTTTTCAAAAGATTCTCCGGTAATCTTTTCGTACAGTTCTATATACCGTTGGGAAATCTCCTCCACAAAATCCGGTGTCATTTCCGGCACCTGCTGACCTTCTTTTCCCTGAAAACCGTTTTCAATCAACCATTCCCTGACAAACTCCTTGGATAATTGCCGCTGTGGTTCTCCTTTAGCAAAACGCTCTTCATAACCATCGGCATAAAAATACCTTGAAGAATCAGGGGTATGAATCTCGTCAATAAGGATGATCTCTTCCTTCCATTTCCCGAACTCATATTTAGTATCCACCAGGATCAACCCTTTTTCGGCAGCCATTTCAGTACCCCTTTTGAATAAGGCCAGTGATAATCTTTCCAGTTCCTCATATTCATCTGCCGGTATCAACCCCGACCGGATGATTTCCTCTTTGGATATATCCTCATCGTGTCCGAAGTCGGCCTTGGTGGTAGGTGTTATAATCGGCTCCGAAAAACGCTGATGTTCTTTCATCCCTTCGGGCAGGGAAATACCACAAAGTTCCCTTTTTCCCAATCGGTACTCCCTCCAGGCATGGCCGGTTAGATATCCTCTGACCACCATCTCTACTTTGTATGGTTCAGCCTTATAGCCAATGGTAACATTGGGATGCGGGGAAGAGATTTTCCAATTTGATACAATACCTGCTGTGGCATCCAGAAACTTCACAGCAATCCTGTTAAGCACCTGCCCTTTGTAAGGGATCCCTTTGGGTAAGATCACATCAAAGGCAGAGATTCTGTCTGTAACCACCATAACCATATACTGATCGCGAATGGTATAGACATCCCTCACTTTTCCCTCATAGCGGGAAGTCATTCCCTCAAAAGCAAAGTCTGTTTTCAATAAAGCAACATCTTTTCTCATATTTATATTTCATTAAATTACTCATTCCGCATCTTTTTCCAAATCTTCTTCTTCCACGCTTTTCTGGTGGTTCTCCTTATCATAGGCATCCACAATATCTTTCACGAGGGGGTGGCGCACAATATCTTCCTGACCAAACTGCACGATAGAGATACCGGAGATACCTTCAAGAATTTTTATAGCCTGCAGCAATCCCGAATTCTTTTTCCGGGGCAGGTCAATCTGAGTAACATCACCGGTAACGATAAACTTCGAATTCATACCCATCCGTGTCAGAAACATTTTCAGCTGGTTGACGGTAGCATTTTGTCCCTCGTCAAGGATCACGAAGGCATTCTCCAGGGTACGTCCCCTCATAAAAGCCAGTGGAGCGATCTGTATGGTTTCATCCTCGAGATAAGTATTTAGTTTTTTAAAAGGCACCATATCCCGGAGGGCATCATACAGGGGTTGCAGATAAGGGTCAAGTTTATCACGCACATCGCCGGGCAGGAAACCCAAATGTTCTCCGGCCTCGACAGCCGGACGGGTCAGGATGATACGACGTACTTCCTTGTTTTTCAGAGAACGTACAGCCAGGGCGATAGCCGTATAGGTTTTTCCCGTACCGGCAGGGCCGATGGCCAAGATTAGGTCGCTGTGGGAAGCTTCTTTCACCAAACAGGCCTGATTGACCGTCCTGGCTTTTATCGGTTGGCCATCCACTCCGTAAATGATCGTATCCTCCTGATCCTTTTTGTTTTTCACGGCAGAATAAGAGTCATCCAAAAGAGCACTCAGTTCATCTTCTGTCAACGTATTGTGATGGTGGATAAAATCAAGGATCTCCCGTATCTTCTCTTCAAAAGCATAGATCTCCTGCGGTTCTCCCACTACTTTTATCTCATTGCCCCGGGGGATAATCTTGAGTTTTGGAAAAGCACGGTTTATACGCTCCATGGCCATATTATGTACACCATACAGCATCATCGGATCAATCCCTTCCAAATATATGGTCTTTTCTGACATATAGGTTTAAGAGAATTATTACTTTTGTTTTTGCAAAATAAGAGTATTTTTTCAGGATGTTACTATTTTTTTGATACTTTTTGCAGGAATGAATATAATTACACTAACCACCGACTGGCATCAAAGAGACTACTATATCGGAGCCGTAAAGGGAAAGATTCTTTCTCTTTGTCCCAATGCCCGTATTGTGGACATAGCGCATAACATCCCGCCTTTTCATCACCAAAAAGCTGCATTTATCCTCCGGAACATTTGGACTCATTATCCAAAAGGGACCGTTCACATTATAGGCATTCAGGCTGAAAGCAAGGAAAAACCGTTGATCATACAACACAGTGAACAATATTTTATCATGGCCGATTCAGGACTTGCCGGAATGATTTTCCCTGACGGACCCGAAGAAGTTTACAGGATTTCTTCCGACAACGAGGAAACTTTGTTTCCTGTTCTTGATAGGTTTGTCCCTGTGGCATGCGCCCTGGCTTCCGGTAAGAAACTTAAGGATATTGGACAACCGGCCGGAAAACTGAAGACCACACATCCGGTACGGCCCGCCATCGAAGAAGGGTTTATTACCGGACTGGTGATCTATATTGATTCCTATGGCAACGTTATCACGAACATTACGAAAGACACCTTCGAACGTGTCGGTGAAGGTAGACCTTTTGAGATACATCCTGGCACCGGCAGCATTCTGTATCGTATCACACACCTGAATAAACACTATTACGAGACTCCGCCCGGAGATATCCTGGCGTTGTTCAATTCACTCGATCTGCTGGAGATAGCTATTTATCACGGCAACGCCGGCGAACTACTGGGACTTGACATCAACTCTACCATACGCATAATATTTAAAAAATAACTTCTACATTATCCATGAACAATTCACAGGAATTACCGGATTATCTCCAAGCTTTTGACAGGCTGGTACATATTATGGACGATCTGCGGGAAAAATGCCCCTGGGACCGTGAGCAGACTTTTGAGAGTTTACGAAAGCTTACCATCGAGGAAGCTTACGAACTGGCGGATGCCATCGTAAAAAAAGATATGGAAGAGATCAAGATCGAGACCGGGGATCTCCTGCTCCACATTGTTTTTTACGCCAAACTGGCACAGGAAGAAAATGCTTTCACGCTGGCCGAGATAATCAATACGCTTTGCGAAAAGCTGATATACCGGCACCCACATGTATATGGAGATACAAAGGCCAACACTGCCGCTAAGGTACTTGAAAACTGGGAACATTTGAAACTGAAGGAAAAAAACAACAAGAAACATTCTGTCCTTTCGGGGGTGCCCTCCTCTCTACCTGCTATGATCAAAGCTTTGCGTATTCAGGAGAAAGTCAGTGGAATAGGGTTTGATTGGGAAAACAGGGAAGACGTTTGGAAAAAACTGGACGAAGAGATCAGGGAAGTTAAAGAACAAGCCGCAGATAAAGAATCCTCTCTACAGAAAGAACAACTGGAGACCGAATTCGGAGATCTTCTTTTCTCAGTCATCAATGCGGCACGTTTGTATGGAGTGGATCCCGAGGTCGCCCTGGAGAGAACCAACGCCAAATTTATCCGGCGTTTCACGGAGATGGAGAATATGACACGGCAAGAAAAAAAGACCTTTTCGGATCTCTCCCTGAAAGAAATGGACGCTTTGTGGGAAAAAACGAAAGAGAACGAAGATCACTGAAAAATGTTAGCCGGCAGCGGGGAGGATCGAAGAACAGGAAGAGTCAGAGTCGCTCCAGTTCATTTTTTAGGAAAAAAATCAATTCACGGACATATGAGAGACTGAAATCAAAACGTATACCGGCGGCTTTATAGATCTCCGGGATAGGATGGGAGTACCCCAATGAGAGGGCATCCATATATTGCCGGATGGTCTTTTCCGGATCAGACCGGTAATTTTTCCATATAGCAATGGCCCCGAGTTGGGCGATCCCATATTCAATGTAGTAAAAAGGCACTTCGAAGAGATGCAGTTGTGTCTGCCACGAAAGGCCCTGGTATTTCTCAAACCCACTCCAGTCTATGAGCGAGGATGAAAAATCTTTCATGAGCTTCATCCAGGCATTGTTCCTTTCTTCATGTGAATGTCCTGGATGTGTATATAACCAGTGCTGAAATTTGTCAATAGCAGCTATCCAGGGCAGGATATGTATGATCCCCTCCAATTGTTCTTTTTTTGCCCGTAGCAGGTCGTTCCTGTCGGGAAAGAACACATCCCACTGATCCATAGATATTAGTTCCATAGACATGGAAGCCAGCTCCGCCACCTCAGAAGGAAGCTCTTTATACTCAATCAGCCGGATCTCCCGGCTCAGCCATGAATGGATGGCATGACCTCCTTCATGAAACAAGGTTTCCACATCCCGGAGATTGCCTGTTGCATTCATATAGATAAATGGCAGGTTACTTTCATAGAGGGGATAATTAAAGCCGCCGGGTGCCTTATTTTTTCTGGAGTCCAGGTCGAGATACCCTTTCCGGTTCATGGCACGTAGCAGAGCTCCAAAGAGGGGATTGACCCTTGAAAAAGCTTCAGAAGTTTTCTCCACTAGCTCTTTTACCTCATTAAAAGGCTTCAGCGGCGGCCTTCCCAGCGGATCATGTTTCAGGTCGTAAGGTCTGAGCTTGTCTGTTTTCATCAGTTCCCTGCGCCGGGTATGCATTTCTTCCACCAGTGGTATAACCGTCTGACGGATCGACTCATGGAATTCCTCACAGTCACTTACGTTATAGTCAAAGCGACCTAACTCGGCAAACCGATAATCCCGGTAGTTATCGAAACCGGCGTTATGCGCCACCACAGATCTTTTTTCTATCAGCGTGGTAAATAATTTCTGCAAAGTCTCCGCATCCTCCAGTCGCCGTTGTGTGATCTTCAGAAAAGCTTTTTTTCTCAAGGCTCGCTCCGGTTCTTTAAGATAATTGGAAGCCTGCTGCAGGGTCAATTCTTTTCCGTCAAGGATCACAGTCATTTGTGAAGCGATCTTCCCGTATTCCTGTTCCAGCACCTCCAGCTCGGCCTTCAAAGGCACATTTTCTTCCCTGAACAGATCGTGGCGGTTTTTCACGGTACGGAGCAACACCTTATATTTCTCCCTGTCCAATTGCGAAGAGAGCGGATGAGACAGGAATTTTTCATCCAGCTTATCAGACCACCGGGAGATTTCAGGCTCGATCTCCGACACAAAGGTTTCAAACAACGCGGCATATTCCTTATTATCCGTATGACAGTTCATCCGGATGTACCGCCAAGCCAGCTCTTCTTCCAGCACAAAAGCCAGTTCACTACGGTCGGTAAGCCATCTTTCCATTTCTTCCGTCTTCCGTATATCCCTCTCTTGCAAATCATCAAACCAAGGCTGTACGTCTTCCCACCTGGTAATAATCAGATCGTCCGGAAGAAAATGTCTTTTCATCCGGGCGGGCTTCAACTCATTGTCCCTCATTTTATTAAAACTTTTCGGGTGGTCTGTAATCTAACTCTCTTTCTCTTTTCCTGTAAAAGTCTTATCCTGCTTCTTCTCTTCTTTTGGTTTCTCCGGGGTTTCCGTTTCTGAAGCAGATTTCTCCTCACTTTCTTCTGCCTTCTCTTTCTCTTCCGGGAAAGAAAGCATATCATTCTTCTGCAAAAGGTTATACCAGGAGATAATCTTTTTGATATCTGAAACATATACCCTTTCCCGATTATAATCAGGTACAACTTCGGCAAAGTATTCCTTCAGCTCTTTGGGATCCGATTTGGGAGAAATGCTTTCTTTTCCATCTTCTTTATCAAAAATGGCTTTAAAGACCTCTTTCAAAGGAATATCTTTTTCATGTGTAAACACAGATATTTCTTCCAGCGAATTGATTTTTTCGGAAGAAAAAGCACTGGTTCTTTTCCCTGTTTCAATGTTTTCCACAATGATGGCGTTACGGCCATGAGCCACAAACTTATATAAACCCGGTTTCCCGGAGATCGCCATAATATCTTTCATATCCATGGTCAAATAAGTTTATTAAATCTATAAATACCAGTAAAACATCACAAATCTAAACAATACCCACAAAGATAAAATGCTTCGGCAAAAATCCAATTTTTCCGGGGCAGATCATTTCATTCCTCTTTCTTTCCTGATGGTCTCGTAGGCTTCATTGATTTTCTGGAATTTCTCTTTGGCAACTTTCTGGAGCTCTTCCCCCAGATAACTCACTTTATCAGGATGGTATTCGACAGCCATTTTACGAAAGGCTTTTTTTACCTCTTCATCGGTAGCTGTTCTGTCCAGGCCAAGGATCCTATAGGCGGCATCAGTATCCGGGACGAACATGGATTTAATGGATTGACGGTCTGTTTCCGACACGCCCATATTCCGGGCTATCAGATCGATCATCTCCAGTTCTTTGGGGTGCATAATTTTATCGGCACCCGATAGTCCATACAGCAGATGGAGTAGCTGCAAGCGGCTGGGGTAGTCCAGATAACGGCTGACCTGCATACTTACATCTTTCACGGGAATATTCTGTTTCAGTATATCCCGCAACATCATCACCGCATCTCTGGCTCTTTCCGACCCCATAGATCTCCTGAGGTACTCTTTGACATAGTCCAGTTCGGAGCGCACTACTTTTCCGTCGGCTTTCATGACAGCTGCCAGCAGTACCAGCAAACTGACAGTAAAATCTCCTCTGGTCGTCTGTCCGGGCTTTAACTGTTTTACTTCGGCGGCATTATCATAAATCGACCCGATCACGAATCCCAAAATACCACCCAGTGGTCCGAGGAAAGCCCAGCCCAAACCTCCGCCGATCCATTTTCCGTATTTTCCCATGTTTAATTCAATTTTTTAACAAATCATTATGTATTCTCACTATCTGAGGTAATAACATTCTTTTTCCGTCATTCACAAGTGTATAGTCAGCCCGTTGGCGGCGTTCTTTTTCGGTTATCTGGCTATGTATTCTTTTTCTGATCTCTTCCGGTTCCAGATTATCGCGGCGCATCAATCGCTGAATCCGTTCGCGTACAGGAGCATACACATTGATGACCCTATCCAGTAAGCGGTCGGCACCACTTTCAAAAATAATAGCAGCCTCCTGAATAACATAGTGTTTACCCTGATGCTTTTGTACCCACAGCTGAAAATCCCTGAAGACCGCAGGGTGTATCAATCCGTTGATCTTTTCGCGCATGGCAGGGTCTCGGAAAAGTATATGCGCAAGATAAGACCTGTTCAGTTCTCCCTCCAGGTAAACTTCTTTCCCTAGCAATGCAGTAAGCGATTCCCTGAGTTGCGGCGAGCGGTTCATCAGCTCTTTGGCCTTGCTATCAGCATGATAAACAGGCACGCCAAGATGCTCAAACACCGAGCACACAAAAGACTTCCCGCTTCCTATTCCTCCCGTGACCCCTACTCTCTTCACTGTATCTTTTCAATTAAATACTCCACCCGTTCGGGATCAAAACGTACAGATTCGATATATTCCGGTTTTCGGGATAGATATACTTTGATCTTTCCTGACCGATCTTTTACAATATCCCTGTAATCCACCCGGGCGGTAAAAAACTCCGGCAAAACTTTCCTGTATCTGCTCAATCCCACATGAAATGTCACTTTCACCGTGGAAGGGAACAAGAAAAGTTTGACACTATCAGGTACGTTTATTTTTTCAACAGGAATTTGAAACTCAGCCTCTGTAAACTGCTCCACCTGCACTTTTATTTTGACTTTTCTGACCGAGACTTTTACCTTTTTCTGCAACCGGACCGGCAGTGTTTTTTCAAAAGACTCAGCCACATCAATGAATTCCGCATGTTCCGTGTAAAGATTTTCCAACGTATCCAATATCCCGGCAGGTCCCGAAACCATTACAGAGTCGGGCTCTACATGTATAGGACACTTATAGATAAATTGCCGCGCCAAGGTAATCTTTATATCAGGCAAAACAAGCAGTTTTCTTTTTACGAGGCTGTCAAAAACGAAATACAATGTATCCGGCCGGATGGCGGTAACATCGAGACTTTGCCCAAGCTGATCGTTAACCATCCCCCTCAAATAAGATGTCAGTAAATAAAATTCCCTGTTATTATCTGTCCTCAAAGGTCGCAAGGGAAAAGACCTAATATCCACCCCCAATGACCTCAGTCGCGGTTTTAGTTTATATTTCATCAGGGTATAACCCAGCCCTTTCACCTGTAATATCAGATGATCCGGAAGATCATTAAGAATCACCCGGTTTGGGACACTATTTTTGAACCGTACCGGAAAAGAGAGGCTGGCTGTTGTATCCTTACTTAATTGATTAAATAACCAAAATATAGTAGAAAGCGCCAGAAAAAACAAAAAAATCACTGTGTCACGGCCAAATTTTATTCGTTTTATCCGATCGCGCAACCAGTTCTTTATTTTCTCCAGCCGGTTCAAGACTATGGTTTATTTCTGTGGTCCCAGGTCTGAAGCATCTTTCAGCACAGCGCTCTTATCCACCTTAACTCTGATATTGTCAGAAATCTCCAGGGTTACAGTGTTGTCTTTAACATCTGTTATTTTTCCGTAAATACCTCCTGTTGTAATTACACGATCACCTTTCTTCAGGCTTTCACGGTAATTTTTCAGGTCCTTTTGCCTTTTTACTTGTGGTCTGATCATAAAAAGATAAAAAATCACAATAATTGCCACCAAAAAAAGCAAGGACATCATAGGATTTTGTTGTTGCTGACCACCTTGGGCCGTTGCAAGAATCATACTAAAGTAATTCATTTTTGTTCAGTTTTAAATTATTAAATTTAGTTATTATTTATAGTTTTTGGCTCTTGGTTCAAAGTTAAGTTCTCTGATTTTTTCCCTTTACATTTGCAGTAATGACCAGCAAGCTTACCGGGGGTTTGGTATTAGCCCGGACTGCTATTGTTTTATGTTGTGCACCCATTTTCCCAAGACTATTGAAAACAACCTCCAGTTCTCCGGTACTGCCAGGGGGAACCGGTTTCTTAGAATATTTTGGCACCGTACAACCACATGATGCAGAAACCGATTTAATCAAAAGGGGAGCAGACCCTGTATTGGTAAACTCAAAGACATACGACACTATCTCCCCCTCCGCAATATTACCGAAATCATGCTGATACTCTTTGAAATGTATTCTGGCATGACCGGTATCCGCCTGAACCGTTTTTCCCGTTTCTGCAGGCCTGTTTTCTTCTGCCGTTCCCGTATGCTTCTGGTTACAGGCTGAAAAAAAGACCATTACCACAACAAGCACAAAGGCAATTTTTTTCATAAGACTTGTATATTTTCTTTTGCAAAGAAACAAGAATTTTAGCACATCACCAACAACAGATCATCCGACCTGTCCGGAAAATAACTTTACCGGCAAGTTTCTCAAACTTCTCCGATTAATCCGCGTCCTTCTTTGTAAATTTTGTCAGCTTTTCTAAGGTCGGAAACAATCTTGTCCAGTAACCCGTTGATAAAAACCGAACTTTTTGGTGTACTATAATATCTGGCAATTTCAATATATTCATTAATACTGACACGAACAGGTATCTCCGGAAAATGAAGTATCTCCGTAATGGCTTGTTGAAGAATTAGAATATCCATCCGGGCAATGCGATCCACATCCCAGTTATCAGCATGGTCTTTTATAATGATCTTATACTCTTCGGAATGCAATATACTTTTATGCAACAGCTTATAGGCGAAATCCTCATCATCTTTGTTTTTGAACAATGATGGAAGTGGCACTTCAGCCCCATGTTTCCCGGGAAATTGTTCGAAAAAACGGATCAATATTGAAAGAATAAATTCCAACTCATCATTCCAGTAAATACTTTGCTCTTCAAGACTGGCAAGGAGATCCTCCGATTCAGGAAGTATTTCACTTAACAAGTATTTTATTATTTCCACATCATTTTTGTAATTACTTGTGTCCGATTCCATAAAGGAATGATAAGCTTCAGAAGAAACGAGTTTCTGATAAATATTCTTCACCATTGCACGCGAATCCTGCCAGGAAAGAGCATGATTCCTGATATGCTGTTCGATCCCTTTGTGGCCGGAAAGATCCCTAATCAAACGGTTTTCAATAAAACGTGTATTGGGGTGCAGATCTTCCCAGGTTGGCATTTTCTTTTCCTTACCCAGCCGGATTCTTTCTTCGGCATAGTCAGACACTTCCCTTAAAAGCAAAATGATCATAAAAAACAGGGAATATGCACGTTCAAGAGATGTTTTCAGCTCTTTTTCTGCCTGTTTAATAGTACTGTAAGATTTTTTTGAATAAGCATATAGTACCTGTAATACCTTTATCCGAATGAGTCTCCTGCTCAACATATTTATTTTTATTCTATCATAAATTAAGGTACAAATGTAAAGATTTTATCGGTTGATACATTAAATTCTTATATTCACACCCATTCTACGAACCTGCAAAACATTCTAAACTATTCGTCTGAAATATCTTTAACAGTAAACATTTAAATATTTTAAAAATATTTTTTTACATTTGACCATCTAAAAACATTTAACCAAAACCAGGAAACCTTAAATTGAAGAATGATGAAAGAAGAAATTGAAAAAAATGAAAACCAGGGAAAAAACGGAAGAGACGAGATTTTCTCCGTTACTGTCCGTGCAGGGAAGAGGACCTATTTTTTTGACGTAAAGTCTACCCGGAAAAATGAGTATTACCTAACCATCACCGAGAGTAAGAAACGTTTCGGGAAAGAAGGCAAACCATTTTATGAAAAGCACAAAATTTTTCTTTACAGGGAAGACTTTGACGGTTTCATGAATGGACTAAGTAAGGTTTTGGAATATGTCCGGAATGAACAACCTGAGCTTAAAGAAGAAAAAGGGGAACAAAAGGCAAAAGAAGCAACCGCTGTTGCTGAAGAAGAGTCAGCTATTCCTGCCAAAGAATCCATTGCAGAAGACTTTACCAATGTTGAATTTGAAGATCTTGGTGAAAACAAAGAATAATCTCTACCTAACTCAATAATATCTGTAATACTACTTTTTTATACGACATTTCCATATGTTGCGTGCTGATTCATGTCTGTATGAATATATCAAATCCGGCTGTTTATTATTTTGAATCTTGCAGCTGGTTTCTGCAATAGCAGATACAGCCAACATTTTTTACAGGTTTTCTTATTAAACAATCCCTATAAATGGGTATTGCTTTTTTCCCATGCTAACTGTAAGTTTGCATAATTTTTATAGCACTGTAATATTATGCAAGATTAAACATAAACGTGGGTTACATTGAGGCTTTCCGAGTTACATACTAACGAGACAGCATTCATTGCCAAAGTCATGGGCCGTGAATCATTCCGCAAGAGAATGGGGGAAATGGGTTTCGTCAAAGGGCAAAAAATACAAGTGGTACGAAATGCGCCTTTAAAAGATCCCATAGAATACTCCATCATGGGATATTCCGTTTCCCTACGACGCAGTGAAGCCATCCTGATCGAAGTCGTTACCAAAGAAGAAGCCCGCAAATTAGCCAGGAACAAGTTCAACGGAGTGATTACCGAAGAAGTGCTCCGGGAAAAAGCCCTGGAAAGGGGAAAGACCATAAACATCGCTTTGGTGGGCAACCCCAATTGCGGTAAAACGACAATGTTCAACCAAGTCTCCCGTTCCAAGGAACATGTAGGCAACTATGGCGGGGTTACCATTGAATCAAAGAAAGCCACTTTCGAGTTTAACGGCTATACCCTAAACCTGGTCGATCTTCCGGGGACTTACTCACTATCGGCTATTAGCCCCGAAGAACTTTATGTACGAAAATATCTGCTTGGAGAATTACCGGACATAGTCATTAATGTAATAGATGCTTCCAACCTTGAGCGGAATCTATACCTCACCACCCAACTTATAGACATGGACCTGCGAATTGTCATGGCATTGAATATGTACGATGATATTCTGAAAAAAAGAGACCGGCTTGACAACAAGGCATTAGGACAACTTTTAGGGATACCCATTGTTCCTACTGTCTCTACCCGTGGTAAAGGGATCTACAAGCTTTTTGAAAAAGTTATCGATGTATACGAAAACAGGGAGCCTCTTACCCGTCACGTTCACATTAACTTAGGTAAGGAGATAGAAGATTCATTAAGAACCCTGCAGGATCTGATCTTGGAAAACAAAAAGCTCACGATACGCATTTCTTCACGATTTTATGCCATCAAGCTTCTGGAAAAGGATAAATCGGCCAACTTTTCTCTTTCGGCATGGGATAATTATAACAAGATTAAGGAAGCTACCGAAAAGGAAATAGAACGGCTGGAAAGTTTGTACCATGAATCTTCAGAAACATTAGTCACAGAAGCCCGGTATGGATTTATTTCCGGGGCTTTGAAGGAAACTTTGGTAAAAGGTCCCAGGAACCGCAGAGAAAGGACTGAACAGATTGATACGGTACTAACCCACCGCTTCTGGGGATATCCGCTTTTTTTTCTTTTTCTTTTCATAACTTTCTTCACGACTTTCGAAATAGGGAAATATCCGGTCGACTGGTTAAATGATTTGGTTCTGTTGTTCTCAAATCTTCTCGACTTTCTCCTCCCTGCCGGTTCTCTCAAGGAACTGATCGTAAACGGCATTATCGGTGGAATTGGAAGTGTCATCGTTTTTCTTCCTAACATCTTAATTTTGTTTTTCTTTATTTCTTTCATGGAAGACTCAGGATATATGGCACGGGCTGCTTTCATTATGGATAAACTAATGCATAAAATCGGACTACACGGCCAGTCGTTTATCCCCCTCCTGTTGGGTTTTGGATGCAATGTCCCGGCTATTATGGCTACCCGTACCATTCCCAACAGAAACAACCGCCTGCTTACCATGTTGATCAATCCACTGATGTCCTGCAGTGCCCGTTTGCCGATTTATATTCTGCTGATCTCTGCCTTCTTCCCAAGACATGCTGCATTGTTGCTTACGGGTATTTATCTGACCGGGATCATCCTTGCAGCTCTTGTGGCCAAAATATTCAAAAAGGTCCTTTTTTCCAAAGATGAAGCGCCTTTTGTCATGGAACTGCCCCCTTATCGCATGCCAACCCTTCGCACTACCCTGAAACATATGTGGAATAAAGGAGAAGAATATCTTAAAAAAATGGGGACGGTCATTTTGGTAGCAGTAATTCTGGTGTGGGCACTCACTTATTTTCCAAGACCGGGGAATGATACTCCATATGATAAGGCCATTAGCAAACTTGAAACAATAATCGAACAAAAATCCACCGGGAATGCTCCAATAATTCAAAAACAAGACTTACGTCAGAAGATCCAGATTCTTAAAAAAGAAAAAGAAGTTTATGCTTTGGAAAATAGTTATATCGGGAAAATAGGAAAAGCCATCACCCCAATTTTCAGGCCGTTGGGTTTTGACTGGAGAATGAGTGTAAGTATCCTGACCGGCATAACAGCCAAAGAAGTAATCGTCAGTACCATGGGGGTACTCTATCAAAGCCCCAATAAAAGCGGGACCTCTTCCGAGCTGTTGGCACAACGGTTGAAAGAAGATAAATTTAGTGAAGGCCCCAAAGCAGGTCAAGTAGTTTTTAATAAGATTACTGCCCTCAGCTTCATAATATTTGTATTAGTCTATTTTCCATGTATAGCCACGGTAACAACCATCGCCAAGGAATCGGGAAGTTGGAAATGGGCTGCTCTGGCAGTAACTTATACAACCACTCTGGCATGGTTATTGGCATTTTTTGTGCAAGTAGCAGGAAAATTTTTCATGTAATTAAATAAGATGATTCAAAATATATTAACATACATAATAATAGCAGCAGCATTGGGTGTTGCCGTATCCAGGCTTGTGAGGTTCTTCGTCAGAACAGCCCGGGGAGAAAATCCCGGTTGTTTGTCATGTTCACTGCATCATCCACATAATGTAGGCAAAAAGAATACTTCACCTTTGCAACACCCCGGAAAATAAAATTTTATGATTGATTATATACTGGCAGGCTTAGGCATTATCCTCATGATTATCGGACTGGCAGGTTGTATTGTCCCTATCCTCCCCGGTCCGCCCATCAGCTTTATCGGATTACTTTTCCTGCAGTTTTCACGCTTTGGTCATTTCTCTGTTTCTTTCCTGCTTGGTATGGCAGCACTGGCATTTACAGTAACCATCCTGGATTATATTGTGCCCGTCTGGGGAACCAAAAAGACCGGAGGCAGCAAGGCCGGTATATGGGGAGCTACTGTAGGCATGATCATCGGGATATTCTTTTTTCCTCCCATCGGCATTATTCTTGGTCCGTTGTTCGGTGCCATTGTTGGGGAAAGTATCCACGGGGCTTCTTTCAATCAATCATTCAAAGCCGGTCTGGGGTCTTTACTGGGATTTTTCATGGGAATAGGTCTGAAACTGATCGCCTCGTTTATTATGACGTTTTATTTTTTTAAAGAACTGTTCTGAGAAAGATATCGTCAGTCTTCACCTGTCCGCCCACCTACCGACAGGCAGTAACGGATGTTCTTCCGGGCGGAGATGCGTAATTAATTGAAATCAGTGTGCTTTGCACACGAAATTAGCAAGTTTCTCTTGCGTAAAAATAGCAATAAATTTCGTCACGTAGCAACTATTTTAGACCTGAATGAATATCTGATTTCGTTCGCAAGGCAAACACATGACCATTACATGACAGCAAATGCAGCGAAGAACATCGTTCACCAATTGTTGTTCCTGACTGCCGTCAGGCAAACATACTTGTCATCCCATCCCTTCTCCCAGCGTCGCCACCATAACGGCTTTGATAGTATGAAGACGATTCTCGGCTTCATCAAAGACCACGGAGGCTTTTGATTCGAACACTTCTTCAGCAACTTCCATTTCTTTCAGACCAAACTGCTCATGGATCTTTTTACCAACGGCTGTTTCCAGGTTATGATAGGAAGGAAGACAATGCATGAATTTCACTTCCGGATTGCCGGTCATCTCCATCACCTGCCGGTTGATCTGATAGGGTTTAAGCAATTTAATACGTTCTTCCCATACCTCCGAGGGCTCACCCATGGACACCCAGACATCGGTAAACAGGAAATCAACTCCTTTAACAGCAGTTTTGACATCATCAGTAATGGTAATGGAAGCGTCTGTCCTGACTGCGATCTTACGGGCTTGGGCTACCAGAGCTTCCTGTGGTTGAACAGCCGCCGGAGCGGCAGCCCTAAAATCCATACCCATCAGAGCAGCGCCGATCATCAATGAATTTCCCATGTTATTTCTGGCATCCCCCAGGTAACAAAATGCCAAATCATTCAATGGCTTCCCGCTATGCTCCTGCATGGTCAGGAAATCTGCCAGCACCTGTGTCGGATGAAACTCGTTTGTCAAGCCGTTCCATACGGGCACACCGGAATATTCAGCCAGAAGTTCTACCCGTTCCTGTTCAAAACCACGGTATTCAATGCCATCATACATCCGGCCCAGCACCCTGGCCGTATCGCGAATCGACTCCTTATGGCCTATCTGTGAGCCCGACGGGTCCAGGATTGTAACGTTTGCTCCCTGATCATAGGCAGCAACTTCAAAGGCACATCGTGTGCGGGTAGAAGTTTTTTCAAAAATCAGGACTATATTCTTTCCCTTGAGATATTGTTTTTCGTGCCCTTCTTTCTTGGCTTTTTTCAATTTGGCCGATAAATCTAATATATCCAGAATTTCATCCGGAGTAAAATCCATCAATTTTAAAAAACTACGGTTTTTCAAATTTGTTTTCATTATTTACATATTTTTAATGTTTATCATCATAGTGCAAAGTAATCTTTGTTCCAAACTTTTTATCTTCCAGTTTGGTACCTTCGGTAATTACACTTTTTTCACCCCCGTTTTCCACAAATTTCACTGCCGCCAATATTTTGGGAGCCATATTTCCTTCTCCGAACATGCCCTGTTCCAGATAGCGAAGACTGTCAGCCCGGTCAAGAAATTCCACTATTTGCTGATTTTTCTGTTTGTAATTCAGAAACACATAGGGGACATCGGTAAGTATATAAAACTCATCTGCACTGATAGTGGATGCCAGCAAAGAGGAGGCCAGGTCTTTATCAATTACGGCCTCACAAGGGCGCACCATCCCTTCTTCGTCAAAATAGACAGGGATTCCGCCACCACCGGCGGCAATAACAATATGTCCCCGGCGAGCCAGTTCTTCCACGATCTCTGCATTCAGGACTCTTTTGGGTTGGGGAGAAGGTACCACACGCCTGCATCCGGACAGATCTTCCTTAATCTCTTCCTTAAATATCCAGCCCTTTTCCCGGGTCAACCGTTCTGCTTCCTCTCGGGAATATATCTTACCTATTCTTTTCTCGGGCTGTTGAAATGCTCTGTCTACCGGATCCACTACCACTTCGGTGACCAGGGTAACCACTTTTTTTCGGATTCCGTGACGATGCAATACGTTATGCAACATCCTTTCGATCATATAACCTATTCCTCCCTGAGAGTCTGCCACACAAATATCCAACGGCATCTGAACAATCCCGTACAACTGCTCACCGGCATCGTTGCGCATAAGAATATTTCCCACCTGCGGACCGTTGCCATGGGTTAAAACCAGATCATAGCTCTCCCGCAACAAAAAAATAATATTTTCCAACGTTTTGGTAGTATTCTGTTCCTGCTCTTCAATTGTCCCAACCTGATTGTCCCTGAGCAATGCATTTCCACCCAACGCGATGACCGCTAACTTTCCCATAATTATCCAACCATTATTTTCAGGATTACAAACCTACATAAATTTTTTCAGAGGAAACATAACATTTATTTCAATCAATTACGGGATTATCCCTGATATAAAAATACTATGTCCTCACAGCATTTCCAAAAGCATTATGTGCCACTAATAATTAAAAAATAATATGAAATAATTTTTTACTATTACAAAAAGCAAGCAACTTTTTTTGATAAATAATGTCAACTTTTTTACATAAAACTGATGTTTTTTTTTAACTTTATTATCTTCGTAACCTAAAAATGTTAAATTTTAGACAAAAATATGTGTTGATAGTTCTTACGGCTCTTCTTTTTTTCCCTCAGAGCTGTAAGAAAACTGCCCTTCCCAATGAAAAAGAGGGTGAAATTATTTATACCATAACATATCTGGAAAATGATATTGAGAAGTTCAGCACGGACCTGCTTCCCAAAAAATTGACTATATTCTTTAAGAATGATAACACAGCCATGGAAATCGACGGTTTTTTTGGTTTGTTCAATATCTGCAATGTCATCAATGTGAAAAAGAAAACCAACATTACTTATTTAAATGTATTGGATAAGAAATTTTATTATGAAGGAAAGTTTAACGAACCGGCTGCAGGTTTTGGCATGATCCCGAAACTCAATATCAGGCCGGGGAAGCATAACAAGGAGATATGCGGATATTCGGCCAGGGAAGCTTATGTAATCCTTCCCGGTAAAAGTGTTCCTATACCTGTGTATTACACAACGGATATCCCGATAAAAAATCCTAACCGTGCCACACCATACAGTGATATCAACGGGGTTTTGCTGGAGTTTTATCTCCATCTTAGTAAATTAAAAATAAAACTTAATGCCACGGAAATCTATTTCAAAGATGTGGATGAAAAATATTTTGCTACCAGAAAAGGGTACATCAAAGTTTCCAAACAACAACTTGAGGATATCCTCAATAAATTAATGGAGTAAACGTGATTTCCTCCCAATCTCAGAAACACTTATCCACATTAAATAATAAAACCCTAAAAATCTTTTTATCATTCCGATTGTGTTTCGTTATTTTGTATTGTAAGATAAAATTGCAGGGAACGTGAAAAGAAAGAAAACAAAAGGCCCATCTGTCCGCAGGAAAGGAAAAAACAATAAATCCGGATTCTTTCAGGATGACCGGATTCGGTTCATTACCGGATTTTTTCTTATTCTGTTCGGGTTATATCTGATCTTTGCCCTGATTTCCTATTTTTTCACCTGGAAAGCAGATCAGAGTTTCGAGTATGGAAAAGTTTTTTCAGGCACTTCGGTGACAGTCCACAACTGGGCCGGAAAAACAGGAGCATATCTATCCTATCTTCTAATCAACAAATGGTTCGGTATATTTTCATTCACAATACCTCTTTTTATACTGGACACAGGCATTCGTTTTTTTAAGATCAGAACGGCTCCCTTGGGAAAAGTCTTCCGATTTTTATTTTTTACCACCATTTTGGGATCATTCACCATCTCTTACATTCTTGGCAGTTCGAACGTCTATCTGGGTAGCGGTTTAGGAGGATCTTTCGGTTATTTTACCATAGAATGGCTGAACAGCCTTCTCGGGAAAATCGGAAATGCTTTTCTGTTGATATTTTTAGATACCGTTTTCATCCTGTATTATTTCCATATTCCGATTTTCAAACCGAGAAAGAAAATTCCTTATCCCGACTCCAATAGAGAAAATGGGGGAAGCATTGATGCTGACATTCCCATTGATAAAGATGAAAACCAAATGAAAGAAGAAACACAAGAGGAAGTTCCCATATCTCTGGGTGAGAAAATCAATCTTGAAAAAGGAGAAGAGTCTTCTGTCAAAGCAGGTTATGCGGGAAAGGATGAAGATGAGGTCGAATTAACTATAGAACACAGATATCCCGGAGAAGATCGGTTGTCTGAGAGTCAGATCAGCAATAAACCTGCCGGCCGCTATGACCCGACACTTGAACTATCAGGTTATCGTATGCCCCCCATACAGTTGTTGAAAGATCATGAAACGGGCAACTCAAAGGTCAGCAAGGAGGAGTTGCTGAACAACAAGAATAAAATCGTAGAGACCCTGGCCAATTACAAGATTCGCATAGACAAGATAAAGGCCACCATAGGTCCTACCGTCACCTTGTACGAAATCGTCCCGGCCCCCGGGATACGCATTTCGAAGATTAAAAATCTTGAAGATGACATAGCTCTGAGCCTCTCTGCTTTAGGGATCAGGATCATCGCTCCCATACCAGGCCATGGAACCATAGGCATTGAAGTGCCAAACCTTCATCCGGATATTGTATCTATGAAATCCATGATTACTTCCCGTGCCTTTCAGGATGCTAATTATGACCTACCTGTGGCGCTAGGTAGTACTATTTCAGGCAGTCCCTATGTATTCGACCTGGCAAGAGCTCCTCACCTGCTGGTAGCCGGAGCCACAGGACAGGGAAAATCTGTGGGATTAAACGTGATCATTGCTTCCCTATTGTATAAAAAGCATCCGGCCGAATTAAAATTCATTTTTGTGGATCCCAAAAAGGTAGAGTTGGCGTTGTATTCCAAGCTGGAAAAACACTATCTGGCCATGATGCCAGATGCCGAAGATACTATCATCACGGATACGGATAAAGTAATCAACACCTTGAACTCTCTAACCATTGAAATGGACCAGCGTTATGACCTGCTCACATCCGCCCATGTGCGTTTTGTCAATGAATATAATGAAAAATTCAAGTCCCGCAGGCTCAATCCGGAAAAAGGTCATCGTTTTATGCCATTCATTGTCCTGGTTATTGACGAGTTCGCCGATCTGATCATGACAGCAGGAAAAAACATAGAGTTTCCGCTTACCAGACTGGCGCAGATGGGCCGGGCCGTAGGTATTCACCTGGTTATCGCCACCCAGCGGCCTACCACCAACATCATCACAGGGACTATTAAGGGAAACTTCCCCACACGTATTGCCTTCAAGGTCACGGCCATGATCGATTCACGAACCATCCTCGACAGTCCGGGTGCCAATCAACTGGTAGGTCGCGGTGATATGCTCATCGGCTCGGGAAGCGACCTGACGCGTATACAATGTGCCTATATTGATACCGAGGAAGTTGAGGCCATCACTGAATATGTTGCCTCCCAACAAAGCTATCCTATGCCGTTCTTCCTGCCGGAGTATACAGGCGAAGAAAATGGCGGAGCCAATGAAATGGACATGAAACAAAAAGATCCTCTCTTTGAAGATGCTGCCCGCCTGGTGGTACAACACCAGCAGGGATCAACATCCCTGATACAACGGAAACTTTCCATTGGTTACAACCGTGCCGGCAGGATCATTGATCAACTGGAATTTGCCGGAATAGTCGGACCTTACGAAGGCAGTAAGGCGCGACAGGTGTTGATACCAGATGAATATACTTTGGAACAGTTCTTGAGAGACATGGGATAAGGGATGTGGAGTTGAGGGTTAAGAGTTGGGAGTTTAGGGAGATTAAAATAGTTTGTAATTGATTATGAAATATAAATATATTTTTTCTTTTTTTCTTATCCTAATATGGTTCTTTCCGGTGATGTCGCAAGAAGATCCGAAAGCGGAAAAAATACTAAACCGCTTATCGGAACAAACCAAGGCTTCTGAACCTTTCAGGGTCACCTTTCATTTTACGGCCATCAACTTGCAGGATAACTCTAAGAATTCTTTCACGGGGGTACTGACATTACAGGGAAGGAAATATCATCTGAAAACAGGAGATTCGGAAATCTTTTTTGATGGAGAGACGACTTGGAACTATATGCCGGACGTGAATGAAGTAAACGTCCTTAACCCCGATCCGGAAGACCATTCTTTTTTGGCCCACCCTGAACAACTTTTTTCAGATTACCGATTGAGGTTCCGGTATCGTTTCGTTGGTATCAACAAAATAAATGAAAAAGAACTCCAGGTAATAGATCTATACCCGGTGGATCTCAAAGAAAATTATTCCCGTATCCGGCTTCAAATAGACAAGACCACGGGAAATCTTCATTCCGCACGTTTCTTTGGAAAAGACGGCATACAGTATATTGTCCGCATCGAAAAAACAGAACCCCATATAAAAGTCAAACCCTCTACTTTCAGGTTCCGTAAAGCAAATCATCCCGGTGTTGAAGTGATAGATTTACGGGAAAGTGAAGAATGATGGAGCAAGAAAGAGACTGAGAGACTCGGGAACCGGTTTTATTATTATTCTTCGTTGAATTTGGGATATTCTATCCGGGCATGATAAATATTTGTCAGTCGGTTTTTGAATATTTCCTTTATTTTAGAAATATCCCTGAAGGTAATCGGCGCTTCATTAAACTGGCCTTCCCTGAGTTGATAATCGATAATATCTTCTACCAGTTTTCCAAGAATATCTTCCGAATAATCTTTCAGGCTACGCGAAGCCGCTTCCACAGAATCAGCCATCATCAGTATTGCCATCTCCCTGGTAAAAGGCTTGGGCCCCGGATAAGTAAAATCTACCACCTCGGAGGATTTATCCGGATATTTATGGATATAATTCCGATAGAAATATTGCACCTTAGTGGTTCCATGATGAGTACGAATAAAATCCGTAATCTGCTTCGGCAGGTTATGTTTCCGGGCTATCTCTACTCCTTTAGTCACATGGCCGATAATAATAGCGGCACTTTCCTTAAAAGACAGCTCCTCATGAAGATTCATCCCCTCTCTTTGATTTTCAGTAAAATATACATGGTTTATCATTTTTCCAATATCATGATACAGAGCTCCGGCACGAATAAGCAATTGGTTTCCCCCGATAATCCTAACAGCCTCTTCAGCAAGGTTGGCAACCTGCAGACTGTGCTGGAAAGTACCAGGAGCTTTTTCGGCCAGCTCACGCAATAAAGGCTGGTTGGTATCGGCCAGTTCAACCAGTGTGGCATCCGACAAAAAACCAAATGTTTTTTCGAATATATACACCAACGGAAAAGATAAAAGTACAAGAAAAGCGTTTCCGGAGAACCAGATATAATTCATCCAGTGCATATTTTCCAGACTGCCTTCCTGGATCATGGTATAGCCCAGATAAACAATCGAATAACTAATAAATACCATTACAGCAGACATGATAAATTTATTCCTCCGGTAAATATTTGTCAGAGATATAATAGCTATGATACCGGCAATAAAATTCATGAAAACAAATTCAAATGAATTGGGAGCAAAAAATCCGACGATCATCAGCAGGATCATATAAATAAACAATGCCAGCCTGGCATCATAGAATGTACGAATGATAATAGGAACTATGGCCAAAGGAATCAGATAATAACTCAGTGTGGGATTTGAGATAATCCATCGTGACAATCCCACAAATATGATAAGCAGGAAAAATATAAAGAGCATATCCTTGCTGTGAGCAAAAATATAAGTCCTGAAATACATTAAAAACAGAAATAACATCAGCAGGATGACGGTCACTAACAAAAACTGCCCTAAGAGGACGAGCAAATGGTTGGCGGAAGCCCCAAGACGTTTCTCATACTCAATCTTCAATGATTCCAGGATCTGGTATGTATGTGCATTCACGATCTCTCCTCTCGAAATAATACGTTCTCCTCTTTGTACCATTCCTCTTGTCAGAGAGAGTCCTGAAATCATGCTTTCCTTGACCTTTTGTGAAGCTTCCCGATCATAGAATAAGTTGGGTTCCACATAATCATTCAGGTTCAATTCTGTCAGAAACTCCCGGACATTTCCCTGATCTCTAAACATAGTAAGAGGTATACCATTGGTATGTTTTTTCAAATATTCATAGGCTGTTTTAAGGGTAAATACAGAGGTAGTGTCCGTCTGTTCGGCAATATTTCCCCGTAGGATCACAATCGTTGAGGAGGGATTGCTGTCACGGGTAAATGCATCTGCCACCTCTACAATACCACGATTATATAGATTGAGAAGCATACCGGAAGTAATCCTGTACAACTGTTCCTTCTCCCGGAGGATCATTTTCTCTTTCCAGGTATTTCCGGCTGATTCCTGTTTAGGATCATAGTGTTTCCGGATGAAGTTTTCCCATTTTTCATCAAAATTTTTACGTAATTTCTCGATCTCGTTTATGACGACATTCGTATCCAGCTTAAAATAAGGTTTAAAATCCTTTAGAATACTGTCTTTTTCCGCCTGTAGTTCTTCCATGGTTTTATATACCGGAAAATCATAAGGAGCATATAGATCTTCATGCAGCCAGGGTTTTCCCCTCTGAAACTCATATCGGAATTTACCCTCCCTGGGAAAAAGATAAACAATGATGATTATGGTGGCAATAAGATACAGTATCCTAAGGATTCCCTTTGTATTGGCTCTTAAATAAGAAATGATATTCTTCATTTATACAAAATTATGCCCATCAAAACATATCCTTCCCTTCAACCGGAAAGTTCATAATGTTGACAAATTTATATAAATTATCCGTGATACGTTTTTTTCTCACATAATCCCGGAAAAATATTTTATTATTCTTTCCATTATGATAAAAGAAACTGAATATTTAATAATTTTGAAGTGAACGGCAATAAAACTCAGTCATCATGAAAAAATATGGAATCATTCCTCTTTCGGTCATCCCTGTACGGAAACAACCCTCCCACCGGTCTGAAATGATAACTGAGCTTTTATTTGGAGATACCTTTACGATACTGGATCAGATTAATGAATGGTACAAGATAAAAAGATGGTGGGATGATTATGAGGGATGGATCACGGAGAGTTCGTTTGTTCCCATTTCGGAGAAGCAATTCAATGCGCTTGCCAGGGAGCCCGTTATAATCATTGACAGCATGGTTTTAGCCAGCACGGATGATCCTGCCGATGGCATACGTCGTCTGCCGGAGGGTGCCCGGTTACCTTTCTGGGATAAGAAAAAAAACACTTGTCAGGTTGGTGATATTGTTTTCAAATTGCCAGGTATTCATCTCGAAGAAGGGAAAGCCAAAGACCGTTTATCCCTCACCGAATATGCTCATAATTTCACCGGCGTTCCTTACCTATGGGGCGGTCTTTCTTCTTGCGGGTTTGACTGTTCCGGTTTTGTACAGACAATTTTCCGGATCAACGGATATCATCTCCCGCGGGATGCTTCTCAACAGAGCAGGATCGGAAAAGATATTCCTTTTACGGAAAAGGCTCAACCCGGAGATTTGGCTTTTTTTGGCGATGAAGAAGACAAGATCACCCATGTAGGTATTGTCCTGCCCGATCACAAGATCATTCATGCTTCGGGGAGGGTCCGTATCGACCGGCTAGATCATCATGGTATTTATGATGAGAAAAAAGGAAAATATACCCATAAACTTCTACTCCTAAAAGATCCATTCCATGAATAACACAGACACCCTCAGCCTGCAGGCTTACCGAGAAGCTTTTCAACCGGTCCTTTACCTGACGATCGCCATCTTTATCCTTCTTCTTATTTTCGTCATTATGCTAATCAAACAAAGAAAAAATCTGCGCAGGCTTCACCGGGAAAGAAGAAACAAAAGAATGATACGGTAATGTTTACTTACAAATACCCGCGGCCATCGGTCACTGCCGACAGCATTGTTCTTTGCAAAAAAGAAGGTCGGGCGTTCATCCTTCTGATACAACGGGCTCACGATCCTTACAAGGGAAAATGGGCCCTTCCCGGCGGGTTTATGGATGAGAACGAACAGTTGGAGGATACTGCCCGACGTGAGTTACAGGAAGAAACCGGCATTGTAGCAGGAAACATGACTTTCGCCGGCATGTTTGATAAACCCGACCGGGATCCCAGAGGGAGGACCATTACCGCCGTATATTTAACCCGTCTGAAAAAATGTGTCGAACCTGTAGCAGGGGATGATGCCGGCAAAGCCCGGTGGTTTCCGCTGGATAACCTGCCGGAGCTGGCATTTGATCATAAAGAAATCATTAGAACGACGATCGATAAACGATAATTGACGAAATATTTTCACGTTTGGCAGTTGCCAATTAACCTTCCTCATTCAAATTATCATTCCTGCTCCTACTGTATTGTTGGTGGCTTCGTCAATGAGAATAAGACTACCTGTAATACGGTTGAGGCGGTAAGAATCGTAGAAAAGAGATTTTGTTGTTTTAATCCGCACCCTGGCAATCTCATTAAGGCCCAATGTCTTATCATCACAGATATGATCCAGAGTATTAATATCTATCTTGTATGCCATATCTGTTATCATGCACCGCAGATCGTTTGTGGTATGTTTTAGATGATATTTTCCGCCCAGTCGCATAGGGGTTTCATTCAGCCAACATAACATCAGATCGATCTCATCTCCGGTCTGCGGTGCCTTGTTCTCACCCACGATCATATCCCCCCGGCTGATATCAATATCATCTTCCAATGTCATCAGCACCGACTGAGGAGAAAAAGCAACATCCAGTTTTTTATCCATTATTTCAATGGTCTTAACATGACTTGTAAGTCCGGAAGGCAACACTTTTACCGGATCTCCCGGCTTGAAAAAGCCACTGGCTATTCTACCAGCATAACCCCTGAAATCATGATACTTATCGCTTTGGGGTCGGATCACATACTGAACAGGAAAACGCTGTAAGGTATGATTATAATCACTTCCTATATGGATGGTCTCCAGCAGGTACATCAGCGTTGGCCCGTTATACCAAGGCATACGCTCCGAGCGGTCCACCACATTATCGCCATATTTGGCACTTATGGGTACAAATCTGACATCATGAATATCCAGCTTACCGGTCAGTTTATTAAACTGAGTCTGAATATCTTCAAAAACCTTCTCGCTGAAACCCACGAGATCCATCTTATTTACACAAACGATTAGATGAGGAATCCTGAGGAGGCTGGCGATGTAGGCGTGACGGATGGTTTGTTCCAGCACACCGTGTCTGGCATCCACCAGGATTACCGCCGCATTGGCCGTGGAAGCTCCTGTAACCATATTGCGGGTATATTGCACATGGCCCGGGGTGTCAGCAATGATAAATTTCCTTTTGGGTGTGGCAAAATATCGATAAGCCACATCTATCGTAATACCTTGCTCCCGCTCGGCACGTAAGCCGTCAGTTAGCAGGGCCAGATTTACTTCTTCTGCTCCGGCCCGTTCGCTGGCACGCTCAATGGCCTCCAACTGATCCTCGAAGATGGCCTTGCTGTCATATAGCAACCGCCCGATGAGGGTACTTTTTCCGTCATCCACGCTTCCGGCTGTGGTAAACCGGAGTAACTGCATGTTGAGATATCCATCTGTCAAATCTGACATAATGTTTGTAGTTAATGGTTCTGGTTCAGAGCCTGGAAAACCCAAGCACAAGGAATCTCCCCGCTGCAAGCAGACGGGGTATCATCATGAAGTTGTTAATAATATTTTCGCTATTCTTAGTTCCTCGTAAAAGATTCTGAGTTCGTGTTTTGCTGTTCATCCTTCATCCTTCTAAAAGTACCCTTCCTTCTTCCGGTCTTCCATGGCTGAATCCGAGCGTTTGTCATCAAATCTTGCACCTCTTTCCGTGGTCCTCGTGACCGCTACCTCCCGGATAATGTCCTCTAAAGTATGTGCTTCGGAGAGGGTCAACCCGGTATTGGTTATATCTCCGATAGTTCGGCATCTGACTTTTTTCACCACAGGCACTTCTCCCTTTTTAAGTTCCATAAACGGAGCCGTAGCCAACCATACACCGTCCCGGTTAAACACTTCCCGTTCGTGGGTAAAATAAAGTCCGGGTATCTCGATATTTTCCATATAGATATACTGCCACACATCCATCTCCGTCCAGTTGCTTAGGGGAAATACCCTGAAATGTTCCCCCATTTTTTTCCGACCATTAAAAAGGTTCCATAATTCGGGACGTTGGTTCTTGGGGTCCCATTGTCCGAAAACATCGCGGTGGGAAAAGAACCGCTCCTTGGCTCTGGCTTTTTCTTCATCTCTTCTCCCTCCTCCCATGGCAGCATCGAATTTAAACTCTTCGATGGCATCCAGCAGAGTAACGGTCTGCAAAATATTCCTGCTGGCACCGGGTCCGGTTTCCTCCACTACTTTTCCCTGATCAATGGTATCCTGCACATATCGCACAAGACATTTTGCCCCGGTTTTTTTCATAAGCTGATCTCTGAATTCCAGGGTCTCAGGGAAATTATGTCCGGTATCTATATGCATCAGAGGAAAAGGCACCTTTGCCGGCCAAAAAGCCTTGCGGGACAAATAAAACATTACGATAGAGTCTTTGCCTCCGGAAAACAACAGTACCGGTCTTTCAAACTGGGCAGCTACTTCCCGGATTACAAAGATTGATTCGGCTTCCAACTCCCGCAAATGATTCATTTGACAACCATTCATAAGTATCTGTTTATGCAATGAGGCAAAATTAACACTTTCTGCCAAACTCCCGTGATTTTAGGAAATTTAAATGGGGATTAAAATTTCCACCATTGCTCTTAGTGAGCTATGACACGTAAAATAACACCAGGATAAAAGTTCAGATCCGGAAAAACATATACATCTACGCAAATTTGCGAGATTCACATGACCTGCAAGAGAGATCCTAAAATTTTTAAATATAAAAATTTATATATGTATTTAAATATTTATTTAATTATTTATTTAAATACATATATTTTCAGTCCGTTTACTCACTGTTTCTTCAGTTTGACGGTACTTGTTTTATTGGGTTTACTGAAGTCCGTAGACCAGTACATTTCAAAATCCAGATTGATAGAATCACTACATCCGCACCAGGATCCTTCTCCTCCGGTCCAGTAATGGTTTTTCCCGGGCATGGTTTCACCCCACAGGTCGTTTTCAATGATTATTTTTCCGGATATCAGGTTGACGTGCAGCAAGACATCCCCTTCATTTCCGATACTATCAACAAAACGCTCACCCCGGATATCAAACAGACGTAACAGGAATGGCGGGGCAAAGATTCCCCCATCGCTATTTGTATCCGCAATTGCTTTCACGCGCAATACATTATCGCCGTCAGCAGGGTCATGTACAATGGAAAGCAGGAGGGTTGTATCACTGTCTCCGGTTTCACTACCCGCCCAGGTTCCTGTAAAATCCTCCAGTGCCCAGGGACAGAATTTTTTAAGAAGGATAAAAAGTGAATCAGGCTTGGATACATTACCGGTTTTGGAAGTTTCCACACAAACCAGATAGGCGGATGTATCCACGGAGGATTGATGCCAGGTAACATTCACAATATTAGGATAGGCTGTATCCGGCACTTCAACAGTCGCCTCATATCCTACCGGCGTAAATGTATATTTGGATCCGGCCTGGTAAGCAACTTTATATTCCAGGGGCTCCAGACCGGATGCCGTAACGACCGTTGGTCCACGGAAGTCCAATATTTTCGGTATTATATCCTGGGGTGGCTCATCCTTTTTTTTCTTCTTGCAACCACTCATCAACGTCACAGCAACAACCAACCCTGCAATAATTACCAACAAATTTCTTCTGCCCATTTTTTCGTCACTTTTATTTAATAATTACCTTTTTCGATTTAATTTTTTTCCCGTTTGCGGTGACCACAACAAAATACATGCCGGGATTTAAATGAGACAGTTTCATTTCAACTTTATGTCCCGAAATATTATCTTTTTCAGTCATCAAGGTACCAAGAATAGAAAATATCTGTACCTTCCAGGTACTGTTCAGGTCTGTTTGGATCACAAGTTTTCTATCGGTCGGATTCGGATAGACTTGCACCTCATGGTTCTCGTGGATCAGAACGGCAGATATTTCCGAGCCCGTGGAAAATTTTCCGGAAACCGGAGAGAGAAGATTCCCTGAATAATCTTCGAGACCCTCTCTTACCTGAATAAAATAGGTTTGGTCCGGATCCAGAGAATCAGCAGGGATGATCTCAATATGTTTCTTATCCGTACTAACATTGGCATTATAGGCGACACTTTCCCCATCCGGGCCGTCTTTTTTGAAAGCAAACATGGTATCCACATTCTGATAATTCAATTCCGTTCGGGTGGTCAGACGCACCGGTTCGGTAAAATTTACCCGGACGATCGCATTCCGGGGCACATGGGCCGTATCGGGAGTAATGGTAGCCTCCGGAGCTTGTATGTCTTCCGTCCTGCCAATCATCACCACCTGTTGTGCCAGATAAAGATGGGGGTATTCCGACTGAACGGTCAACACATCTTTTATATAACCGGTTTGTGCATTTTGCGGGAAATAGACCACGGTTATGTCCTTGTCTCCATGTGCAGGTATTTCCACGGGAAAATCTTCGTTAATGCTGAAATTATCCGTATGGGTCAGGTATCCTGTAATTTTCAGGACCGAATCCGTATTGTTATGCAAAGTCAGCAAATATTCCGCTTCGGTATAGCCGTCCCACATACCAAAGTTGATCGTATCAGTAGCCGTCACAAAAACCTTGTGTTTCCACACCGCTTTTGCAACACGTGATGCAAAACTATGCGAAGAATAATCCATTTCAATGGCTACCGAACCATCAGGATGATATTCGGTAAAAGAAGGGGTCTGTTCCCCCCAATATACCAACAAATCTCCATCAGGCAGCATTTGTTCTCCCCCGCCATGAACCACATAAACATCCGGAACATGATACTGTCTTCTTACCAACGTAGCCACTTTATTCACTTCATCCAACCTGTATTCCACGACACTGGTAATTTGAGGATTGTGTAAATCTCCGTTGTCAAAAATCTGAATATTGCCATTCTCCCGTATTCTAACCGTATGAGGATGCGAAAAGTGAATGGTGTCATTTACAAAAGTAAATTCATTATGTTTTCCTCCCAATCTCCATATTATGTCTCCCGTACGCCGGTCTATTTTCGTTATCTCGTCAAAATGTCTGCACGACAATAAAAAACTTGTATCCGAATCAAATTTTATCGAATTGGCATGGAGATAGTCAACCGTACTGGCTGTAAGATCTACATAAGGAGAATTTTCATTGGCATCGGTAATCTGGTAATGTTCCCATGCTTTCCAGGTAAATATCAGATTTTTATCCGCATCAAATTCCTGCACAACCATATCCCTGACAGTCGCATTGGAAGGGCCGCCGTATTGGGTCATGTCAACCGTACGAAGTTGACTGCCAAGTAAAAGATAATGGCCGTTTTCATCTATGTCAAAATCATGGCCGTTAAGCTTATATCCTTTTGTTTTAAAGGTATCAAGCTTATGAAAAAACGAATCAATTTTGAAATAAACTTTTTCAGGCCCCTCCAGCATATAAATATAGCCATCCCTTACCTGAATCCCGGCTGCCATGTCGTTTACCAGTCTGAAATAAACAGGAGTACCATAATTATCGATGATCGTAAAATAATTGACCGTATCCACGTAATGTTTCTTCGTAGCAATGAAAAAGTAACCGGAAGACGGATCATTCGAATTTGTGATTTGAATATCCGGAAAATATCTTTCCATATCCGTGGTATCCTGGGAAAAAGCCCCTGCAAAAAATCCTGAGATAAAAAATATGCCTAACAAAGCTCCATACCGTAAAATATTAATCTTTCCAATCATAGCAATCAATATTAAAAATTCGAACATAGATTTTAGAGGTGTAAGATAGAAATTTTCAATCATTTTTTAGTGTAACCTATATATCTACATAACCTCCGATAAAAGCATGTTATTCATTATTTTATTCAACGATTAACTTCACCTTTTTTGTCTTCCCTTGTTTTGATGTAATTACGACAATATATACGCCACGATGAAACTCATGTAAATCAAGAACGATTTCAGGAACCGTTACAGGGTCTTTTTCCATCATCAATGTTCCAAGTATTGAGTATATCTGCACTTTCCAAGGCTCGTCAACAGATGTACGGATAGTCACGGTCCTTCCGGCCGGATTCGGGAAAACCATGATGTTGTGCAATTCCCTGTTATTCTTTACAGTCATGATTATTTTAGTAGCAAAGTAAACTTCTTTCACCGGAACCGCATTATCCATATAATCTTCAAGTTCGTTCTTATAAGAGATATAATAAATTTGGTCGCCCTTCAGCATCTGGCAGGGAACAATCAGGATATGATCTTTATCCGTATTGACATTTGCATTAAATGGCACATCCGGTCCGGAAGGTCCGTTTTCCCTGAAAATAATAAGAGTATCCACCATGGCATAATCCAGTTCCCTGTCATCTGTCCTTCTCACCGGTTCACTAAAATCTACGGTGATCCGCGGGTTCAGGGAAACATTATTCGAATCGGGCATGATGGTAACTTCCGGAGGGGTGTGGTCTTCTTTTTGGCCGAATAGCCATATCTGTCGCCCTACTCTACGTATACTGTCATCGGAATAAATCGTCATTACATCTTTTTGATAACCCCATTGAGCTGCTACCGGATAAAAACCCACGGTTAAAGTCGCTTCTCCGTTCCCGGGCAGGGTTACCGGCAGGGAATCCATCAGAAAAAAAGAGGAATTATGTACTGTATATCCATTGATCGGTAAAGAATCGGGCAGGTGATTGTGCAGGGTAATATGGCGGGTCAGGGTATCGGAACCACTCCACATACCAAAGTTCACCGTATCCGGAGACGGTGTAAAAACCCGGGGCTGCCAGTTGTACTTAAACACCTGGCGGCTATAACCGCACTTCGAAAAATCAAATTCAACAGCTACTGTGCCGTCCGGGTGATATTCAGTCAACGAAGGAGACTTGTTCCCCCAGTTCACCAAAGTGTTTCCATTGGGCAATCTGAACGTAGAACCACCACGAAAGGTGAAAATATCAGGAATATGGGAATACCTCCTGATCATGGTCGCTGTCATTTTTTTTTCATCGACGGCATATTCTACAGCGCTGGATACCGGAGGATCGTGCAGGTTCCCATTATCAAACAAAAGAATATGTCCGTTTGACAATTTCCGAATGCTGTGTTGATGGCAGAAACCTATGGAATCATTGATAAATGTAAACATATTGTGTTCCCCTCCCAGTCGCCAGATGATTTCACCGGTACGACGATCCACTTTAGTAATCTCATCCATGTGACGGGAGGAGATCAGAAAACTGGTATCGGAATCCACGGCAATGGCATTCAAATGACAATAATCCACCACCCCGGCCGTAAGATTTACATAAGGGGATTCCTCATTCCCATCCGTTACACGAAAATGTTCGGAAGTTTTCCAGGTGTAAAGCAAATGCTTGTTTTCATCAAATTCCTGGACAACCCCTTCCTTGATCGTTGCATTAGGATCTCCTCCGGGAACCACTTTGCTCATGTCCACATGTTCCTTATCTGCTCCCAGAAGCAAAACATGTCCATCTTTCGTGATAGCATAATCATGTGGGTCCAGACCATATCCTACCGTTGTAACACTATCGGTAAGTTGCAACAGATCGTTCATAAAATAAACATAATCGGTCTCCCATGACAAGAATGTTAATCTTCCGTCTTCCTGTAACATCAGGTTCATAACGGGATATTCCATTCGCCGGTAGAAAACAGGCACCCCCTGGTTATCTATGATTGCGAGATAAGAAGATGGTACGGAAACTGCCAGAAAAAAATATCCTGGCGCCGGATTATCAGAGGTGTTGATAATAATATCCTGTAAAAAGTCTTCTACTCTTTTTTGTCCGTAAACAATCGTCCTCTCACCTGTCAAAAAGACAAATAAAAAGAATAAATATTTAAGATTTGTTAAAAAAATACGATTCATAAAAATACACATACAAAGCATAGATATACTACATGTTTGACGATCAATGTTTATTACAATTTCTCAGTATAATCTATTTGGAGCAAAACCCACAAGAGTAATAGCAATAAGGATATTTATCCTGAAGATAAAACAACAGTTAAAAGACACTATTTTTTAATGAATTTTACTACGCATATCCTATTTCTGTCGTATGTAACTTCCAAAATATATAACCCTTTTGATAAGCCGGAAACTTCTATTCCATGAGAAGGATTATAATTTTCCTTTTCCATCAAGAGTTTTCCCAACACTGAATAAATTCGAATACGATCAATTATTTTTGATTGAATTGCAGCTCTGTCAAAATATAATACATTAAGTACAGGATTAGGGAAAACCGTACACTCTGAATATTTATAGTTTCGAACCCCATTTGCGCCAGACACTTCACCCACATATAAAACTTTTTCTTTCTTTAAATGATGGTCGAAAGAATCGACCACTTCGATGCAAATTGTATCCGGTCCCTGGTCATCTAAACTAAAAACCCGATTTGTTCGTAATGAATCACCATCAATATAATAATCTGCGATCCAGGTATTATTCACCAAGGATGAATCGCAAAAAAGAGATAATGAATAAGTATTATCGTTTGCTTCATCTACAATGTTAATTGCAGCAATACCCGTACCAACAGGTGTATCTATTTTAACAATAGAATCACTCAAAATAATATCTGTAGGATAATAATAAGGCTGAATTCCTAATACTGCTGATTGATTTTTTGAAAAGTCATTGGACCCGGGTCTTAACGCATCAAGGATAAAATAACCATTATCTATACCACCCCATCCCCAGTTTATATGAAAATACTTTCCGGAAAGAACACCATCAATATTAAATGCGTGTCCAGGATCTCCATCAGCAGCATTACCTGAATAGATTACAGGACGCCCCTTAAGTAATTGTTCATTCAGTAAATCTTTCCATTCCTGATCATCATAATTATCTCTTTGTAAGCATGATATGTTACTGGAATATTTAAAATACTTCATTAAAGCAAAGGAAGATTTCCCGGTTTGGGCAGAAGAGCCATCTGCACCAAAGTCCGTATCCACCGAAACTGCACAGTGGTATAAAAGCAATGCATTATATGGATCTGCATGATCAAGTGCCATAG
>Ga0190359_1000162_pt1 | contig 43809 bp, 35 predicted proteins | sample 48721823_MG_FD_161269 | JGI IMG/M metagenome (GOLD analysis project Ga0190359, IMG submission 161269) | Hydrothermal vent microbial mat bacterial communities from Southern Trench, Guaymas Basin, Mexico - 4872-18-2-3_MG | ecosystem: Environmental > Aquatic > Marine > Hydrothermal vents >...
AATCTTTTTCCTTTGAAGACAGCCAAACCGTTTTTCAGATGGAAAAAACCTTTGACTGGGAAGCCGATGACGTCTGCCTCAGGCTTGAAAAATTCATAAGCAGCGGCCAATGGAGCGGAAACCCTCTCAGCATAAGCATCGGTGTCAGCGAATCCCCTGGAACCAGGGAAAAAATAAAAAAAACGGTCAAAGAAATGCTGGAGAAAAACGAAATCAATAACTGCCGGATCGATGTTCTGTCCTCCTATAAACAGGGTTTTTTCTGGCTCAAAGAAAAAGTGGTCCCCTCTCTTAAATCCGGGAACACAGATCATGTCGTCATCCGATTCTCCCAATTCGCGGATGACTTTCAAAAGCCAAAAAGATTCTATGCTGACCCTTACCGATGGCTTCAAGAGCTGTATCCTATAGATGATATCATCACTAGAGAGACAGGAATCCCCCTTGATAAAATCATCTTTGAGATAAAAGACGAAAAAGAGCCTACGTATGTCATCACAGCCTATGACGATAAGGAAAAGGAAATCTTCACGGACCATTTCTCGCCCCATGTTACAAAGGCCAGCTATCTCAATGTCCTTCCTGAATGGGGAACCGTGGTACGAACCACAGGGTGGCTTCAAATCAGAGATAAAGAGAAAATCGTTCTGGATACCCCCATTGACAGTGATCTGGAAAGATTCTGGGATTTTTATCAAAGCGAGGTCCTTGCTTCTGTCTATGACTACATCCTTAAGAAAACGGATAACAAACCGTCGTTTAAAAAACAGCCCTATTTCAAGAGGCTTTTGATAGAAATGTGGCTGAGCGAACCTGACTACAGGCTTGGCCTGGACCAGGAAATCATAAGCAGCCTGGAAGCCATTCATGATGAGATATATTTTGACACCCTTGATTTTCTCAGGGGAATCACAGACATCCAGACGGAAGAGACCGACCTTCCTGAAGACTCATCCCGTTACTCAGCCCCGGGAAACGTCCTTCCCTTGATCCATCCTTCCACAGAAGGGAAAATGGGTAAAGTAAGCATATTGTTTGAAGACCGGCGGGCACAATCTCCTTTTATGAGCATAAGCTGGAGTGATGATGCAGGAAACACATCAAAGGAACGAATCCAATTCGATCCAGTTGAAGTGAAAAGACTGAGCACTTCCGTTCTTCTCTATGACTCAGAGAAAAACAGGGTCCACAACCTCACTGTCGAGGCAGAGATTGAAAAAGAGGAACACTACCTTGAACTCATAGAGATCATTGATTCTTTAAAGGAACTCACTGACAAAGGAATCCTACCGCCTTCCTTTCATTTTCCCAATCTCAACCATCTAATCCTTAAAATAAGACATAAAGAAATCTTTAAGGAAGAGACATTTCCTGTTTCTTACGATGATTCAGAAGACCAACCCACGGCAAAAGAGAAAGAGGCGGGAGACCATGATATTGTTCCCACCGACGAGATCATTTCTCCCGAGATGTGTCTGGATATCGTGGACAGGCTCTCCGGATTTGAGCCAATCCACAGCTATATAGGCGGGAGGTCCTATGAGGGGAAAAAGATACCTGTGATTGAGATGCACTCTCCTGCTGACCGGTACACTTCTCTCCAGAGGCTCATCACGTTTAAGCCCACACTTTACTGCAACGGCCGCCAGCATGCCAATGAAGTCTGTTCGACAAATTACATACTCAAATTCGCGGAACTCGTTGCAAAGAACGACGAATACATGTCTTTTTTGAAAAAAATAAACTTCGTTTTTCATCCCATGGAAAATCCGGACGGTGCGGAACTGGCCTACAAACTGCAAAAACTAACACCTTTTCACAGCCTGCATGCAGGGCGGTATTCCACATTAGGGATAGATGTCGGTCATCAGGTCAATGCAGACCATCCCATACTTCCGGAAGCTAAAGTCAGAAAAAATCTGTACGACAGGTGGCTTCCTGACATCCATCTCAATCTCCACGGCTATCCTTCACATGAATGGGTCCAGCCTTTCTCGGATTACACCCCGTTCCTTTTCAGAGATTACTGGGTGCCCCGGGGATGGTTTGTGTACTACAGAACCCTCTCCCTTCCCATATATGAGAAATGGAAAAAAGCCGGGGAAGAACTGAAAAAATATATCATAGAGGGCCTGCATTCCACCGAAAACATCCGCCTCTCAAACAAATCACTTTACGACAGATACTTTCGCTGGGCTGCGCGATGGCATCCTCATATGAATAACCTGGAAATCCAGGGTGGCGTCAATATCTATTCAAAGAGGCAGAGTCCCACGGAAAGCAAGCTGACTGAGAGAAGAAAAATAACTTTCGCAGAAGAAACTCCGGAACTTATGGATGAAACAGCCCAGGGAAAATGGCTGGATTTTCTTGTTGAACAAGGGCTCGCTTACATCAAAGCCCATGCCCTCTACCTATCAGAAAGCACCTGCCAGGTTTCAAGGATAGAGGAAGAGATCAAAAACAAAATATATATACAATTCATAAGGAGCAGGCCGGGAGAGTTGGAAAAATAAAAATTCAATCAAAGAGAACAGTATTGTAAAACAAATGAGAAACTGATAATATAAAAATCAGATTGTTGGATTTCATTTCATAAGTGTAACTTAAGATGAACCTTCTTTTAATAGACGAGGGGCTGTCACTGTACGACAAAGTCAAGGATTCCTCTTTCGTCGATATGTGTGAGGTCTATTTTTCTGAAAGCACGAATTCCATTCTCAAGTACATAAAAGACCATCACATTGATGTCGTAATGACGGATATGGACAAATACAGAGACAAAGCCTTCTCTCTTATTAAAGAGCTCCATAAGTTTGATTCTTTGATTGATATCATACTTACCGGCAATGCCAAATCCACAGAAAATGTCATGGATATCATAAAAAGAGGGGCTTCCGATTATATTGAAAAACCCATTAAACAGGATGTCATAGAAAAAACACTGGGCTCCATAAATGAAAAAAGAAATCTCAGAAAAGAAACATATCTTCTGGAGAAAAGGCTGGAAGGAAAATATTCGTTCAAAGGAATCGTAGGAAAAAGCCCTTATATGTTTGAAATCTTTTCTCTGGTCGAAAAAATTTCAAAATTTTTTTCCAGCATTCTGATTACCGGAGAGACCGGTACAGGGAAAGAACTGATCGCTCAGGCCATCCATGAGCTGAGCACCAGAAGCGACAAACAGCTTGTCATATGCGACTGCGTTTCCATTCCGGAAAATCTATTCGAATCAGAACTCTTTGGCTATAAAAAAGGGGCTTTTACCGGGGCTGTGGCAAACAAACAGGGGCTTTTTGAAGCCGCTCATAAAAGCATCATCTTTTTGGACGAAATAGGAGAGATCCCTTTGACTGTCCAGGCCAAATTACTCAGAGTGCTCGAAAGCCATCAATTCAGGCCTCTTGGATCTAACGAGACCAAAGAAGTGGATGTAAAAGTCATTGCTGCCACGAACAGGGATCTGTCAGAATGCATAAAAAACAATACTTTCCGGGAAGACCTTTTCCATAGGCTCAACAAGGTGGAAGTCCACCTGCCTCCTCTGAGGGAAAGAAGGGAAGATATTCCGCTTCTGGTCAGGCATTTCTTAGAAAATTTAAGCATAAAAGTCGACAAAAAAATAAAAGGGATATCCATGAAAGTCCAAAAGCTGTTTTCAAAATACAACTGGCCCGGAAATATCAGAGAGCTTAAAAATGTCCTGGAAAGGGCCGCTCTGGTTACAAAAAAAGAGTTTATTGATATTAATGACCTTCCTGAATATCTCCGTGATACCTCGATTTTAAAACAGAAAAACCCTCTTATAGATAAAGAAAACTTTTCTTCTCTGGAAGATCTGGAAAAAGACTACATCACCTATCTGATAAACCAGACAGACTACAATATAAAAAAGACGGCGGATATTTTAAACATATCAAGGACCACCCTCTACAGCAAGCTAAAAAAATACAATATCCCCCATTAACCCATTTTAAAACTGGCTGAAAATGTTCATTTACTGAACACTTTTTCCATTTTCTTTATTACTCCTTTATTTTCAATAGTTTACCGTATATTTGCGAAAAATGTGTTCATAAATTGATCACTTCTTTCGTTTTTTCCCTTCCTTAGGTATTCCTGTAACCTCTTTTTTATAAGCAACATACAAAATACGAGACGCATGGCATCTATCTTGCAATTTATAAAGGCAAATTCGAGAAAAGAGAAGATGCCATGATAAACAGCAAAAAAACAAAAAAAGAAAAAACAACAAAGATTTTGACCATTTCAGTCATTTTATCAATACTGTGCTTTTCATCATTAAAAGCCGAAGGCAATAATGACAGTGAGGCCCTTTTATCAGGCCGGCAGCTTCTTTCAACCGTCATTATAGAGCCAATCATCACTCCCTTGGAAAAAAGCTCCATTGAATCTGCTTCCTTATTCGCATACGCAAACAACAACAACGATAAGACTTATAATTTCTCGATCAAGCCGACAACTCCTGAGACAAACTTTCCGGAAACCTATAAATTCGTCCAGGACTATAGAAAGAGGCACCGATTTGAAAGCACCTTTTTCGAAGCGAGCCTGATAGCAAATGTGGCCCTCAATGCCGCTGATTATTTTTCCACAAGAGAAGCATTGAAATATGAAGGCCTGGAGGAAGGAAATCCTCTCATGAAGCCGTTTGTCAAGAATGATTTGACTTTTGCAGCCGTGAAGATCGGTATGACAATGACAAATTACTTTGTGATGAAAAAACTTTTCAAACGAAACAAGACCCTGGCATGGATTGCTAGTATAGTCAGCAATATGGCCCTCTCCTATGTGGTATCAAACAATATGTCTCATATCTATGAAGCAAGAAACAGATGAAAGGATATGACCATGAAAAACTTTTTTTACCATTCTGTTGTCATTAAGAACATTAATTCGAATGCAAGGGAACTGCCTTCCCTTGATAGATTAAAAAAAGAATATATCGAATACCTCTTGAAAATCACAGACTATAATAAAACAGAGACAGCAGCCATACTCGATATATCCATCCCCGGTCTCTATAAAAAAATGCAAAGATATGGACTCAGCCATTAACCTTATCTATTCATAGAAAAACGGCGATGATTGTTTTTGAATACTCCAGGTTATAAATTCCCGTATCTTCCTTAAAACCAATACAAAAATTTTACGTATTTGGAAACACAGAAAAATGTTTTGCTTTACACTGTAAAATTTTCATTCTAGAATCTAAAAAGGAATCAGGAGGAAAAGATGAAAAAATTGTTTTCAATATCAACCGTATTTTTTATGATGCTCAGCATATCCGCTTTATCCTTATTTTGCAGCACCGCCCAAAAGAACAAAACAGATGCCAGAGCAGCCAGAATTCTTTCAAAAATGATTGAAGTGCAGGGAGGTAAAGAACGGCTCCAGGAGATTAAAGACATGGTCGTTACAGGGACCATAGAAATCACCCAGATGGGGCTGGAAGGCTCCCTCACTCTTTATCATAAAGAGCCTAACATGATGCGCACAGATGTCGAAGTGATGGGAATGATCATCACACAGGCTTATGATGGAAAGATTTCCTGGATGGTCAATCCTCAAACAGGAGAAACTGAAGAAATGCCTGAACAACTGAGTACTGAAATGAAAAGGGATGCTCTTGGAAACGACTCTCTCCTCCATCCGGAAAAATACGGGATCTCTTACACATACGAGGGCACGGAAACCATTGATGGAATGGATCATTATGTGCTTAAACAACACTATGAAGACGGATTCGAAGCCACTCTTTATATCAATGAAGATACCTTTCTCGTCTCCAAAAGCAAGGCTATGACCCTGGATCAGACCGGAGTGGAAGTCATGGTTGAATCATATCAATCCGACTACAAGGAAATAGACGGAACCATGGTGGCTCATTCTATTGTTGTCTACAGAGACGGTGAAGAATTTATGGTATCGACCATAACAGACGTCCAGTACAATACAGGATTGGAAGATTCTTTATTTAAGATGGATTGAGGTCTACGTTTCTATCTCCGCCAGAACGCGGTGAGCCAATTTAAGGGCTCGCACCCCTTCAGCTCCGCTTACTTTTCTCTGCTTGCCGTCATTAAGGCATTTGAAGAAATTGATGAGTTCCTTTTTAAGGGGTTCCTCCTTTTTTATCTCCAAAGACTTGATATCAGCCTGCCGTCCGTTTAAAGGAAAGACTTTGATCTCCTGATCAATATAATCAACAGAATAATAGGAGGTCGGTTCAAATATTCTTAAATTTCTGACTTTTCCCTGGTGAACCCGGCTGGCCGTTAAAGTGGCCACACACCCCGATTTAAACTCAAGCCTGGCATTGGCAATATCAAATTTTTCTGAAAGAACATGAATGGCAGAGGACCTTATGACCTCGACCGTATCATTGATCAAATCGAGAATAATATCCAAATCATGAATCATCAGGTCCAATACAACATTCGTATCCAAGGAACGGGCTGAAAAAGAACCAAGCCTCTGGACCTCTATAAACTTAGGTTCCGTAATGAGATTCTTCAATCTTTCAACAGCGGGATTGAATCTCTCCAAATGCCCGACCTGGAGTATCAGGCCTTTCTTCTTTGCAAGGTCAACCAGTTCTTCTCCATGTTCCACAGTATCTGTAATCGGTTTTTCCACAAGAACCGACTTTCCCTCCTGGAGCAGTTTCTTGGCAATCGAAAAATGTTCGTTTGTAGTGGCCGACACAATTCCAACATCTATATCATCAAGCATGTCTTCAAAATTTTCATAATAAGGGACACGATGACGGTTGCCTATGACCATCGCTTTATTCTTATCAATGTCTGCGACAGCTTTCAAATCAGCTTCCTCAAGATAAGAAAGAATTCTTGCGTGCTGGGTCCCAAGATACCCGACTCCGATAATTCCTACTCTTTTTTTAGCCATTTCTGATTTCCAGCCTTATTGATTTTCAGCCCTATAGTGTAATGCCTCCGGTTAAAATATTCAAATCATTTTAACCCGACTTATTCATAAAAAACAGCGATGTATCCATTTTTCTTGAAATGATGGTTATTCCGCTTTGTTCTGCCAATTTTAGAGCTTTATCTTTATTCATGAAAAGCACTTTGTCCGCCTCAATACACAGTGCGGAACATCCTGCCTTTTTAAGGTTCTGGACAGTCTTTAATCCTACAGCCGGCTGGTCGATCCTTGCATCTTGACGTGTACGGGCGACCTTGACCACAACACACCCCTCTCCTCCCAAAAGCCCCCCCCTTATTATAGCCTCGTCCGTTCCTTCCATGGCTTCCACGGCAACTACGGCTTTGTCTTTTACTATAACAGTCTGTCCTATCTCAAGATCAGCCATTTGTTTGGCAAGAGGCCATCCATAGTCAACATCCTCTTTTGCGGCTGGAGAAATTTTCCCTTTGGTTAGAACACCCTGCTCACAGAAAAAATCCGACAGAAAACGGGAAGGATCCATAACCTCGATCCCCTGACTTTCAATATAGTTAAATACAGCTCTTGCGATCTCGTCTGGATTTCTGTTTTCCGTACCTTCCAGAAGAGAGGACAAAGGCAAGGGAAAGGTGTCCTTTGAGTACATATTTCTATGCCTGATTTTCCCAGCGAATATTATCTGATGGACATCTTTCTTTTTAAAAAAAGAAACAAGCTTTAAAAAATCTTTGACCTCGAAACAAGCATATGAATCAGCCTGCTCTGTGATACCTTCATCAAATTCGTTCTGTATCCCCGCAACAATACAGGTATACCCCTCCTCTTTAGCCTTACGGCATATACACAGAGGAATTCCCCCTGAACCTGCGATAATTCCTAACCTTTTTTCTCTCTTCACTGCTGTTTTTTTAATATTCCACGCTTGGAGGAGCTGATAAAATCAATGATTTCCTTTCTATCCCCACTTGGAGATATCTCTTCTTTTATTTTCCCAACAGCCTGGCTGGTATTCAAGTCAGAATGAAACAAAAGATTATACATTTTTTTGATTGCCTGAATCCTTTCCCTTGAAAATCCTCCTCTGCGCAGACCGACCGCATTGATTCCATAAAACAGAACGGGCCGGCTCCCCGCTACCCTGGAAAAAGGAAGGATATCCTGAGTGATCACAGAATAACCACCTATGAAAGCATACTTTCCTACCCGGCAAAATTGATGCAGACCACTAAAAGCTCCTACTTGGGCATAGTCGTCAATAAAGCAATGGCCGCCCAGAGTGGCCCCATTTATAAAAATAACATGATTTCCAACAACACAGTCATGGGCAATATGGGAATAGGCCATGAAATAATTATCATTCCCTATTTTTGTCTCGCCTCCCCCTTTTACTGTCCCTTTATCTACAGTCATAAATTCTCTGAACACATTCCTGTCCCCTATGACCACCCGAGTGGGTTCCTGTTCATAAGTGAGATCCTGAGGTTCGGTCCCAACTGATGTGTATGGGGAAAAATGACAGTGCTGTCCGATTTGAGTATGACCGGTCACATAAACATGTGCATCCAGTTTGGTTCCCTTCCCTATAGAAACATGTTTTCCAATAACAGAATAAGGGCCTATATAAACACTTTCATCCAGAAAGGCCTCTTTGTGTACGTCCGCACTGGGATGAATATATGTTTCACTCCCGTCCATTCATCTCCTCTCGATGCAGCAGAGATGCTATGACCTCAGATTCTACTACTATATCTCCATCCACTACAGCTTTGCCTTTGATTTCACAGAACCTTTTCCTCATCCTGACTATATCGACATAAAATCTAATCTGATCCCCCGGTATAACCGGCTTTCTGAACTTGGCATTGGTTATCTTACTCAACATCATGAACCAATCCTTAGGATCGGGAACAGAGTGATACACCAGAATACCCCCGCTCTGGGCCATTGCTTCAATAATAAGGACTCCCGGCATGATTTTGTTTTCCGGAAAATGGCCATTAAAAAAGGGCTCATTATATGTCACATTCTTAATAGTCAAAATAGACTTTCCCTCTTCTAATCTTAAAACCCTGTCCACCAACAAAAAAGGATAACGATGAGGCAGGATATTCTGGATTTTGCTTATGTTAATAAAATGATTTTTATTGTTTTGCTTTTTGGTCATCATATCTCTGGATCACGTCTTGAGTGATATCAACAGAAGGGCTGAAATAGACAACACCGCTGTTCTGCCGGTCGAAAATAGCCTCAAGCCCCTTCTCTTTCCCGACCTGCTCGATAATGGGCATCACTTCATTCTGGATCTTCTGGAAAAGCCTTGCTGCGGTTTCATTCATATCTCTTTGGTTGTCCTCATAGATTCTCTGCCTTTCCGTCCTTAATCGCTCAAGGTCTGAGTTGAGATTCAACCGAGCTTCCTGAGTCAAGGTCAAACTCTGTGTGCTTATTTTTTTCTGCAGATCACGGATCTCCTCATCCTTAGCAGCCAGTTTTTTTTGATTGTTCGATTCCTTTTCTCTGAGCTGGGCCATCACTTTTTTCCCTTCTATGGAATTCTGCAGTATCTGGTTGGAATCGACAACTCCTATTTTTAGACTCTCCTGAGCGAACCCTGCTGAAAATAAAAGAGAAAGAACAAGAGCAAGAAAAAGAAATTTGCTTGTGCTCCTTGATAACATCTTAAGCCTCCTATTTATGATTTAAAAATGTTTATTTAAAATGTTGTCCCTATGGCAAAACGAAACTTAAAATTCGAATCCCCTGTCCGTGATATTCGATTGTTGTATGAGAATATAAGCCTAAAGGGGACTCTCAGGGCAGGGACAAAAACTCTAGCCTCCAATCCTGCGGAAGAATACATATTATTGATATCGATCTTTTGTTCAGATGAATAAGCATTTCCCCTATCATAGAACAATATGGCGTATACCGGCCCTCCTAGGGGAATAATGTATTCTGCATTAAAAACCAGAGACTTCACTCCGCCCATATTGTAACCCTCCATACTCCTGGGCCCTATAGTGTAGATGTCATAACCTCTTATTGACCTTTCTCCTCCGAGGTAGAATCTTTCCCAGTAAGGGATGGCCGAATCCCCGATAGAATTAATGAATTTATATTCAACATGGAAACCCAGAGATGTATTTCCTATAAGAGGTTTGTACAATGTCCATTCAAAAGTAGGTTTTATCATGGCGACATCCCCGCCTAAAATCCCGCCTGCAAATTCACAACTTACAAGATAAAGGGTGCCTCTCGAAGGGGTTAAAGGGCTGTCAACTGTATTCCTGTAGATCATTGGGGTAATACTGCTTATATTATATTTGCCGTAAGTATAATTACCCCCATAATAATAAGGATAATAATTATAATTATAACCATACATTGAATAATAGAGGTTACTGTAATAGTCATCTCCCTCCTCGCCCTCATATTCACTCATCTCTAAAAACTCAAGTCCATAAGATAACCTGGCTCTCCAGTATCCTCTTACCCGGCCTCCTAAATGGACATTGATTCCTCTTCCTTTCCTATTAAACAACCCTGGATAAACGATGTACCGGTCATAAATGTTAAAGCCGGCATTCAAGGGAAGGTCAAATATATACGGCTCTGTAAATCCAAATGAATATATTTTTGTCCGCTTTCCGTATGTCGCAGTCAATTCTAACTTCTCTCCGGCTCCAAGAAAATTAACGGTCGAGTAACTCAATGATACAAAAGCTCCCTGATATCCACTGTATCCAGCAGAGAACTGAATATTGTTTCTCTGTAACTCAGTCACGTTGATAGTGACGTCGACCTTAGTGGGATCTTGGGGGTCAGGATAGATATTAGGGTCTTGTTTGATTTCAACAAGACCCAGTTGATTGATTCTGAGCAAGCTGTTCTTGAACATATCATAACTGAACCGGTTTCCCTCTCTTATCATCATCTCCCGCCGCATAACTTTATCGTTTGTATACGTATTCCCTTTAAACTCCATCCTGTGGATATAGGCCACCGGGCCTTCGACTATATTATAAGTCACATTCACTTTTTTATTTTTTGGATCAAGCCGCTCTACCGGAATAATCCTGACATACATATATCCAAAATTTTGATAGAGTTTGCTTATTTCTTCTACTCCTTTTTCTCTGTCATCTATACTGTATATATTCCCTTCCCTCATAGGAATCAGTGTGCGTAAATTTTTTGCATTAAAAAACTCATTCCCCTCTATAGTGACATCTCCGACAAAATACAGATACCCTGCATCTACAGGAATAATGATCTGTTTCATGGTTTGCTTTTTGAAAAAAATCGACCTTTTCTCAATTTCCTTTACAACAGGTTCCCCGACTTGAGCTTCCATAAAACCGTGCTCTTTGTACTTTTCTACCAGATTTGACACATCTGATTCCAGTTGATCCTGCTTGAACGTGTCCTTTCCACTGGCCCATGAGATAAAACTGTGTTCCTTGTTCTCTTTCAATGCGTTCATAAGAGTGCTTTCTCTAAGTTTGGGTTCCCCTTCAAACACAACGTCACCGATCCTGATCTTACGCCCCGCATCAACATTAAAAATGATCTCGACCTCATTCTTTCCTCTGTTCTTAACTTCTGTTTTAACTTTTCCCGCAGCAAGACCCTTCTCTTCCATTATGCTTTTTATGGTATCTTCTATCCTTCTGATGGAATAGGGCCTATAATATGAATACGGAAGTATGTTTACATTTTCTTCCTTCAGCTTATCCACAATATCTTTTTCTTTGATTCTTTTCCCCGTTTTGTATGTTATTTTTTTTATAATAGGGTTTTCTTTGACATAGACTCTTATGACCTTGCCTTTTTCTCCGTCAACAGCTTCTATTTTTATATCTGAAAAATAACCAGTGGCCCATAAAACCTTAAAACCATCCTGTAGAGAGTCTTTATTAAAATAATCCCCCTCCTTAAAAGTCAAATAATAGAGAACCGTATCTTCTGTGACCAATTCGTTTCCTACAAGCTCTATTTTTTCTATCACTTCCTGGCCGTAGACGACCAAGGGAAGAAGAACCATCATGGCTATCAATACCGCTTTTTTCATTTCGCTATCCTTATACCATATTTGCCTCTAAAAATAAAGGTACTGACTTTGACTCAGACCATGTGATCATCCTTTTCATTAAACCAGGATTTTTCCCGAGTCAAGACGTCTGTGTCTACGTTATTTAAACTTCAGAGATGATTAAATAGTTTCAAATCTCCGCCGTCCATTAAATAGACCCTGTCACAAAATCGAGCCACTTTTTCATTATGGGTCACAATGATGGAAGACAGTTTTTTCCTGTCATGAAGCTCTCTTATGAGTTTTAATATTTTTTTCCCTGTCTGCCAGTCCATATTTCCGGTGGGCTCATCAGCAAGGAGCAAAGCCGGTTCATTGATCAAAGACCTCGCAATAGCCACTCTCTGCTGTTCCCCTCCGGAAAGCTGAGAAACACGAATAAAAGCTTTATCCTCCAAAGACACTTCCTTGAGCATATCCAGGGCCTTTTTTTTCGCCTCATGAGAACTGTAACCGCTGATCAGAAGGGGAAAGCTGACATTTTCTTGTGCATTAAACTCTGGAAGGAGATGATAAAATTGAAAAATAAAACCTATTTTTTTGTTTCTTATCTCTGCTTTTTGTCTGTTATCTTTGGCATTAATATCCTCCCCTTCGATCAGTATCTTTCCCTTTGTAGGCCTGTCCAAAGCACCGCACAGGTTGAGAAATGTTGTTTTGCCAACACCGGAAACACCCATAATGGCTGCAATCTCGTTTCTCTTCAAGGAAAAGTTGACATCTTTGAAAACACATAATTTTCCATGCGGAAGCGGATAATCCTTCCTTAGATTCACAATCTTGAGCGCTTCATTCATACTTCAATGCTCCGACAGGATCGATTTTAGCTGCTCTGTAAGAAGGGAAAAGAGTCGAAACAAAACTTATGAAAATCGCTGAAAATATGATGACCAATAAATCCAGAATGCCTATTTTAAAAGGAACAAAGGGAATCTGATAGATATCGATGGGAACTTTTATCAATTCAAAGGTGTTGGCCAACCAGCACCATGCCAATCCCAGAACCGTACCTATAAATGTACCCAAAATTCCGATTGTGGCTCCCTGGAGGAAAAAAATCTTTCTTATACTCTGGGACGTCGCCCCCATTGCCATAAGAATTCCAATATCCTTAGTCTTCTCCATGACCATTAAAATCAGAGTAGCTATGATATTTAACGCAGCCACCAGAATAATCAAAGCAATTGTGAAAAACATAAGCTTTTTCTCAAGTTTGAGAGCGGAAAAAAGGGATTCATTCATCTCCATCCAGGTAGTGACATAAGTCTCCGGAGGAATAATGTCCCTTATTTCCTCCTTAAAAGCGGGAGCTTTAAATATATTGTCTATTTTTATCTGTATAAGGTTGACCTTATTGTTAATACCGATGATATTCTGAGCTGTTTTCAAATCCACAAGAGCTGTGGAAGCATCATATTCATACAATCCTGTACGGAATATACCGGTGACCCGGAGTTTCTTTATCCGGGGGAAGAGTCCTGTGGGTGTCAGTCTGTTCGAGACCGAGAGCACGGTCACCATATCACCGACTCCGGCTCCAAGATCAAAGGCGAGGTCCCATCCGAGCAGAATATTTTCCCCCTCTGCACCAGAGCCGGGAAGATCGCCTCTCTCTAAATTATCTTTCCAGAAAGAAGCAGTCTCTTCACGCTCAAAATCAAGCCCTCTTAAAACAATTCCCGAGTTTTTATAAGGACCTGTTATGAACACGGTAATATACGCAACAGGAGTGACCTCTGTAATGCCATCCATTTCTTTGACTCTTTCTAAAAAAACTTCATAATCTGAAATACCTTTTCCGGACAAATCAGAAACCATGATATGTGAAGTGGAGCCCAATATTTTAGCCTGGACATCTTTCTGGAATCCAGTTATCAAAGCAATGGCAATGATAAGGGCCATCACCCCTATAGTGATCCCTAACACGGAGATCAGCGTTATGACTGATATGAAGGCCTGCTTTCTTTTGGCTGTTAGGTATCTTTTAGCTACAAACCATTCGAACTTCATTTCTCTTCGCCTTTTAAGCGATTCTGTTCAGAAGAATCAGGCTTATCTCCTTTTCCCTTTGGGCGGAGAAGAGGAAAAAGGATGACCTCTCTTATGGAATTCCGGTTAGTGAAAATCATGACCAGCCGGTCTATCCCTATCCCCTCCCCCCCCGTGGGGGGAAGACCGTATTCCAGGGCACTGACATAATCATGATCCACTACATGGGACTCCTCATCTCCTTTTTTTCTTTCTTCTGCCTGCTGTAAAAACCTCTTTTTCTGCTCTCTGGGGTCAGTCAGCTCACTGAAAGCATTAGCGATCTCCATACCTGCTATGATCAATTCGAACCGTTCTGCTTCATCCGGATTGTCTCTGGAAGCCTTTGCAAGAGGAGAAATCTCTTTCGGAGGATTGATAACAAATGTCGGCTGGATTAGATTTGGTTTCACATATTTATCAAAAATAACATCCAGCGCTTTTCCGTAAGATCTCAAGGTTTCCTCACCGCTCAGTTCAGAAGCAAATTTAATTATTCCTTCTTTATCATCAAAACGGCTGGGTGCCAGCCCGCTGTATCTCGATAGAGAATCCATAAATCTCATCCTCTTCCAGGGCCTTTTAAAGGAAATCTTGTGTTCTCCGTACGTAACTTCTTCTTTCCCTGTAAGCTCCAGACTCAACTGGCTTATTAAATCCTCAGTGATGTTCATCATGTCATTGTAGTCACAGAAGGCTTCATAAAACTCCAGCATCGTGAACTCAGGATTGTGCTCGGATGATATCCCTTCATTCCTGAAATTCCTGTTGATCTCATAGACTTTTTCCATACCTCCGACCACCAGCCTTTTTAAATACAGCTCCGGTGCGATTCTCAGGTACAGCTCGACACCCAATGCATTATGAAAAGTTTTGAATGGTTTAGCCAGCGCACCCCCCGGTATAGGATGCATCATGGGAGTCTCGACCTCCACATATCCCTTTTTATTGAAAAAATCTCTGATCAGGGCTATCATCCTGCTTCTTAATCGAAAAATCTCTGCCACTTCAGGATTGACTATCAAATCAAGATATCTCTTCCTGTAGCGAAGTTCAATATCACGCAGCCCGTGCCATTTTTCCGGTAACGGATAAAGGCATTTTGCGAGAAAATCAAACGAATCCAGAAATACGGTCAGTTCATTGGTTCTGGTCTTAAAAATAACTCCCTCTACAGCAATCACATCTCCAATGTCCAGTAAGGAGAACAGCTCGAATTTTTCTTCTCCGACCCTGTCCCTGCGAATATAACCCTGCAGCTTTTCCTGACTGTCTTTAATATGAAAAAACACCGCTCTCCCCATCTTTCTTATAGATGTGATCCTTCCAGCCGCCTTGATCCTCTGTTTCTCTTTTTCTAAATCTTCAGCTCCATAATCACGATATTTTGAAACCACTTCGTGGATCGAATGGGTCACTTCGATTTTGTTGGGAAAAAGCTCTACTCCGGCTTGAGCCAGCTTTTTCATTTTTTCTTCCCTTACCTTCCTCTGTTCCACTTTTCCGGATGAATTATCTCTTTTTTCACTCATTTGTATTTCCTCTGCTTTTTTTTTGAATCCTTGGTTCTTTGCTCAGCGCATCCAAAAGGCCGTTTATGAATTTTGCCGATTCATTACCTCCGAACTTTTTTGCCAGCTCCACTGCCTCATTAATAGCCACTGCTACAGGCATCCCTTCCCCAAAAAGCAGTTCATAGACAGCCAGCCGCATTATGTTTCTGTCTATGCAGAGCATCCTGGAGAGACGCCAATTTTTGGAATAGGCCTGAATCAGAGAATCGATCTCATCTTTATTGGAAACGACTCCACTGATCAGCTCTTGGACATACTCTGAATTTTGACCTTTTCGGTCTTTCCAGAAACGGTCTAAGGACCGCTCCTCCATGATATCATTAAACTCAAGTTGAAATAAAATTTGGAGAGCCGTTTCCCTAGATTTTCTTCTTCCCATTCTTGGCAGCCAACAAATCGAATCAATCTAAATCTGCTTCTCTTATCAAGTTCAATGTTTCAACAAGCGCAAACGCTGAATCATATCCTTTATTGCCTGCTTTTGTGCCGGCTCTTTCTATTCCCTGTTCAATTGTATCGACCGTAAGAACTCCAAAAGAAACAGGGATCCCCTTATCCATGGAAATCTGAGCCAAACCCTTTGTCACTTCAGCGCTTAAGTATTCGAAGTGCGGGGTATCTCCTCGGATCAGAGCGCCAATGCAAATGATTCCATCAACTTTTTTCGAATCCGCCAGCTTCTTGGTGATCACAGGTATCTCAAAAGAGCCGGGTACTTTGTAAACAGATATATCTTTTTTATCCGCTCCCAATTTTTCCAGTGCATCCAAAGCGCCTTCCAAAAGTCTCTCTGAAATAAACTGATTATAACGACTCAATACTATTCCTATTTTAAAACCCTCAGCTTTTAGTTTTCCTTGAAATGTATCCATTTTATTCTCCCTTTACCTCCCTTGAAATTCAGGCTTTCTTTTCTCAAGAAAAGCTTTTGTTCCTTCTTTGCTGTCTTGAGTGGAACATACCTCTCCAAAAAGTTCTGCCTCCAGAAGAAGCCCCTCATCCAGGGGCCTGTCTAATCCTTTGTTTATCGATTTTATACAGTATTCCACTGCCTTAGGTCCGCCTGCAATGATCTCCCGGGCTAATGCCTCGCAGGTAGGGATCAATTCTTCCTGGGATACGACCTTGTTCACAAGCCCTATCCGAAGGGCTTCCTGCGCATTTATTGTTTTCCCGGAAAGAATCATTTCCATAGCTACTCCCTTTCCAACCAACCTTGGAAGTCTTTGAGTTCCCCCGAATCCCGGAATAAGACCCAGTTTTACTTCCGGCTGTCCCATCTTTGCATTATCTGAAGCTATTCTTATATGACAGGCTAAAGCCAGTTCTGTGCCTCCTCCCAAGGCATAACCATTCACAGCCGCAATAACAGGCTTTCTGAAATTTTCAATCAGGCTCATTAATTCTTGACCCTCAAGTACATATTTCTTACCCGAAGAGCTATCGAGCCCGGAGAGCTCCTTTATATCAGCTCCAGCTACAAATGCTTTTTCTCCGGAACCCTTTAATAAAACAGCTTTGATACGGCTGTCATCCTGAAATGAAGAAAAAGCTTTATGCAGTTCCTTTATGGTTTCCTGATTCAATGCATTCAATTTATCAGGCCTGTTGATTATGATCCACCCGATATTTTCCTCTTGCCTGATTTCCAGATTCTTATACTCTCCCACTTTTTTCCTCCTTTTTTCCCTTTTGTTTACTTTTCTTCTTTCCTGTTTATTCTTATATCATTATCCAATATTTTTCTGATAGATTCTATATTTCTTATAAACCCTTCCCCCTATGGACATCACAAAATTATTGACAGCCTCATTGTCTTCAAGCTGCCAGGAGGTCTCAGCCCATTTATACCCTTTTTTAAGAGCATTTTTATAGATCCTTGAATAAAGAAGGTAGCTCAGGCCGGTCATCCTGTACTCCCTGAGAATCCCAAAAACCAAAACCCTGATTCCCTTTATCTTTTTCCTGTTCAAGAGAAACTTTATGAATCCAAAGGGGAACAGCCGCCCATTCATCTTTTTTAACACCTCATTGTAATTGGGAAGGGCAAATCCAAAGCCGACCGGCTTTCCTTTTTCCTCGGCGAGGGCGATGATATCCGGGTCTGCGATCTGCTTCAGCTTTTTTGCCATATCCTCCATCTCTTTATCTGTCCATGGAACAAAACCCCAGTTGTTTTCCCAGCCGTGATTGTAAATGTATTTGATTTTTTCAGCCTCTTCATCCACTCTTTTTAAATCAACAGTTCTCAATTTGATGTTTGTTTGGCTCTCAATCCTCTTTACTATGGTCTCTAATTTCCTATCCGCCTTCTCATTTTTTTCCATAAGAAAAGCATACAAATCCCTGATTTTGCTCATCCCGTAAGCTTCCATAAGGTCAAGATAATAGGGCGGATTATAAGGCATCATAAACACAGGAGGAGAATCAAAGCCTTCCAGCAAAAAAGCGCATTCATCATTCAAAGATGTGTTCACAGGGCCTCTTAAAACATTCATGCCCCTTTCCTCCCCCCATTCACACACTTTGTCCAGCAACGCCCTTGTGATATCCCCATCATTGTAACTTTCATAGAAACCAAAAAACACGACTTTTTCATTATGGCGGGTATTATGATTTTCATCTAAAATGGCAGCGACTCTGCCTTTAATATCATCTCCGTCAAAAGCAAGAAACAGATCCATATCAGCATGATCGAAGAAGGGATGCTTTTCTTTGTTGATTCTCTCCTTTATATCAGCAATCAGAGGAGGCACCCAATTCGGATCATCTTTATATATTTTCCAGGGAAAACGGATAAACGTGTTTCTTTCTTTACTGGTCTCGACTTTTTTGATCCGAATATCACTCATTTATAATTCCTCCTCGTTCAGCTTATCTTATCAAATAAAGAATCCTTTTGCACGAAGATTTTCTTACACATACCTGCATGTTTATTGAACAGTCCTTCCAATTTTTTCTCTTCGTCAAAATAGTTTGAGGTTAGCTGGATTTTGTGTTAAAAAGATTACACAAAGCAAAAAATTAAAAGCCTTTTCAAGAAAGGAACAGAAAATGAAATCTGCTTCTCCATTTAAAGAATTATCCAAGGAAAAACTTTTTAAAGAGATCGATCCTGATTCAATTCCTTTTGAGACCACAGATTCCTGTAAAAAATGCAAGGAGATCATCGGTCAAACAAGAGCATTGAAAGCCATCCAAACAGGACTTGATATAAAAAGCCGTGGATACAACATTTTTATAACCGGAATGGTCGGAACCGGAAGAACCACCACCATCAAAAAATTCCTGGATAAAATCGAAAAAACCAAGGAAACTCCAGACGATGTGCTTTATGTGTATAATTTCAAATCTCCGGATGAACCATCTCTCATAATGCTCCCTGCTGGAAAAGGCAGGCGCCTCAGAGAGAGTATGGAGAATATGATCAACGTGCTGCAAAGAGATATTCCAGAGTTCCTAAAAAGTAAATATTATACAGACAAAAAAAACAGCATAGTAGAGGGCCAGCAAAAGAAACAAAAAAAAGTCCTGCAGCAGTTTGAGGACGAAGTTTCCAAGGAAGGATTCACCGTCATCCAGGTACAGATCGGCACCTTTGTCAAACCTGACCTTATCCCTGTGATTGACAAAAAGCCTACTCCGTTCGACAGGCTGGCCCAGTTAGTCAAGGAAAACAAATTTTCAGAACAGGAATTTAAGAAACTCAAGAAAAAATACGAAACCCTCACTGATCAGCTGGAAAAAGTGTTTAATGCACTTAAAAACATCGAAGAACAAACCCATGAGATGTTAAAAAAATGGGATGAAAGATCTATCATCCCTCTAATAAAGCAAATTGTCTCTAAAGTCAGAAATAACTTCCATTCAGAAAAAGCAGACCATTACCTAAACAATGTAGAAGCTGACCTCATCAAAAACATCAACCTTTTTAAAAGCCAAAAAGCACAGCAGAGAGAAAGACTGCCCATTGACCCATTTTCCAAATACAGAATCAATCTCATGGTCGATAATTCCGAATTAACAGGGGCTCCTATCATTATGGAAACAAATCCAAATTACGTGAACCTTTTCGGATCCGTTGAATCCAGCATGAACCGCCTCGGTCTACTGGAAACCGACTTTACGAAAATAAAAGCAGGCTCTCTTTTAAAAGCAAACGGAGGCTACATTGTTATCAATGCCCTGGACGCTCTGCTGGAACCAGGTGTCTGGCCGTCTTTAAAAAGAACCCTAAAATACCAGAGCCTGGAAATACAGAACTATTCCTCCCTTTTCCTTTTTTCCGCAAAGGGGCCTAAACCAGAGCCTATAAAAATCAATGTCAAAGTCATATTTATCGGAGAATCTTATATCTATGACCTCCTTTATTATCAGGATGTAGATTTTAAGAAAATATTCAAAATCAAAGCCGAATTTGATTCAGAGACCAAATTGTCCAGCTCGACCATAAAAGAGTATTCTGATTTTGCAAAAAAAATAATCGATGAAGACGGGCTAAAACCCATGGACAAATATGGAATGGCAGCCCTTATCGGAGAATGCGTCAGAATGGCAGGAAAAAAAGAAAAAGTATCCACCCGCTTCCATCATGTGGCTGATATCATAAGGGAGGCCAACTACTGGGCCAAAAAAAACAGATCAAAAATCATCAGCCGGAAACATATTGAAAAGTCCGTTAAGGAACGTTTTGAACGAGTCAGCCTTATAGAGGATAAGATCCAGGAAATGATTGAAGAAGGAACACTCATGATCGATACCACCGGATCAGTGGTGGGACAGGTCAACGGACTTTCTGTTTACAATCTGGGACAGTCTTATTTTGGCAAGCCTACGCGCATCACAGCCACCACATCAGTAGGACAGGCCGGAGTGATCAATATTGAGCGGGAATCAGACCTCAGCGGGAGGACCCATAATAAAGGCGTCCTGATTCTTGGAGGTTACCTCAGAAACAAATACGCTAAAAACAAGCCTTTTGCTCTTTCTGCAAGCCTTGCGTTCGAACAGTCTTACTCCGGAGTAGACGGAGACAGTGCATCTTCAACCGAAGTCTATGCCATCCTCTCAAGTCTCTCAAACCTTCCTCTGAGACAGGACATTGCTGTGACCGGATCTCTGAACCAAAAAGGTGAAATCCAGCCCATAGGCGCTGTCAATGAAAAAATAGAAGGCTTCTTTGAAGTATGCAAAGCAAAAAAACTCACAGGCAAACAGGGAGTGATCATTCCGCATAAAAACATAAAAAACCTTCTTCTGAGAAGAGACGTAGTGGAAGCTGTTGAACAGGGAAAATTCCATATCTATCCGGTCAGGACTATTGACGACGGCATAGAAATACTGACCGGCATAAAAGCCGGAAAGCAGAAGAAAGATGGAAGTTTTGAAAAGGATACAGTCAATTACCTTGTGGACAAGGAGCTGGAACGGCTGGCGGAAAGCTGGAAAAAATTTTCCGCCCCAGAGAAAAAAAACAGGGACGCTCCATAAGGTGCCACCCTATATTTGGGAAGCCATAATAGAACTGAATCCGTTGGATATTAAAAAAATATTCTCAATTGTCCCCATCTGAAATATTTCCATTTATCCTGACTTATTCATAAAAAACAGGTTAATACACCATCAAATCCTGCAGACGTAACCTCTTATATAGAGTTGGGACGAGGGGGGACAAGGGAAGCTTGCATTCTGGTCGTAAGCCATATACGTAAATACGGGGTTCTATGCTAGGGTGGCTCCTAATGGGATGTCCCCAGCTTTTTGATTTCATCCGGCTTGAGATACCGCCATTTCCCTCTTTCCAGACTTCCTAATTTCAACCCGGCAAACTGGATCCTTTTCAATTTCACCACTTGATGCCCCACAGCCTGAAGTATTCTTCTTATCTCTCTTTTTCGGCCTTCATGAATCTCAATTCTCAAAAGACTCGAATCAGAGTCTTTTTTGATGATTTTGAGCTCATCCGGAGAGGTTTTCCGGTTATCCAGATACACTCCTTCTGACAGTGTCTTTAAGTCCCTGCTCTGTATCCTGCCTTTTATTCTGACCATATAGACCTTTTTTATATTGTAACGGGGATGTATGAGCTGGTGCGCAAGCTCCCCGTCATTAGTGAAAAGAAGAAGCCCCTCGCTGTTTAAATCAAGCCTTCCCACAGGAAACAAACGGACACCCAAATCAGGTAGAAGCTCCTTTACGGTGGGCCTTCCAAACGGATCATCCAACGTCACAACATAACCGGGTGGTTTGTTCAGGACCAAATAGTGCTTTGTTTCCGGCTTGATTTCAACACCATTGACTTCCACTTTATCTTCTCTCGTATTGACCTGCGTTCCCAGTCTGGTCACTATTTCTCCATTGACCCGGACACTTCCCTCTTCGATCAACAAGTCCGCTTTCCTCCTTGAGGTCACACCGGCTCTGGCCAGATATTTATTCAAACGCATATTTATTCCCCGATGCGGAAATGATGGCCTCCATTAAGAAAAGAGAATCTTCCTAAAAATAAACGCTTAATCCACCGCTGAACGTAAAACCTTTGAAATTGAAATCCATCTCGTCCAAACTGAAATCAAGGTTTTGATATTTCCCTTCCGCTAAAACGGAAAACTTTTTCCCTAGATGGATCTCAATACCTGCTCCGACATTCAATTTTCTCACTGTGTCTTTATCGATACTGGTTAAGTCAGCTGTGTAATATCCATAACCCACTGTAAGATAAGGATGAATAAAGACTATCGGGAAAAACCATTTTAAATTGAGCCCTAAATAATTATAATCCACTTCCCGTTCATTCCATCCAAACAGGGCGACCTCCTCAAGGTCCAGGTTATGGGCTGCCTGAAAATAATTGAGCTCTATTCCCACCATGGCTATTTTCACTCCGAGCCTGAGCCCGTAAAGAAAAGTGGTATCTGCTGTTAATTCAACACCATCAAGAGTGGGCTTTGGAACGGAAATCCCAGCCTGGGGGCCAATATAGATTCCTGTCTGAGCGTTTATATCCGGAACAAAAACGGCTATTATAAGAACAACACAAAAAAGCACGGCTGTTTTTTTCATTTGCTTTCCCTCTTCATCGATTTGTCCGATCCTGAAGATTATTTTACTTCACCCCCAACCAAATAGCAATATTGGAATAAAATTCAGATAGGGTCTGTGCTCCAGACTTTCATCAGGCAAGCTGGTTCTTCAGCCCGCTGATTTTCCCCAGCGAGGAAACTCAGCTTATTCCTCGGCTCGCTCCCCTCTGCGAGGAACCATGCCCTCTCGCCTCCGGATGACTTCAGAACCAGCCAGCCTGCCTGAAAGTTGATATAACACAAGATTGTTACTTATCAACCAGGAAAATCGCAGACTATATGAAATTCAGGTGTGGATGTGGCGACATTAAAGATTTAGCCTTCGGATGCAGGAAGTCGATCCTGGTTATTCACGAGTCGAGGTTGCAGCAGATGCGAGGCGCAGGGTATGAAGCTGTGGTCCTTCACCGCAAATACCCTGCAACAATGCAGATGCTGTAAGATCGGCTCGCCTATGAAGGTAAAATATGGCTGCATAAAGTAAAATTATTACATGTACTAACGTAAGAAGTATGTTCTTAATGAATTAAGAATGATAAGAGAGCCGATCATGGTAAATGTGTTGGAAACGCAACCATATTTTATGAATGACCAGGATCACCCACGGACGGGGGGAGTTGCGCAGAAGCCGAGAATACAGTACAAAGAATGGCGTTAAAAATCTTTAGCGAGCACAAGCCATATCTGAATTTCATCCTCCTTCGCCGCAAATACCCTGCAACAATGCAGATGCTTTGAGATCGGCTCGCCTATGAAGGTAAAAAAATGCTCATCGCCATTTTTTTATGAATAGGTCAGGTTAATATGTTATCGGCAGCTTTTATAAGCAACCTAGGAAATGATGCGGGCGGGTAATGTTATAGCTGCTTTTTTTGTCATTCTATTTCTTGACTCCATATAAAGTACAAATGTAAAATTTGCAAAAGGAGTTTTGGATGCAAACACAAATTTTCATTACATTCCTTGTTATCATAGCTGCTTATACGATCGCTAAATGGAGAAAACTCTCCGTTGAGATAAGTATGTTTCTCGCAGCTGTTGCAGGAGGCCTCTTCGGCGCTATTACAAACACACCTCGGTTGAGCCAGCTCGCCAGACATCTGGTGGAAGGTTCTTTCACCTACTTGGACGTTATGCTGATATTTGTTACCGCGACAATATTCATGGCCATAATCTCTGAGTCCGGCGGCGTGAATTACGTGGTTAAAAATGTCATCAAATATTTTTATAACAAGCGTCTCATCGTTCTTTTATTACTGATGTTGATAACCCTCGTTCCCGGAGCCCTCACAGGAGCAGGAAGTGTCTCTCTGCTGGTGGTAGGAGCTCCTGTTGCCATGGCTCTAGGCTATTTAGGCATCAAACGCAAAAAAGCAGCAGCCATCCTGTTTATAGTAGCCGGTCTGAGCGCGGCAGCTCCTCCGGTCAATATATGGGCTATGATACTGTCTGCAGGAACAGCCATCCCCTATGTCGGATTTGAACTTCCTCTCGGAATCCCGGTTCTCATACTGGGGACTTTCACTGTCCTGGTATTAGGATGGAAAAAAGAAGAGAAGTCCGACCTTGAATCCGCATTGAAACAAATGCCTGATATTCCAAAGGGGATGAAATGGTGGAGAGTTTTTATCCCCTTTCTCGTCTTTTTCGGATTGGTTGCCGCTTTAAGAGTCTGGCCGTTTTCCCTCCCTATTATCGGCCTCCCGTTACAATTTGTTATAGCCGCTGTCTTTGCCCTCTTACTCAGCCCGAAAAAAATCAATATCCTCAGATTATCCAGAGACACGGTAAAAAAGCTGACTCCCCTCCTCGCTACCATGATCGCTGTGGGAATGCTCCAGCAGATCATGACAGCTACGGGAGTCAGGGGGCTCATTTCCTATACGGTCATAAGTATTCCTCTGGTTCTCTTGTTCATTTCACTGGCTGTCATCATCCCTGTTTCCGAAGGCGTCTTTACTTACGGAGGGGCAGCTATCATCGGCATCCCTTTAGTCTGGTATCTAGACTCAATAGGGCTGCACGCAACAATGGCCATCGCAGGACTGAGCCTTATCTGGCCTCTTGGCGACGGACTGCCTCCCACGGCCCTTATCGGGCGGCTGAGTGTTATGGTTTCCGAATATAAAAAATCATACTGGTCATTTCTCAAAAGCACCTGGCTTCCCTGGGTAGTGATCACAATCGTAGGAATATTGATGGTTGTGTTCAGTTCTCAACTGGACTTTCTGGTAAAATGGAGTATGTAAGGAGGATATAAAATGCCTTTTATTATGGTTATTTACTATATAATCTGTGCCTATTTACTTGCCATGCTCATTTGGAACTTCATTCGAGAGGATAAAAGCGTGGACAAGATGCTTCAATACCTGCTTATTATGATTCCTCTAATACTCAGGCTCTTTCGTGCAAAATAATGTAGGGAGAAAAAAATGTCACGTCAAATTATTTATAAATCAGCAATGGTTCTCATTATAGGGGCTGTCACCGTGATCGGCGGACTCCAGCTCTACCAGCACCGCCACTTTCAAACGCCCATTATAGCCGGACCCGGTGTAACCAAAATCAAGAAGCTCAGTGAGTATGCGCCCGGCTTAAAAGGGACCATGGCTGATACAAATGTTTTTTTTCTTGAGGGCAGTGAGCCTGGCGGAAAGATGCTGGTCATAGCCAGCACCCATTCTAACGAACCATCGGCTTTGCTGAGCTCTCTTATTTTTCTGGAAAACGCGGCTGTTGAAAAAGGGACTCTTATCATCATCCCTCACTTCAACAACAGCGGAAGCAGAAGCACGCGGCAAGGCGATGGATACCCCCTATATTTTCACATCAAAACACCCTGGGGAAACAAAAAATTCCGCATGGGTAACAGAGTGGCAGCTCCCCTGGATCAATGGCCTGACCCTGACGTATATGTACATTATCCGGACAAACAGCTTCTGTCTTTCCTTGACGTGAGAAATACCAACCGAACATGGCCCGGAAGACCAAACGGAGCCCTTATGGAAAAAGTCACCTATGCGGCCATGGAACTTATCAGAAAAGAAAACGTGGACCTGGCCATAGACATCCATGGTGCAGAAACCATGTTCCCTGTGACAAACTGTATTGTGGCTCCAGAAAAATCAATGCGCATTGCCACCATGACATCACTGACCCTCAAGGCCATGGAAGGATTTGATAACCATGTGGAGCCATCCCCCACAGGTTTCAGAGGCCTTTCCCATAGAGAAATCGGAGATTTTTCAGAGGCACTTCCCTTTCTGCTGGAAGCCCCTATTCCTTTTCTGGACCAGCCAACAGGGCCAAAAACAGAGAATCTTCTTCTGGATGGAAAAGACCCCTTTCTTCTAAAACTGGCTCAAAAAGGGATGCTGTTCGTTCCTTATGATGAAACAGGATGGCCCATGGCGAAACGTGTGGGACAGCACTGCTCTGCTGTGCTTGAAATCGCAAAACAGTATTCACAAAAAAATCAGGAAAGAGCCGTAAAGATATCCAATGTTCCCCGTTATAAAGAAGTTGTGGAAAACGGAGTCGGATTTTATTACAAGGACCCTTCCAAGGCCAAAAAGGAAAATATATTTTATAATTAAAATTAAAGAGTATAATATTATTAGTAATGGAGAAGATAACATGAAAAAAAATAAAACAAAAACAGTCATTCCATTTTTAACTCTTTTCTGCTTTACTTTCCTCATCAACAGCGGTTTTGCTTCTTCTCAAGAGCTGCCTAAAGCATCGCTTCCTGTGCTCACCACGTCAGCAGGACAGAGCCCTGATGTAACTACTTTGAATATAGTCTGTGAAGAAGCCGGGATCATGTATGATTACTGTGATGTTCCGGATGTCGCAATGATAAGCTCAGGAGTAGGCCTCGGAGGAAAAGAATCCGAAGAAACAGGTTTTCATGTGGAAATAAACACAGACATGAAACAATTCCCCGAAGGCACCCCTTACAAAACAATCATGTTTGCCATCGGAGCCAGTTTAAAAGGCATGGGTGCTTCAGGGCTGACTGTGGATGATGAAGTGAGCCGGCTCAAAAGCATCATAGACTACTGTAAAGAGAACGATATCTTTATTATTGGTGTACATGTAGGCGGAGTATCCAAAAGAGGTGCTCCCGGAAGCGATAATGAAAAAATGATCACAGCCGTAGCTCCCTATACAGACCTGCTCATAGTTGCCAAAGACAGCAATAAAGACGGGCGCTTTACTGAGATCTCAAACAGCAAAGGAATCCCTTTAAGAGAAATCGATTATGCATTGAATCTGGTACCCCTTTTAAAAGAGATCTTCAACCTTTAAATTACATAACCTGGATATATAACCTGGATTATTCACAAGTCAAGTTTAAGGATATCTTACTGAAATTCAGGCTTGGCTGTAGCGATATTGAAGATTTAGCCTTCCGAGTGCTTTGTTTGAGGGAACTCGGCAAAGCCGAGCTGTGAGCATGTTTGACCCACGGACGGGGCCGGTTTAATTAAAAAGAAAAATTCTTTTTTTGGATGATTTTCAAACAGGCATTCACAACTTCCGGGTCATAGAGGGTTCCTTTGTTTTTTTTCAGTTCTTTAATAGGGCCTTCGTTTTCCTGAGCTGACCTGTGCGCCCTTCTGGAAGACAATGCTTCCACCACATCCGCTACTCCTATAATCCTTGCCTCCATTAATATCTTGTCCCCGGAAAGCCCGGAAGGATATCCTGAACCGTCCATCCTCTCATGATGCTGGAGGACGATATCAGCAACAGGCCAGGGGAAATTAATGTTTTTCACTATATCGTATCCGGTCTTGGGATGCCCCTCCACAATCATGCGCTCTGCTTCGTTAAGTTCACCGGGTTTGCTGAGTATCTCCGCCGGAATGCCTATCTTCCCTACATCATGAATGCTTGCCGCTACCTTCAGCCCCTGGATGCGTTCCTCAGAAAGGCCCAGGGCTTCGGCAATGGCGCAGGCCAGTCGTGTCACCCTCTGCATATGCCCTGCTGTAAAGGGATCCTTAAACTCAACACTTGTTGCCAAAGCTTTAACCGTATCCTCCATGACTTCGGTAAGTGTTTCATATCTTTCTTTTATATCTTTGCTGGTTTTCTCTCTTCCCGTGACATCTCTTATCCCCAGTGCCTGCATAGGCTCCTTTTCATAAAACAGTGTTTTTGCCAGAATTTCAACATGGATGACCTCGCCGCTTTTTTTAATCCCCATGGCTTCAAGCGGCAGTGAAGAAGAATCCTTAAGGAACTCTTCTATTGTCTGTTTCTCATTTGAATCAAAAAAAATCGACAAATCTTTCCCGATATATTCTGATGGCTTATATTCAAAAAGAGAACTTGTCGCATGATTGGCATCTGCGATGATTCCGTCTTTTAAAATCACAATGGCTTCAAAACCAGCCTGCACAAGCATACAAAATCGATTGTTAGCTTTCCTTTGTGTGTCATCCGATTTTTTTTGACCGATAACACGGCCAAGGTTTTTGGAGATTTCTTTTAAGAGGGAGATATCCGGTTCCGTCCATTTTCCCTGCTCCGATATCCATTCCGCCCCAAAAAATCCTATCAATTCCTCATCATGAAAGACAGGAACAGCCAAAAAAGAGCCGGCCTCTTCACCCAAACACAGCTTCTTGAGTGAGTTTTGCGTTTCATCGATTTCCTCTGTGTTTTCGATCTGCACTGTCTTATCATCACTGAAATCTTCGATCATCCATGAAAATCCATCCAGAGGCACGTTTTTTCTTTCTTCGATCTGAGGTTCAATGCCCTCACTGTGCCATTCCCAGAGACAGTTTATCAAATGATTATCTTTATCGAACAGGAACAATCCTGTTCTGTCTGCATTGAGTTTGATCCCTATATCCATGAGAACCTCATTGAACACACTCTCGTTGTCTTTTGCTTCCACCAGTCTTGACAGGGTCCTTGACATGAATTTTTCAAAACCAAGTTTTTGCTTCAGACCCACATCAACTTTTTTTTCATCTGTCACATCCTCTATGGTGACCATGACCCCGTTTATGGACCCGTCTTTACTGAAAAGAGGAGAAAAACTGTTCCTGAAATAGCGCTTCTTCTCTGCCTCATTGACATACACAGATTCAATAGAGCCTCTCTTTTGAGAATCAAGACACTTTCTTATTCCCTCTGATATGCCTGATTTTTTAAAAGCAGGGACGTTCCATACATCCATCTCATTCGCTTCCTGTCCGCTCTCTATCCCCAGCTTTTTTTTCGCTTCATAATTCATAAAATGGACTATACCCTGAACATTGACCGATAGAATGCCGACTGATAGTTCCTCTAATAAAGTATTGAGATAGAGTTTTTCTTCATTTAATTCCCGTTCCTTTTTTTCTCTCTCCTGCTCGACTTCCTCTATTTCTGATATTTGTTTGCGGACTCTGTCTAAATCTTCTAAAAACCTGGTCTTTTTTTCGTTTTCATCCATTTCTAACACCCTTTTTACAAAGCCTTATTGTTTTACAAAAGAGGATACAGGTACTCTGTTCAATCCCCCAGTTCTATCTCTTCTCTTCATACTTTTTATAATATCTCATTTTAATTCTGTCAAATGCAATAGCCTTTTAGGATGATTTGGGGGGTGATATTATTGCCCTTGAGTTGCTTTCTCTCTTTGATTATTATAAGGACTAATACCATGAATTCAATCTTCTTTTAAGGAAGCATCCCTATGAAAAAATATCCTTTAACCACCTTTTTTATCATAGCAGCCTGTCTTACAGGTTCTTTCTTTGCAAATAATGCCGTTGCTTATACAGAACCCGTTCCTCTGTCAAAATATCTCTATTATGCCCGCAAGTCTGCGGATTGGACATGGGAACATTATGACGAAAGAATAGCGTCCTGGAGAGAAAACTTTGACCCTGAGAATGTTTTTGGCTACCGCCCTCCGGGAGGCCTCTTGGAAATGGCGGTCATCTATGCGTATTTGTATCAAACAGAATCCCGACCAGAACAAGCCCAAAGAGCCAGAAAAGTACTGTTGACTTATGATGAGTTTACAAAAGCTTACCCCCAATGGGCTGTTGAGAAAAGACCTGACTATGATGACAAGCCTCCGGTTCTTCCTGATTTTTTCTCAGCAATGAAATATATAAGAGCCTATGTCCTGTTAAAAGACCTGGGCGTGCTCTCTTCGCAGGAAAAGAAGAGAATCGAAACGAATATTGCTGAAAGCATGGCCTACCTTCTTAGATCTCAGGAATGGGGCCCTATGAACAGGGCTGCCCTCAGAGCGGAATCTCTGGCCTGGGCAGTCAAAGCTCTTCCCCAACACCCTGATGCAGACAAATGGCGGATGCAGTGCCGTGCCCTTGGAGACGATAACTGGGGGAACTGGGAAATAGAGGATGCCTCCCTTTATAATGCGGTCTGGCTCTATGCTCTGTGCGGATATGCCTATACTCAGAATAGAATGGAAGATCTTTTCAAAACGCCCGAAATGTACTATTACGCCCAGTATTACCTGCAGCTCTTCTGCCCCGCGGGAATGATCCCGGACTTCGGAGACGCTCAATGGAGGAGCAACTGGAATCGATTTCTTGTTTTTTTTGAAGCAGCTGCCCGTCAGTATCAAAACAGCCAATTGAAATGGGCTGCCGCCACTCTTGCCCATAAATTTATAGATTTTGACAATCCGAACAACATTGGACTGGGTTATATGCTTCTCGACTGCTTCATCTGGGGAAGCGACTCCATCAAACCTGTAAAGCCAACAGGATTATCAGGAGAAGTAATGGAAGACATCGTGGGGAAAAAAATCGTATTCAGAAACGGATGGGATCCGGAATCGACCTATTTGCTGTTAAACTACAGGGATGAAGGCTCGGGAGGCAGCTATTTCAGAGATTATCTCAGAGATACGATCCCCGTAGAAGAAGAAAAAATGACCCATGGGCATTCCGATGAGAACAGTATCGTTCTCCTGATGTCTAAAGGCTCTGTTCTTCTTCATGACGGAGGATACAGGGATTATATGCCCAGCGGCCCCTTCGGAGCTTACAGGCAGGACTACTTCCACAACCGCCTGTGTGTCAGGCCTGAAAAAATCTTCATGGGACAAGAAAAAGGTCAAAACCGCTACAGCACAAAAGAAGCTGTGGTCAAACAGGGTATTCTCGATTTTTTAAGGAATGCCGGTTCCTACAGACAAATCCGGACAAAAAAAATTGACTTTCTGACCTTTGATGACTTTGATTACAGCAGAACCCGGCTTATAGATGACCAAATGGGATATGAATGGGACAGGACCCTGGTCTACATCAAAGATCCCGCAGCCTTCGTTGTTTTCGATGTTTTCAAGGCCACAAAAGAAAGCTACTTCACCCTGTCGAATCTCTGGCATACCCGAAAAATAATCTCCCAGGGAGATCACTGGTATGATACGGTTTATGACAGAATCCAAAATAACACATTTCCAACCGATCAGCACCTTCTCATCCTGTTCCCAATGACCCACTACAGGCTTGAGGGAGTGGTGCCTCAAAAAAGGCATTATCAGGATGAACTCACCATCCACCAAACAACGGCCCAGCACTTTGAACTGACAGAGACAGCGGGATTCGTCACTGTCCTCATCCCTCACTCCTCTCAAATCAAACCCGAATCTTTTCTCAACAAAGTCAAGCTCCTTCCGGTCGAACCTCAGAACACAGGTATGGGTGTTAAGATAATGCTTGATAACAAAGAAATATATACCGGAGTCAAAAACGATCTAAGGATGGATATGTCCAGGGACTGGAGAAGACCCCGTTACACTTATGATGCCGGAAAAGTCCTATGGGGGCCTCTTGAATCAAACGGGGATTTTGTCTTTGCTTCAGCAAAGAACCATGAGCTGTGCTACACCATAGTCAATCTGACAAAAGCTCTGTATCAGGGCCAGGTTCTTGTTGATGTTAAACCCGATAGGTCCGGGCTTCTCTTTGACGGAAGTGAAGACAAGCCCGGTAAAACGAAACTGAGATACTGGCGGGATTCCCATCATTTCTGATTTATTTCTATGATATTATGAGAAAAATGGTAAAATAGTGTATAAAAAAGTCAAAAAAATGCGTTTTAAGAGGGACATAAAATGAAAAAATCTTTAAAGCTGTTGTGTATGGTTTTGATATCTTTTGTATTGGCTTTCTCCTCTTCTTTAAAAGGAATCGATACAGAGGATACGAAAATGCTGACTCATCCTGCTGTAAGTCAGGGAAATATTGTGTTTTCTTATTCGAATGATCTCTGGATCGCGGACTTGAGCGGAAAAAATGTACGCCGCCTGACTTCGCATAAAGGCATGGAATCCTTCCCTGTTTTTTCCCCCGACGGAAAATGGATCGCCTTCAGCGGAGAATATGACGGAAATACCGATGTCTACATCATTCCTGTCCAGGGCGGCATTCCAAAGCGGCTGACCTGGCATCCTTATTCAGATACAGTCAGAGCTTTCACTCCGGACGGAAAATTCGTGGTCTTTATGTCCTCCCGTTTCTCTTTCTCCTACTCCCGCTCCCAGCTCTATAAAGTATCCATAGACGGAGGGATTCCTATCCCGGAAAAAATACCCTATGCCACCAAAGCATCCTATTCCCCTGATGGGAAAAAGATAGCTTATACTCCTTTTGGAGAGGCTTTTCATCAGTGGAAGCACTACCGTGGAGGCACTTTCTCGAGAATCTGGATTATAACCCTCAGTGACAGTTCCGTAGAAAGCATTCCTCAGCCGGAGGGAAGATGCAATGATACAGATCCTCTGTGGATTCATAATAAAATATATTTCCGTTCTGACCGAAACGGAGAATTCAACCTCTTTTCCTTTGATACAGAAGCAAAGGAAATAAAACAGCTTACCGATTATCAGGATTTTCCTGTTGTCTCAGCTTCATCCAGTGATGATAAGGTCCTTTTCGAGCAAAAGGGAAAACTCCATCTGTTTGACATCCATGACGGAACAGTGGATGACCTTTCCATTGGCGTGGCCACAGATCTTATGGGATTAAGGCCCAGATATGTCAATGGAAGCCGGTATATAAGAAATGTAGATATATCACCTACCGGTGCCAGAGCTGTTCTTGAATTCAGAGGAGAAATCATAACCCTTCCTGCGGAAAAAGGTGACTTTCGCAACATCACGGAAACCACAGGAATCAACGAGAGGGACCCTGCCTGGTCTCCCGACGGGAAAAAAATCGCATATTTTTCAGATGAGAGCGGAGAATACGCTCTTCATATTAAGGAGCCGGGGATCAAAGGCGAGGTGAAAAAATACCCCATAGACGGAGCCGGTTTTTATGACAGGCCTTACTGGTCTCCTGACAGTAAAAAAATTGCCTATGCGGATAATTCCTGGAGCCTGTACTGGTTTGACACTGAGACCGGGAAATCCCATAAAATCGCATCCGAATACCTTTACGGACCCTCCGGCTTAAAAACCATCCGGGGAGTCTGGTCCCCTGACTCAAAATGGATCGCATACACGCTGAACACCGAAGCCTATATTCAAAAGGTTTATGTGTATTCCATAGAAGAAGACAAATCGCATCCCATCACCGACGGATTGAGCGAAGTAAGCGACCCTGTGTTTGATCCCAGCGGCAAATACCTTTACTTTTTCGCTTCCACAGACGCAGGTCCTGTAAAGCACTGGTTCGCCATGTCCAGCGCGGACATGAGAATGACCAGTGCGATCTATTTAGCTGTGCTTCAAAAAGATGTCCCTTCTCCCCTTGCCAAAGAAAGCGATGAGGAAAAAGGATTGGAAAACGAAAAACCGGACCAAAAGAACGATGAAGAAAAGGAAAAAGAAGAATTCCGTATCGACTTCGAAGGACTTAATGAGCGCATTCTGAGTATTCCCGTCCCGGAGGGGAATTATGGTTCCCTTCAGACGGGAATCAGCGGCCAGATCTTCTATCTGGAAGCTCCGCCCGACAGCAGCGTCCCTTACTCCCGCGAAACAAAACTGCATAAATTTGACCTGGATAAACGCAAAGATACGGTCATCCTGACCGGTGTCAATGGATACAAACTGTCAGCTGATCACAAAAAACTTCTTTATATTTCAGACAGAAATCTGTTCATCACCAATATCGCCGACAGCATAAAGCCGGGCCAGGGAAAATTAAACACAGAATCCATTCAGGTCCAAATAGACCCGCCCAGAGAATGGAAACAGATATATCACGAGGCATGGAGGATCAACAGGGACTACTTTTATGACCCGAATATGCATGGAGTGGATTGGGAAAAAATGCAGGAAAAATATTCTGTTTTCCTGCCTCACATCTCCTGTCGCCAGGATCTGAACAGAGTGATACAGTGGATGTGCAGCGAACTGGGAGTAGGCCACCACAGAACCGGCGGCGGAGACACCCTTACCGGAACAGATAGGGTCCCGGTCGGCCTGTTAGGAGCTGATTACTCCATTGAAAACGGCCGCTACCGCTTCAAAAAAGTATTCGGAGGCCTTAACTGGAATCCGGAACTCCGCTCCCCCCTCACCGAACCCGGAGTGGATGTGAAGCAGGGAGAATATCTCATTGCGGTCAATGGCGAACAAGTCAGACCCCCTGAAAATATCTTCAAATTTTTTGAAAACACGGCCAACCGGCTGACTGAAATAACGGTCAGCTCTGATCCGGAAGGAAAGAATTCACGTGATGTGGATGTGGTCCCCCTTTCCAATGAATACACTCTCAGAAACAGAGACTGGGTGGAAGGCAATATCGCCAAGGTGAACAAAGCAACAGGAGGGAAAGTAGCCTACGTCTATGTTCCTAATACAAGCACATTAGGTCATACCTATTTTAAGAGATATTTCTTTCCCCAATCACATAAAGACGCCATAATCGTTGACGAACGGTTTAACGGCGGCGGCTCAGTTGCCGATTACTACATAGACATCCTGAGACGTCCTTATGTGTGCTACTGGAACATGAGATACGGCGCAGACCTGAAAACACCGAGCGCATCCATTCAGGGACCCAAGGTCATGCTCATCAATGAATCCGCAGGTTCAGGCGGCGACCTTCTTCCCTGGATGTTCAGAAAATTCAAGCTAGGGAAACTCATCGGGACCAGAACCTGGGGCGGCTTGGTCGGAACTCTCGGCTTCCCTGTTCTCATGGACGGAGGATATGTCACGGCCCCCAACCTGGCTATCTGGACGGAAGACGGATGGATCGTTGAAAACGAAGGAGTCCCTCCGGATATCGATGTCCAGCAGACACCGTCTGAAGTCCTCAAAGGTCATGACCCCCAGCTGGAAAAGGCCATTCAGGTCGTACTTGAAGAACTGGAGAAAAATCCCCCGAAGAAGCCGCAAAGACCCCCGTACAAAAAGATAAAATAACTGCAGGAAAACCTTTGCTTACCTGAATTATTCAAGAGTCAAGGTTGCTGCGTCACTGCGAACGACCGCAAGGGAGTGCGGCAATCCAAAGTTTGGATTTAAATTGCTGGATTACTGCACCCGGGCATTTATCCAATTTATATGTAAAGTTTATAATTATACCTAAATGCCTACTTAGGGTAGGCAAAATAGAATACAAATAAACTAAATAAAGGCCTATCTAAAGGATACTCTTGACAAGAGTTTATATTTATTCTAATATGCCTACTATGAGTAGTCAAAATAAAAGTAAAATAAACTTTATAATGAAAAATTGGGCTAAAAATACCGTGTCGGTGTATTCCTGGCTTAATGAACACGGGGTTGATCGTAAGTTAGCACAAAAATATTTAATAAGCGGCTGGCTAGAACGGGTAGGCAGAGGTGCTTTTAAAAAAACCGGAGAAGAAGTTGATTGGACAGGCGCCATTTATGCAATACAGACACAGATGAAGAAGACTGTTCATCCTGCAGGAAAGACGGCCCTTCAGCTTCTTGGAAGAGCTCAATACATCCCTGCTGTCTTTAAAGAGCGCAAGGTAGTTCTTTTTGGATTGCAGAACGAAAAACTTCCTGCCTGGTTTAAAAAACATAACTGGGGAGTTAGGCTACGTTATGTGATGAGTGGGCTGTTTGGTGATTCAACAAATCTTGGCATGACCTCATATGATATAGGCAATTATGAAATAAATATATCTGCTGCTGAAAGGGCTGCATTGGAATTTTGTTATGATGTCCCGGTAAAAGAGTCTTTTAAGGAACTGGATGAAATAACATCATCTCTTACTACCTTACGGCCTCATCTGGTACAAAAACTACTTGAAGAATGCAGCTCAGTCAAAGCAAAAAGGCTGTTCATGTATCTGGCTGAAAAACATGAGCATACCTGGGTTAAAAAAATATACATGGCAAAAGTTGATTTAGGAAAAGGCAAAAGAGCCTTCTGTAAAAACGGGCGTTATGACCCAAAATATAAAATAGTAGTGCCGAAATGAAAAACAGTTCGAAAAATATATTTTATCAACAGGCCGACCTTTTAATATCAGTATTGCCTTATGTATTTAAAGAGAGTAATTTTGCCATACATGGCGGTACGGCAATAAATTTCTTTATTCGTGACATGCCACGAATATCGGTTGATATAGATTTGATCTATCAGAAAATACTTCCCAGAGATGATACACTAAAAAATATCAGTGACGGACTAGAAGCTATCTCAAATGGAATCAAATCTGATATACAGGGGATTAAAGTTGAGAAGAAAATTCGTGGAGACAATTTGACCAGTAAACTTTTTGTCACAAGAGAAAATGCACTAATCAAAATAGAACCTAATCAGATTATTCGAGGGAATGTTTTCGGCACACAGGACAGGGACATCTCTCCAAGAGCTGAAGAAGTATTTGAGAAATTTGTAACTTCGAAGATAATGTCATTTGAAGATGTTTATGGTTCAAAGATTTGCGCTGCTTTAGACCGGCAACATCCGAGGGACCTGTTTGACATCAAATTGTTACTGCAAAACGAAGGCATAACTAAAAAGACAAAAAAAGCATTCCTTGTGTATTTGATTAGCAACAATAGACCAATAGCTGAATTATTGGAACCTCACATACTGGACATAAAACCTGTATTTGAAAAAGAATTTACTGGAATGGTTGCCAATGAGGTTGAATTAGACGAACTATTGATTACTAGAGAAAGATTGATAAGAACCATCAATGAGAATATAAGCGATAACGAGAAAAAATTCCTGGTTTCTTTTAAGGAAGGCGAGCCTAAATGGGATTTGCTTGGAGTTGAAGGCGTTAGTGAATTACCTTCAATAAAATGGAAGCTTATCAACATTGGCAAAATGAGTTCTTCAAAACACAATGAGGCAATAACCAAGCTGAAAAAAGCATTAAAATATTAACCCGGACAATTCATGAATCGATCGGAAATTCAGGCGTGACTGAAGCGACATTTCAGATTTAGACTTCGGATGCATGAGGGTAATCCTTCTATTCACGAGCCAAGCTTGCTGCAGATGCGAGGCGCAGGGTATGAAGCTGTGGCACTTCACCGCGAATGCCCTGCAACAAAGCAGATGCTGTGAGATCGGCTCGCCTGTAAGGTAAAATCAGCCTGCATTATATTTAAATACTAAACAGAGACAAAGAGATAAACTCTTTTAATCAAAATGACTTAAAAACCCAATCGATCATGTAGTGTTGATTGATGCATGCAGGCTGATTTTATGAATAACAAGGATTACTTAAGGCTTTCCTTACTCCCGAAAGAACGGCTGATGGAGAATTCACTGAAATCAACATCCCACTTGTTCTCAACCATATAAGTGACAAGATGTTTGCAGATGCCGGGACCAAACATAAACCCATGCCCTGACATGCCTGAGGCGACATAAAGGTTCTCCACCTCTGTCTGGTCTACTATGGGGCTGCCGTCCGGGGTCATAGTATAACAACCGGCCCAGTGCCTTAAAATCGCGGCTTTTTCCAGTTCCGGAACCAGCCGGACCATTCTCTGTGCCATCTCAAGTAAAAACTCACACGAGCTGTCCGTCCGGATGCCCGGAACATTGGGGTCAGGTGTGTAACAGCCAATGACTTGCCCGGTTAAAAGCTGCTGGAAATAGCAGCCGTCTTTCCTGTAATCAACCAGCATGGGTTCAATGATCTTTGGTATTCTCTCTGTTATTACGGCCTCATGCCTTTCAGGATACAGGGGAAGGTCTAACCCCACTTTTTTGCCGATTTCCCTTGTCCATGCTCCCGCACTCAGAAGGACTTTGTTGGCTTCAATCAAGGTTCCGTTTGCTAAAGTCAGAAGGAAATTTTCTTTTTTCTCAATCCCGGAAACCGGATTATGAAGATAAAAATCCCCGCTTTTTTCATCTATCTTCTTCTTATAGCCTTTCAATACGGAGAAAGGGTAAGCCTGGCCGTCATCCGGACAATAGGCAGCACCCAGAAGGCCGTCAGTATTCAATCCGGGCACAATAGATAAAGCTTCTTCCGGACTGATCAGGGAGACATTTATCCCTTCCTTTTTCTGGAGTTCGATGTTTGACTTAAATACATTGAGAAGACCCTCATCATGGGCCATGAGAAGATAGCCGCTCTTTGAGAAATCGATGGAAAATCCGAATTCATCCTCCATTTGAGAAAAAAGAGAAACGCTGTCTTTCATGAGTCCAATGGATGCCGCGGTTGAAAACTGCTGCCGTATCCCCGAGATGCACCGCCCGGTTGAGCCCGAGCCAATATAGCTCTTATCTATGACAGCTGTCTTCAATCCTTCCCGACTTAGATTATAAGCAGCAGCCATGCCGATTATTCCGGCGCCGATAACGGCTGAGTCATATGTTTTTTTCATTTCTTTCCCTAGACAAGAAGATATTTTTTATCACAAGAAGATATTTTTTATCACAGGTTATTTCCTAAGTCAAACCAAAACATTTCTTGACAATTTTTCAATCAATAGATAGTCTATTATTTCAAAAATCCAGAAATTTCATCCAGGAAAAATGGAAGACCTAAGAATAGAAAAAATAAAAAGAAAACAGAAAATCACATTAACGGTCAACGGCACAGAAATACAAGCGTATAAGGGGGAGACGGTTCTGGCCGCCCTGACAGCAGCGGGATATAAAGCACTGAAAAAAAATCCTGTAGATCAAAAGCCCAGAGGCCCTCTGTGCGGAATGGGAGTGTGTTTCGAATGCACGGTGACGATAAACGGAGTTCCGAATATCAGAGCCTGTATGACCGAAGTCCAGGATGGAATGAGCATAGAGACAAATGATCAAAGATAAATATGATATTGTCATCATAGGAAGCGGATTTTCAGGAATCGCCGCTGCTGACATTCTGGCCGATCATGACTTGAGCATCCTTCTCATTGACGAAAATATCCACATCGGCGGCCAGCTCTTAAGGAAAATCCCTGAAGAGCTGGGAGAATACCCTTCGTACAAACCGGAGAAAATAAAAAGAATCGGATTTGATTTCATAGACAAAGTCAAACAAAAGAAAATCACTTTAATGAACAAGACCGCTCTCCTTGGAGTCTATGAAAATAATGAACTGCTGATTGAATACAACAGGGAAAAAACATTCACTCTCAAGTATGACTTCATTCTCTTTGCCACCGGCGCAAGGGAACGATTCCTTCCCTTCAAAGGATGGACCCTTCCCGGAGTGTATTCCACGGGAATGCTGCAGGTCCTTATCAAGAATTTCGGGGTTCTCCCCGCAAAGAAAATGCTGATGGCCGGTTCCGGCTTGTTTCTGTTTGCAGCCGCTTATGAATACCTGAAAAACGGCGGAAAACTGCTCGGCATCATGGAACAGTCTCCATTCTGGAACAAAGTCAAATTTCTCCCTCAATTTTTCCATCAATCATCCAAATTTCTGGAAGGAGCGGGCTATATATCCAAAATTCTCCTTTCCGGAGTGCCCGTGAAATTCCAAAGGCATGTCATAGAAGCGCGGGGTGAAAAAAACCTGGAGGAAGTGGTCATAGGAAAGCTTGACAAGCACGGCGAACTCATAAGCGGAACAGAAAAAACATATAAAACTGATACCCTTGTTGTCGGATACGGCTTTGTGCCGAACATCGAAGCCCCCCAGATGGCGGGCTGCCAGCTGGAATACTGTAAAGAAAAAGGAGGCTGGACAGTTGTTGTAAACGACCGTATGGAGACCAATGTGGAAAACATCCTTGCAGCCGGGGAAATCACGGGTATAGGCGGCGCCAATAAATCTTTGAACGAGGGGAAGATCGCGGCGTACACCATACTGGAAAAACTCGGGCTCATGGATAAGGAAAACCTGGCACCCCTTTTCAAAAAACTCAAAAAAGAGCGGAAACACCATATGAGTTTTGTCAAGTGCTTCAACTCTCTTTATCAGATCAAACCAAAAACAGTCCTCGGAATCCCGGACGATACCATTGTGTGCCGCTGTGAAAGCGTTGACATGAAAAGCATAAAGGATGCCGTCAGCATGGGCTGTCATGACCCGAACGGCCTTAAAATGGCCACCCGGTGTACCATGGGCCAATGCCAGGGACGAACATGCGCTCCGGTTATCTATGACCTGCTCCAAATCCTGTGCAGCCGCACTCCGGAGGAAACCGGTCTGTTCTCTGTAAGGCCTCCCTTTAAACCGGTGTCCATCAGCGCTTTGAACAAATCGAACAAATCCTGATCAAGCGGAACCTTATCAAACCTTTTTTTCTGAAAGAATCCTTTTCTGCAGATTCTTTGCTTCGGCCAGCAGTTCATCCAGCTTGTCAAAGATGATTCTGATCTTGATATGAGAAAGCTTTCTTTTCCCCTCCTGCTGGGAAGCGTAATTTAATCTCAGAAATTTTCTGATCTCCTCTTTGTCCATCAGCTTGTTTAAAAACTCATCTTGGAGCAATTCTTCGAGCAGTGCCTGTTCTTCCTCTGTTTTAGCAAGCATGCTGTACTCAGCGAGCAGGCTTTCCCTCCAGTTTTTATAATCGGACGTCACATATTCAGGAAGAGGACCCAGCAGCCTTCTGGCATTTTTTATGGACTCTCTGAAAAAATCCTCCCCTTCACGCAGAAACCTTTTGGCTCTGTAAAAGTCAGTCTGACTCTGCTGAGAATCTTTTTTCAAGATATTCTCAAATGCCTCTATTGCTTCCTTTAAAGACCTAAAACATTTAAGGGCTTTAGGATACACTAATTGTTCGGTATCTTTTGTTTTCATGCTGTTATACTCCCATTTTTTATCCAGAAATGCCTCTCTAAACTCAGGTTAAAATCTGGATTAATTTTATAAATTGAGAAAAATTTTCACGTTTGTACTCAACTGCATCCTTTAAAGGATAGACGACCGGTGCATCATTTCTCCAGCCCACAGCATGATGCCTTTTACCACGGAGGAGAGCATCCACTGCCGCGCTTCCCATTCTCGCTCCCAATATCCTGTCAAACGCACTGGGGCTTCCTCCTCTTTGAATATGGCCTATGACCGTAACCCGGACATCATCGATATACTTTCTTAATTCTTCAACCATGATTCCTGTTTTTCCCGAGCCTTCAGCAACAACAATGATCCAGCTTTTCTTTCCGGATTTTCTGCCCTGTTTCACTTTTTCCAAAATACTGTCCATATCCTGTTTGATCTCCGGAATAATGACATCTTCGGCTCCTCCGGCCAGGGCAGAGTGAACCGCAATGGCTCCGGACTCTCTCCCCATGACCTCAACAAGGAAAATCCGGTCCATACTGTAAGCCGTATCCCTTATCTTGTCTATGGCATCCATAGCTGTGTTCAAAGCCGTATCAAAGCCCAGTGTTTCCTGCGTACCGGCAATGTCATTGTCAATGGTGGCCGGAATGCCAACAGCCGGGAAATCATACTCTCTGTTAAACACCAGAGCCCCTTTGTAAGAGCCGTTTCCGCCTATGACAATAAAGCCCTCAATTCCGCTTTCCGTCATATTTTTGTATGCTTTTTCCCGTCCGGCTCTTTTTAAGAATTCTTCCGACCTGGCTGTTTTTAAAAACGTACCGCCCAGGTTGATGATATTGCTGACATCCCTTCTATCCAACTCAATGAAATTTTTCTCCACCAGGCCCTGGTAACCGTGAGAGACTCCTGTCACTGAAACCCCATGAGACAAGGCATATCGCACCACACTCCTTATAGCGCTGTTCATTCCCGGTGAGTCGCCCCCGGAGGTCAAAATTGCGATTCTCTTCATCTTCAGTTAATCTGATATCAGATTATGAGAGGAGAGTCAACAAAATCATCAGTTTTCATTGAACAGAAGAGCATAGATGTCCGGAAGACTGCTTTTGAGTTTCAATAAAAGAGCCTCGGGCAGCCATTCCTTTTGCAGGGGAACTCTCTTTACATAAAGAGAGGAATGGTTGATCTCCCGTCCGTATTTGTAATCAACGGGAAACTCCCCTGAGGAATTGATCCGGTTGAAATCCAGCAGCGGGTTCGGAACGGATAGGAAAAACCGGCTTTCGCTGTTTTTATTCCGGCCGAATAGATTTTTTTCCTTAAGATAAAGATAAAGGCTTACAGCTTCTGCCTCTGCGGGATCGATGATGCGGATATCTTCCGCAATGATATCCCTGTATTTTTCATCAACTGTTCTGAGAAAAAGAAAATGGTCCCTGAATTCCTGCTCAAAGAGCGGATAATGGGTGCATCCGAGGACAACGGATCTGATCTTCCCTGTCTCCCCTCTTTCCAGCGCCTTTGCAGCCAGGCTTGTCACATAGTACTTTATATAGTTCTCCACGGAATTGAGTTCCACGGTGATGATGTCCCCCTCCTCATCCTTTTCTAAAAGCAGTCCGTCCCCTGTATCAAAATGGTATTCTTCCCAGAGGGATAGATCTATGGCATAAGCAGGATGTCCCAATCCCGGTCCCTGGTAAAGACCTGATCCCCTGACACCGGCCGCATCGGCTACAATATAAGCCGGATCACCGTCAACAGCACCGGCCAATCCGAAACAAGGCTGCTGCAGGATATCCACTCCTTTGATGCCTTTTTCCGAGAAATATTTTTTAAGTGATCTGGGATATCCCATGGAACGGCAGGTTCCTTCTGTGGCAAAAACAGCTACTGCATCCTTTTTATCCGTATCATAGAGCTCGACAGCCTCTCTGGCCCCCGCATCTATGATTCCAATGGCCTTCATATCCAATCCCCATTCTTTAAGAATCCGTTCCACAAGCTCAAACCCGTAAGCTGTGGCTGTGTTGCAGGCTATGACAACGGCTTTGACCGGCTGTTTTTCACCTGTCGGGGATTTTTCTTCCGGCGAGATAGAGTATTTGTCAGCCAAAAGAAACCGGACGTCCTTGATAATCAATTCTCTGAGAAAATCGGTTTTTCCTTCGGACGGATACCTTCCGTAAGGCATATTGGCTTTATCCCCCAGGTAAATGAACTTCTCAGAAACAAAATCAGGGATCCCGTCACTGCCTTGCTCATGGGTGCGGTTATCAAACGCATCCAGCCGGATAATGGCGTTCAATACCGTGAGCCCCCCTGTCCCGGAATCAAACACCCCTATGGGCAAAGAATCCCGCTCGCTGGGGTATTCGCTAAAATCAATATAAAACGGACTCTTTTGATCCGAGCTTATCTCAGATACCAAGCTGAATTTCTCTGATCCGGACTTAAGCTCATTGTCCTGCTTTTCCACGCGGGACAAACAGGAAGAGAAAAGAACGGCCGCCAGGAACGTCAAAATCAAAAAACAGCCTTTGCACTTAGTGTATCTCATGCGCGGAAGCTCGATTATTTTTTCTCTTTAATGAAATCTTTGATAACGCTTATTGCTTTTTCGAGCTGGGGGTCTGTACCGTTTAATTCATCATTCAGATCATTAACCACTTTGATATCCGGTTTGACTCCCCCGCTTGTCTCCAGGTCCTGTCCGTCAAGCGTGTAGCAGCCCCAGAAAGGCAGCCTGAAATAAGCTCCGTTCATCAATCCCGCACCGGTCGTAAAGATCAGCCATCCGTAAGTGGTATTTCCGATAACAGGCCCTCTGTCAAGGGCTTTGAACCCATTCGCGGTCATCTCCCCGTCACTGAGGGTCACTTCGTTAACCAGAAGCACTATGGGTTTGTCTTCGAATCCAAAGGATGACTGGGGGGTCTCCGAA
>Ga0190359_1000163_pt1 | contig 43800 bp, 41 predicted proteins | sample 48721823_MG_FD_161269 | JGI IMG/M metagenome (GOLD analysis project Ga0190359, IMG submission 161269) | Hydrothermal vent microbial mat bacterial communities from Southern Trench, Guaymas Basin, Mexico - 4872-18-2-3_MG | ecosystem: Environmental > Aquatic > Marine > Hydrothermal vents >...
CTGCACTTTCCCTGGGGATAATATTAGGCTTGTCAGGGCATCAGCTGCGAGTGCGCCGATGGGAAGACTTACCCAGTTTTATTGGTCTGGGCGGCCTTCTTGCACTTCATTGGACGACGTTTTTTCATGCCATTCAGGTGTCGACGGTTGCAATTGGTTTGCTCACATATGCCACCTTTCCCGCATTTGTCACCATCATGGAACCTTATTTTTTCAGGGAAAAAGTTTCCCCTGTCGACGTTCTGGCCACTGGCTTGGTGGTGCTGGGCATTGTGTTGATTGTTCCAAGCTTCGACCTGGTATCAGGCATAACGAGGGGTGCCCTGTGGGGAACCCTCTCCGGATTTTCTTTTGCAATACTGTCACTTTTGAACCGCAAATACGTTAAGACTTATTCTTCCTTTGTGATTACCTTCTACCAAAACGCATTCGCAGCTTTGCTTCTTCTACCTTTCTTTTTCATGGAAACCCAATTACCCCGAGTCAGGGATCTCTTGCTCCTCTTCACCCTGGGAATCTTTTGCACCGCGCTTGCTCATGGACTTTTTGTCAAGGCACTTGAGCACCTCCGTGCCCATGTGGCAAGTATCGCTGCATGTATGGAGCCTGTGTATGGAATTATTCTGGCTCTTGTGCTTCTGGGAGAGGTGCCAAAGCCCAGAACAGTGCTAGGTGGGGCTGTCATTCTGGGAACAGCACTTATGGTGACCGCAAGGCATAAAGGAAGCTAAATAAAGCTCAGGCAAGCATAAGCTTTTCTGCTTTGCGCTTCAGCCTATCCCTCCATTTTCAAGGTCAAGTAAAGCGTGGCACCCCTGCGGCTTACAAGGAGTAGGACAGTATCTCCTGGTTTATAACTTCTTATTTTTTGCTTAAAAGCCTTGAGATTTGTAATAGGCGCCTGGTCCACTTCCACTATAACGTCACCTGGTCTGAGGCCTGCTCCCGAGGCTGATGACCCGGGTTCAACTTCGACCACTACCAGGCCTCTTGTTTCCGACAACCCGAAAGTTCTTGCCAGCTCAGGCGTTATCTCCTCAACTCTCATCCCGAGTCTTTGGTTTGCTTCCTGGTCGGCCTCTTCTTCTGTCTCTTCTTTGAGCTTTCCTATTTTAACCTGGATTTCTTTTCTTTTTCCCCTGCGGATAACTTCAACCACCACTTTTTTGCCAACAGGAGTTGCTCCCACCAGGTAAGGCAGGTCATTCATTTCTTTGACCTCTCTCCCGTCATAGGTCACAATCACATCACCCCTCTGGATGCCTGCCTTGTCTGCAGGTCCTCCCGGGGTTATATCCGCAACCAGTGCTCCTTTTGCGCTCGCAAGCCCGAATTTCTTCCTCAGATCAGGAGTGATTTTCTGAATCATAACCCCAAGCCAGCCTCTCACAACCTTGCCTTTTTTCAGTTGTGGGAGAAGATCCTTGGCAATGTTGACGGGAATGGCAAAACCAATGCCAATGCTCCCCCCGCTCTGTGAGTAAATTGCAGTGTTGATACCTATCACCCTGCCCTCTGTGTCGAGTAAAGGGCCGCCGCTGTTGCCCGGATTGATCGAGGCATCGGTCTGGATAAAATTATCGTAGGAACCTGCGCCAATGTGCCTGTATTTAGCGCTCACAATGCCTGCTGTAACTGTATTTCCAAGGCCGAAAGGGTTTCCAATTGCTATGACCCAATCGCCCACTTCCAGTTTTTCCGAGTCACCAAGAGGCAGGGGTTTGAAAGGGGTCCCGGAGTCGATTTTGATCAGGGCTAAATCGCTTTTTGAGTCCCGGCCAATGACTTTGGCCTTAAACTCTCTTCCATCCGCAAGCTTGACCTTGATCTCGTTCGCCTTTTCAACCACGTGATTGTTGGTTAATATGAATCCTTGCTCGTCGATTATGAAACCTGTTCCAAGGCTCTGTTGCTTGAAATTTCGCGGAACCTGGTTTCCAAAGAAACGCTCAAAAAAGTCCCTAAAAGGATCATCTTGCCCGAAAGGCAACACTAATTGTCCCCTCCCCTTCACTACCTTCACTGTGCTGATGTTAACCACCGAGGGACTGGCCTGTTTGGCAAGTTGAGCAAATGAAGCAGGGGGTCCTGCCTGAGCTGCGCAGAAGGCTCCAGTGGCGCAAGGGAATAAGCTCAAAGCTCCCACAATAAGAAAAATGGCAACCACAAAATATAACTTTACCCCCGGTTTCACCTTGTTTTTGCAAAAGATTTTCTCATGCTTCATAAAAAGTCCTAACCTTTCCAGTATTTCTTTTTAAAGGATTGACGAAGGAGAAGCTCCAAATATCGTGAGGCTTGCACTTCCAACCTTATTTCCTGAAAAGTCATTATTTCAGGATAAAGAGGCTATTTCAAGCTTCAATCTTGCCCTCTCCCCGAAAATCGTTTCAAAACCTTGGAGCATATGGGAATTCAGTTAGTCGCTGATGCCTTGTGTTCATTCAAGAGAAGACAATGTTTTGAAAAAGCGAAAAGCCACCAAAAGTGGCTTATTGAATCTGCGGGGTATCAAAGCGGATTCGAATGCTAAGTGTAACAAATTAAAGTCTGACCCTGGTGCCGAAGGGGGGACTCGAACCCCCACAGGCATTCGCCCACTAGACCCTGAACCTAGCGCGTCTACCAGTTCCGCCACTTCGGCACGATAATGGGAGTTGATATTTTTGATTAAATATTTATATTATCAACAAATTTGTGTCAACTACATAATTAAAACGCGATCAGCCTGACTGGCTGTCTCTTGTTTTTCCTGGCATAAATCTTCATCGAGGAAAGCACGGCTTATTGATGGATGTTATTCGTGATCTGGATTCGCTGCAAGAACCGCTTCGCAATCCTGTGCTGACCATAGGCAACTTTGACGGGGTACACAGAGGCCACTTAGCGCTTTTTGAAAAAGTCAAGCAAAGGGCCAAGGCCATCGGGGGGCAGTCCGCGGTTATGACATTTGAACCCCACCCTACGAAAGTGATGAACTTCGGGAAAGGGCCCCCTCTCATCACTCCTGTTAATCAGAAGCTGGATCTAATAAAGAAAGCGGGGATCGAAGTAATTTTTTGCCTTCCTTTTACACGTCAATTTGCCGCCATTTCTGCAGAGGATTTTGTCAGGAAGATCCTTGTTCAAAAAATTGGTATTAAGGAAATTGTCGTTGGCTACGACTACACCTTTGGGCACAACCGCGAAGGGAACATTTCGTTCTTGAAGAAAAGGGGCGCTGAGCTGGGCTTTGTTGTTCATATTGTTGAGCCCGTCCATATTGATAACAAGCTGGTGTCAAGCACTTCCATCAGAAAGCTTGTGCAGGAAGGAAATCTTGAGGAGGCAAAAAAATACCTCGGAAGGGACTACCAGATTCAGGGGACAGTGGTAAAGGGTCAAAGCAGGGGCGTAAAACTGCTCGGTTTTCCCACCGCCAATCTGAAATTGATTGATGAACTGTTTCCAAAACGCGGCGTATACGCCGTAACCGTCCTGATTGACGGCAAAAAGTATCAGGGGGTCACAAATATAGGCCACAATCCCACATTCGGGAGTAACGCATTGTCGCTTGAAACCCATGTGCTTGATTTCAATAAAAATATTCTTGGAAAAACTATAAAAGTGAATTTTGTTCAAAGATTGAGGGATGAGAAATCTTTTCAAAGTGCTGAAGCACTCTCCAGGCAGATTGCCAAGGATGTTGAAGAGGCGAGAAAAATCCTGAAGCAGCGCAAAAATAGCCAGTAGAAATGGCCACATCCAATTTGATGCAAATTGCTTTCTTCCTGATAAGGAAAGTCCCCCGCACCTGATCCGGGCTGGTGCTCCTGCCGCACAAATACTTAAATACTTGCTCAAAAAATTGCTGGACATTTAGGAGCGATTTTCCTATAAATTCCAGATTGTGCTGATTGCTGCACCTAAGCCCATTTGAATTGAGCGACTCTCAAGTTTGCCTGGGACTATGAACAAAGGATTGCTGACTTTTCCAAAAGGCGGCGTTCATCCGCCGGAATCAAAAGAACTGACAGAGCATTTGCCTGTAGAAGCAGTGCCTGTTCCCTCGCAAGTGGATATTCTGCTAACCCAGCACTTCGGGGCGCCTTGCGAGCCCGTGGTGAAAAAGAAGGACCAGGTTGCCGAAGGAGATCGCATTGGCGATGTGGAAGCAGGGCTGGGGGCAAGCGTGCACGCTAGCGTTAGCGGGAAAGTCAAGAACATAGGCTTTGCTGCCCACCCCATAACTGTCAGGGCACCTTGCATCACCATAGAAACAGACACTGAGGCTCCTCCCCGCAAGTTTGAACCTTGCGAGTGGTCCAGCCTTTCAAAAGAAGGGCTCCTTGCCAAAATCAAGAAAGCAGGAATAGTAGGTATTGGGGGCGCGGGATTTCCCACGCATGTGAAACTGTCTCCTCCTCCGGAAGCAAAAGTAGACACCCTGATAATTAACGGAGCTGAATGTGAGCCTTACCTTACCACGGACCATCGTCTCATGCTGGAGCATGCGGAGGAAATCATTGAGGGCGCAAAGATTATCCTTACCATTCTTGGCATCAAGCAGGCCCATATTGGCATTGAGGTTAACAAGGCTGATGCCATTGAGGCAATGATGGAGGCTGTTTCAAAAGCTTCCCTGAACGGTTTTGATGTCAAAGTGGCGCCCCTTAAAGTCAAGTATCCACAGGGATCTGAGAAACAACTCATTCAGAGCATAACCGGACGCAAAGTTCCCGGATTCGGCCTGCCCTTTGATGTGGGAGTCATCGTTCAAAACGCTGGAACCACGAAGGCTATTTATGATGCAGTGGTTCTTGACAAACCCTTGTATGAAAAAGTGATAACCGTGTCCGGGAAAGGGATCAAGAGGCCTGCCAACTTGCTTGTCAGGATTGGTACAAGAGTTTCCGATATTGTATCCTTCCTAGGCGGGATAAACGAGGACCTGGCAAAAGTAGTGCTGGGCGGGCCCATGATGGGTTTTGCGGTTCCCAGCCTGGATGTGCCGGTCATCAAGACCACTTCTGGGATCCTATTCTTGACCCAAGATGAAATTGACACGAGCCCTCACGGGCAGTGCATTCGGTGCGGGTGGTGCCTTGAGGCCTGCCCTATGGGCCTTTCTCCAAATGAAATAGGCATATACGTTGAAGGAGGACAGGCTGAAAATACGGCCCAATTCGGGGTATTTGAGTGTTTCGAGTGCGGCTGCTGCGCCTATGTCTGCCCTGCCAAGAGGCCTCTGGTACAGTTTATTCGGCTGGCAAAAATGAAGGCAAAGAAAAGCATGTGATCTTACTTTATGGCTAGAACGGAATGTAGGTTTAGGCATCGAAATTAGAAGCGAACAGGAGGCGTAAGAAGGCCATCGAAGATCAGGCAAAAGAAAACCAGGCTATGGCACCGGAACCCTCCATTCTGGCAGTCTCCGTGTCCCCGCACATCAGGAGCGGAGAATCTGTTGAGAAAATAATGTGGACGGTCGTTGCCTGCTTGCTGCCCCCCCTCATCCTGTCTATTTTCATTTTCGGCTTTCAAACCCTGATTATCACCCTGATCAGCGTTGCAAGCTGTGTTGTAGTGGAAGCCGTTTCTCAAAAGCTCTTGCACCGCCCAATTACAATCAAAGATGGCAGCGCAGTGATCACAGGACTTTTGCTCGCCTACATTATTCCGCCCGGTGTCCCATACTGGATGCCGATCCTGGGTTCTGTAATGGCCATTTATGTAGCCAAGCATCTTCTCGGCGGCATTGGATTCAATTTTTTCAACCCCGCTCTTATTGGTCGCGCTTTCCTGGTCGCCACTTTTCCCGTTGCCATGACATCTGCCTGGCTTCCTCCCATTCGCCATGCGTCCATCTTCAAGTACATGGGAGGTGGGGTGGATGCTGTGTCAACCGCTACACCACTCTATGTTCTCAAACATTACGGACTTGGAGCCGTAATAGAAAAGTTTGGCTCTATAAGTACAATATATGGAAATTTCTTCATCGGCTGGAGGCCGGGCTGCATTGGCGAGACTTCTGCCCTGCTTCTCCTTCTTGGAGGCCTTTTTCTGCTCTACAAGAAATATATCACCTGGCACATACCCGTCTCCATGATCGGGACCATCGCCCTTCTCACGTGGGCATTTGGTGGAGAAAGAGCTTTTGGCGGAGACCCGCTTCTGGCTATTCTCTCAGGCGGCGTAATAATTGGCGCTTTTTTTATGGCCACGGACTATGTTACATCCCCGTCCCAGCCTACTGCAAAGCTGATATTCGGAGTATGTATTGGGGCATTAACGGTTTTGATCAGATTGAAAGGCGGGTACCCAGAGGGAGTATGCTATGCGATTCTTTTGATGAATCCGCTGACACCTGCTTTTGAACTGTGGTTTAAACCCAAGCGTTTCGCTGCACAAAAAGGTGCGCTTAAATGAGAGAAATTCTGAGAATCACTATTGGCCTGACGGTTTCTTGTCTGATCGCCGCGCTCGTGATGGGAGCGGTGTTCACCATTACCGACAAGGCGAAAAAGCACAACGAGTACATGAACGTGCAGCAAACCATGCTCGGTCTTCTCGGGTATTCCAAATCACATCCTGCACCATCCGAGCTGAAGTTTGAGACTATTTACAGATACATTGTGGCTGAAGGCCAAACCCGCTACCTGGGCTACCTGGTGCCTGTCAAAAAGAATGGAAAAGAAAATTACGCATTCTTGCTGCTTGATTTAGAAGGTAAACTCAAGAAGCTTTATAGTGTCGATATGAGGCCGGAGGCGGCCATCGAGGCATCAGAGAGAGAAAAAGCGCTTCATGAGATTCTAAAGCCACCAAGAAAATTTAACTATGCGGATTCATTTATTATAGCAGTGCTGGGCCGGCAACGCGTGGCATACCTTATCCCAGGGGAATTTCCCGGCTTCAAGACTTTTGTAAGAGTTATGCTTGCGCTTGATCCATCCTTCACCATTAAGGGACTTGAAATAATGGAACAAGAAGAAGATCCGGGCCTTGGTGGAGAAATTGTCCAGGAATATTTCAAGAACCAGTTTGTAGATAAACCCTTTAAGAAGATTGCATCACTGAAAGTAATAAAAAAGCCGCTTCCAAGCGAATACAGGAAGTATCTTGAAAGGAAGAAATGGAAGAAGGGCATGTTTACGCGGGAACAAATTGAGGAGATCCGCAAGAAATACCGGAGCGCGGATATCTATGCCCTAACAGGAGCTACTATTTCAAGCAGGGCCGTGACCAATGGTGTGAAGAACATGGTCAAGAAATTTGCTTACAGAGAAAAGATGCTTGAACGAGTAATTGCCGAAGAAAACATTCAGGCTGCGTTCTAAGAAATTTTGTGCGGCTTTTTCCGAGTGGCGGGAAGCTGGTTTTTAAACTGGAGTGAAACGATAACAAGCTACGCATTTCACAAGGCAGAAATTGTGAAGAATAGCTTTTTGTGGATGAAAACTTAGGAGGGATGAAAGCTTGGCAACTACAAAGACCCCCTCTCGCCTGGTCTTAAACGGGCTGTTAAACGAAAATCCGATTTTTCGCCTCGCGCTTTCAATGTGCCCGGCTGTCGGTATCAGCACCACTGTTATGAACGGGCTGATGCTGGGCACCGCAGTGCTTTTTGTACAGGTCTGCTCCAGTTGCACAATTGCCGCTATCAAAAACTACATTCATCCCCGGATTCGCATCCCCACCTATACCCTGACCATTGCAACATGGGTAACGGTAATTGACCTGGTGCTTTCCGCATACGCTCCCGAAGCATATAAGGCGATGGGAATCTTTATCAAATTGATAGTAGCCTTTGCTATTATTACCATGCGCCTTGAGGTATTTGCCTGCAAAAACACGGTAGCCATGTCTTTCTGGGATGGCTTGGGGATGGGACTTGGTTTTATGTTCGGCATGGTTACGCTTGGTTTCATCCGTGAACTTCTTGGGATGGGAACCCTTCTCGGACATAATGTACTGGGGTTTCGCCCGCTTCTGTTCTTTGCGCTTCCGCTCGCCGGGTTTTTTTGTGTGGGTTTTATGATGGCAATCTTTAATTACGTGGAGCTCGTTTTTAACAGGAGAAAGAAAAGGAGAGGCTGAGAGACAATGGCACGCTTAAGACGAATTACTTACCTTACCCTGGGCTTTCTCCTGCTGGCGTACTTGCTGGTTTTCTCGGGGTGTGCAGGCTCTCAGAATCGGTTCATAAAAAAGACATCTTTTAGGGGGACCCACAGTATTCTAATTACCTTTGCCGGTCCGGTTGACGAGGAGTGGGCCACAAAGGCGTCAAACTATCGCGTGTACGAAAAGCCAGATCCTGACATTGTGCTCAAGATTAGCACGATAGAGCTGAGTACGAACAGGCAAACGGTTATTCTCCACTTTGAAGAACCCCTCAACCAGAATCAGCCCCACATGGTAACCATGAGGGGAATTATGACTGAGGGAAAATCCGTGGGCACGGCCATTGTCAAGGTAAGGAAACTTTACCTTGGTTACCTGTTTTCCATCCTAATCGGTGCAATGCTCGTACAAAACTTTGTGTTCACCAAGTACCTGGGTCTCTGCGTGTTTTTTGGGACTTCGCAGAAAAGGTCAACTGCCGTTGGGATGGGAGTCACCTTTACTATTGTGATTGTGGCGAGTGCAATGATGTCGTGGTTCCTTTACCAGTTTTTCTTAAAGCCCTTTCACCTGGATTTTCTGCAGATCATTGTATTTATCGGCCTGGTTTCCCTGTCTGTGCAGGCGGTGGATACGATTCTTAGAAAGGTGAACCCGATGCTGTTTAAGGCGTTCGGCGTGTACCTAGTTCTCGTAATCGCCAACTGTATTATCCTGGCCGTTCCCCTTATTCTGGCCGATAATGAGTACAATGCTGCCGAGAGTCTCATGCTCGCGCTTGGTGCCGGGCTTGGATTCTTGATTGCTCTGTTTCTAATGTCCTCTGTACGAGAGCGCCTTGAGCTCGCTAATGTTCCGCCCACGTACAGAGGACTGCCGATAGCATTTGTTGTGGCAGGGCTTTTTGCCCTGGCATTCCTGGGGTTTTCAGGAATGTCAATTTTTTGACTTGTTATATACGAGAAGATCATGCTTCTTGCCGAGAACCCAGTTCCTGCGCGGAACTTGTTACCAGAGAATTCATCATGGAAACCAGAGGGGAAGTACATATATGGATCCAACGCTTATTAAACTGGCAATTGGCGGCATTGTATTACTTGGCTGCATAGGTTTGTTTTTTGGAATAGGCCTGGCCCTTGCCGCCCATAAATTTGCTGTAAAAGCCAATCCAAAAGTCGAAGCGGTGCTTGAAGTTTTGGCAGGCGCACAGTGAGGCGGGTGCGGCTTCGCAGGTTGCGAAGGATATGCTGAAGCAGTGGTTAATGATCCTGAGGTGCCACCAAATCTTTGTTTTCCAGGAAAAGAGGAAGTGGCGAAAAGGGTGGCAGAAATCACCGGGAAAAAGATGGCCGCGGTGGAAAACATGATTGCCGCGGTGCGTTGCTCAAGGATCGAAGGCAACGTGCAAAAAGGCCTCTCCTATATTGGCGACCAGACCTGCGAAGGGGCCAACCTGGCCTTTGGCGGACCAATGGCCTGCAAGTTTGCCTGCATAGGTTTCGGGGATTGTGCGAGGGCCTGCCCATTCGATGCTATCACAATGGAGAACAACTTTCCCCGTGTGGACTCTGTTGCCTGCGTTGGATGCGGTACGTGCGTGCGTGCTTGCCCTAAGAAAATAATAGAGCTTGTACCCCGCAGCCCCAGAGTCTGGGTTCCGTGCAGTACGCAAGACCCCGGCAAAGATGTCAGGCAGGTGTGTGAGGCCGGGTGCATCTCGTGTAAAATGTGTGTCAAGGTTTGCCCCGCAAAAGCAGTTACAATGGATCAAAACAGGGTTGTTATTGACCATAAAAAATGTATCGAATACGGGCCGGAATGCGGTGAAATATGCGTTGAGAAATGTCCTAGAAATATTTTCAGATATTACCGCCCGGATCAAAAGAAGATATCGGAAATACACGCTTCGGCCGCTTAGAACGAGAAATTCAAAACTTGTTCGACACAAGGAATTGTGTTGCCATCAAGGCTAGTTGGTGGTAAATGTTTTGTAATTTTTGAGTGGAGGCACACAATGGGAAGAATAAACAACATGCTTCGTCAGGATGGGGGCATGGATAGAAGGTCATTTTTGAAACTTTCAGGCTTGCTTGGAATCGGGGCGGCATCAGCGACCATTGTACCCGTATCAGCAGAAGCAGTCCGCTTTAACAGAAAATTGGTAAAGGTTTCCAAAACCAGGCTCGCTATGGGTACGTTTGTTTCCATGACCCTCATACACCATTCAACCGACCAGGCCCAGGAGGCTATGGGCCTTGCTTTTGAAGAAATTGATAGGCTCGCTGCCCTCTTAAGCCGTTTCAACGAGTCTGCCGCGGTGGCACAGCTCAACAAGGAGGGTTACCTCAAAGGTGTTCCTCCTGAGCTAATGCTTGTTGTTTCCAGGGCCCTTTATTATAACAACCTGACTGGCGGCAGCTTTGATATTACGGTCAAGCCGGTAATAGACCTTTTCGTAAAAGACTTCGAAGGTAGCAAGAAACGAATACCCTCCGAGGCCGAGCTTCAGAAGGTGCTGAGATTTGTCGGATCGGAAAAGGTCAAGGTAAAGCAGGGATCCATCTTTTTTAAGAGACCGGGTATGGGTATCACCCTCGATGGAATTGCAAAGGGCTTCATTGTTGATCGGGCATCGGAGATCCTGACCAGGAACAAGATAAAGAACCATCTTATAAATGCTGGTGGCGACATAAGAACCAAGGGAAGCAAGGCGAAGGGAAGGCCCTGGAGTATAGCCATCCAGGACCCTTTAAAGAGAAAGCATTACCCGGACATTATCCAGATGAGAGACGGCGCCATTGCAACATCGGGGAACTACGAAGTCTACTTCGATCGCGAAAAGATGTTTTACCACATTGTTGACCCCAAAACAGGGCTATCACCGGAAATGACCACCAGCGTCTCTGTTACGGCCAGAACCACGATGGAGGCTGACGCCCTTTCAACCAGTGTATTTGTAATGGGTCCCCGAAAAGGAATGGCGTTCATCAACAGGTTGCAGAACTGCGAATCTCTCGTTGTTTCAAGGGGAGGTACTCTCTCGAAATCCCGGGGCTGGAAAAGCGCGGCCATATAGTCTTTTCCATCTCCTGGAGAAGACCGGAGAAGCTTTTCGGATCTAGCGCAGAAATCGGAATGCCCTCTAACCTTTTTGACAAAGCGACTGCCTCGCCGGGTGCAAGGCGGTCGCACTTGTTTAGAACAAGCAGGGTTGGAATCTCTCCAAGATTCAGCCTAAAAAGAATCCTTTCCACCGCCTTAATCTGATCCTCCATACGCGGGCTTGTCACATCGACCACGTGAAGGAGCAGATCGGCATCGTGGAGTTCCTCCAGTGTGGCTGCAAACGTCTCCATCAAGTCCTCGGGAAGGTTCCTTATAAACCCGACCGTGTCGGTAATAATTACCTCCCTTTCACGGGGGAACCTGAGGCGCCGGCTGCTCGGGTCCAGGGTCTCAAACATCCGGTTGCCAACATTAACCCTGCTATTAGTAAGGCTGTTTAAGAGAGTGGATTTCCCCGCATTCGTGTAACCTACAATTGAAACCACAGGCAGCCCTTTCGCATTGCGCAGCCTTCGCCTTCCCTTCCTCTGGCGCCTGATTTCTTTAAGCTCCCTGTTAAGCCTCGCAATCCGCTCCCTTACCCGGCGGCGATTTATCTCCAGCTTTGTCTCGCCTGGTCCTCTGCCCCCTATCCCTCCAGTGAGTCTGGACATGGCTGTATTCTTGGAAGCAAGCCGTGGGAGGAGATACTTCAACTGTGCCAGTTCCACCTGTATCTTGCCTTCCCTGGTGACAGCCCTCCTGGCAAAAATGTCAAGGATAAGCTGACTTCGGTCAATAATCTTTAGCTCTGTTGCATCGGTTAAGCTTCTTACTTGGGCTGGTGTTAACTCATTGTCGAAGATCAGTAGGTTCGTTCCAGTTTGAAGGCATCTTAATGCCAGCTCCCCGAGCTTCCCTTTCCCGATCAAGAACCGAGGGTGCACCCTGCTTACGTGCTGGACCACAGTGTCTACAACCTGGAGGTTGTTTGAAACGGCAAGATCCCGCAGCTCATCCAGTGACTCCTTCACTTCCCATGAAGCCCCTGTCGTCACCCCCACCAGCAATGCCTTCTCTTTCTGCTCTAACGATAAGCCTCCTTCAGCTCTTCCAAGTTCATCCTCGAGCGAGTGTATGAAGGCATCGAAGTCCAGGTCAAGCCTGCCTATGTCCGGAACTGTTGAAACATTGCACCCCTGCCTCTGCAGGTTATTGGGTAGCACGTGAGCAAAGGAAATACGCCCCGGAATGCCCGATTCCCCTACCTGGATACAAACCATCAGGTCCAGGCCAAGAAGCACGAGGTCGGAAAGATCTTCCTTTGTAAGGGACTCCCCGTTCAGATGGGTATGAACACACCTCAGTCCCCTGAGCCTGCTTGTCCCGGATCTATACCTGCCAAGGTCAGGGATAAGTATTCTTTTGTCTTCGCCCACAACAACATAGGCTGTCTCGCCCTTGCGGGTGATAATTAATGCGACCTGTCTTTTTATTTCAAAAGATATGCTGGAAAGCCGACGGCACAGTTCCCGGGTGATAACTTCGCGGCTGGGTACTTTTCTGCGGTAAAGATTCTGTAGGGCTTTTAAGTGGCTGGCTTTAAGCCCGCCTATTTTGCCGTATACTCTTTCTATGGCTACCCCTCAATAAATATGAATTGTGTAGCTCTTCCCCTTAATCATTATAAGACACGCTAAAAAAGATAAAAACATATATTTGTGAGTCTCACTTCGAATGGTCAAGAAGCCTCTTCTGAAAGCTCTTACTGCATAAGAGCAATAACTGAGAGAGTACAAGCCCTCAAAATTCGTACCGATCCTCTTCCACATAGTCTTTGAAGCGAGTAAGTTCTTTTTGAAAAGTCAGCTTAAAAAGGCCTGTAGGTCCGTTGCGTTGCTTGGCGATAATAATTTCCGCCACATTTCGGTTTTCCTCCGAAACAGGATGATACAGTTCGTCCCGGTAAATAAAGGCAATGACATCTGCATCCTGCTCAATTGCGCCGCTCTCTCTCAAATCGGCCAACTGGGGCCGTTTGTTGGGCCTGTCCTCCACCTTTCTGTTCAATTGAGATAGAGCCATCACGGGCACGTTCAGATCCTTGGCAAGTGCCTTCAACGACCTGGAAATTTCCGATATTTCCATTTGGCGAGATTCAGCAGACCTTCTTCCCTGGATCAACTGGAGATAGTCAATTATGACAAGGCCGAGCCTCACTTTTTTCATCAATCTCCTGCACTTGGCTTTCATCTCAAGCACATTCAACCAGGATGTATCATCAATGAATATCGGTAGCTCAGAGAGACGATTCGCCGAATCCGTGAGCTTCATCCAGTCGGTATCTCTCAAAAATCCCGTCCTCAGCTTGGTGGCATCAATACCTGCATGAAAGCCAAGGAGCCTGAGTCCGAGTTGAAGCTTTGCCATTTCGAGCGAAAAAATCGCCACGCCTTTCCCTGTTTGTTCCGCCGCATTGTACCCGATATTCAAAGCAAGAGAGGTCTTCCCCATGCTGGGTCTGCCTGCGATAATAATCAGATCAGAAGGCTGCAAGCCGGCGGTATAACGGTCAAAGTCCTTGAACCCTGTGGATATGCCTGTTACAAAGCCCTCCTGCTCTGCCACGCTCTCAAGTTTCTTGAAACTTCCCTTGATAACATCTTCAATTGGGGAGAATGTCTCCCCTATTTTGTCCTCGGCGATATCAAAGATCGACTGCTCGGCGAGGTCAAGAAGCTCATCAGTCCCCTGCCAGCTTTGAAAGCACGACTCGGATATAGCCGAACACTGGTTGATTAGCTTCCTTCTGACCGATAGATCCCTCACTATCTCCGCGTGATGAACAATGCCAGCGGAAGTGGAAACAGCGTCCACGAGTGAGGCAAGGTAATCGGTACTACCCACCTTTTCCAGAAGGTCTTTTTCCTTCAAGTACTGGGAAAGAGTTACCAAATCAATGGGTTCATTGTTATTGTAAAGTTCGGTCATTCCTTCAAACAAGTGCATGTGGGATTCCCGGTAAAAATCGTCCGGCGAGAGAATATCTACAACCTGGTTCATTGCCTCATTATTAATCAGGATACCTGACAAAACAGCCTGCTCTGCCTCGATATTTTGAGGAGGCACTTTGACGGGAGCGCTTACCAGCTTTTCTCTTGCCTGGGCCATTTTCTTATCCTTTATGCCAAGGTGCAACGTGATTCAAAAACTCCCTCTCTTCCAAGAGGCTTTCAGGATGTGGAGCGCCAGATGCCGAATTCAGCCACCGCCAACTACCTTTTTCGCCTATTCTTCAGGAATAACTACAACTTTGACCGAACCTGTCACCTCAGGGTGCAGCTTCACTGGAACTTCAAATTCCCCCAAGGTCTTGATGGGCCTGTCAAGGCTTATCTTTCTTCGATCAATTTCGATGCCTTGCTTTGCCAATTGGGAGGCAATATCCATAGTGGTCACAGAGCCATAGAGCTTTTCCTCTTCACCTACTTTTTGGGAAATGGTCACTACCACACCTTCTATTTTTTCCTTGACTTTTTCAGCATCCTCTTTGGCTTTCAGCTTTTTTACTTCAATCTTTTTCCTTTGCTGCTCCATTGACTTAACGTTCTGTTCGGTCGCAGGCAAAGCCAGCCCTTTTGGAATCAGGAAGTTCCGTGCGTAGCCTTTGGCCACATCCAATATTTCCCCCTCAAAACCCAAATCTTCCATGTCTCTTTTCAAAATAACCTTCACGCCTTAAAGATCCTCCTAGCCTTATCCATTAATGTATTCAACTAACAGCCTTCCTTTGATGAATCCTCCTGAAATCGACCCACTGGTCAAAAAGTCCAGCCAGCGCAAGCACCAGCAAAAATATTTGCTGGAAGAAAATCAGAAAATATACTGCAAACCTGATCCACGCCGGAGCACGATACTTGTTAAGAAAAAACAAGACAATAGAAAGGCCGTGAAAAGCATAAACCGTCATAAAGACGATAAAAACATTTACTGAAACCCATCTTATACCACCGACCGGAAGAAATAAAGAAAAACCCGCAACGATTACGACCCAAACCATGGGCTCTGGTGACCGCCATTGGTCCAGGAAACCAAAATCAGGATATTGCAGCTTTCCAGCGAGAAAAAGCGGTTTGCTCAAAACAACGTTTAGCCACACAATCAGTCCAGTTCCAAGGATCGTAAGAGCCGGATACGTCTTCCTCACTATGCTTATAAGCGCCTTAGCGTATTGTTGAAGTTCTACAGTTTTGTCTTGATTCGCCGCCATATTGCCGTAGATCTTAGCAGTATCAGATAGAGTGTTACTCACATAATTCAGAAGCAATTCTATGGGTCCCATGTTTCTTGTAAACCCCAGCACCGAAAGCATAACAAACCCGACCAGAAGCATTAATCCTGTCCCCAGTGTTATTGTGCGCCCAATACTAAGTTTCAAGTGGTAAAGGTAGGAGATAATCAGACCCATAATGCCGAACTCAAGGCAGAGGAACAAGAGCTGAGGGTATTTCAACAGGTGCCCAATTAATCCGACCACGACCAGGGAGAGAGCAAGCGTTTTGGCTCCCTCCAGGAAACCAAATTTTGTTGCGAAATAAAGAAAAGGCAGAGGGACCAGAAAGCTCAGGAAAGGGCCCACAAACGGGATCAAGCTCGAAATCAGTAACAAGGCAGTTGCTGTGCCGACGCAGCCAATGAGGTCAGTAGTTTTCATGGCTTTTACTGGTTCTTCACTCTCAAACCAGGACCAGGCATTTGTCGCACTTAGCTATCAGCTTCAAGCCGTCTTATCTGAGAGTGGACGTTGTATAGGGCAGCAGTGCGATCTTTCTCGCTCTCTTTATGGCTACGGTCAGCATCCTCTGATGTTTGGCGCAGTTGCCGGATATTCTTCGAGGGATAATCTTGCCACGCTCCGTGGTAAACATCCGTAGGGTTCTGGGATCCTTGTAATCAATAACAAAGTTGCTGTCAGCACAAAACCTGCAAATTTTCCGCCTGTGATAGGTCATTTTGTGCCGTCTGTTTCTACTAATCATGATTGCTCACCTCTTGAGGGGATTCTGGCCTTTCTTCCACGGCCGCTTCTCTTTCCGCAGTCTCCGTGGTTTCCTCTGGCGCGGGGCGCTCTTTTTCCGCTTTTTGCCTTTCCTTGCGCAATAATTCCTCGGGATCCACCTTGTTGGCCAGTTTAACTGTCATATACTTGAGAACAGCGTCGTCAATTTTTGTTTCTCTCTCAAGTCTGCTTACAAGTCCAGGCTCCCCACAGTACTCGATCCTTACGTAGAAACCTCTTTCAAATTTTTTCACCGGGTATGCCAAATTCTGGCTGCCCCACTCATCTATTTTTATCACAATGCCTTTCTCTTTTTCAATAAAACCGCCAAATTTTTTGAGCTTTTCAGCATAAGCATCTTCACCCAGTTCCGGGTTCAAAATAAGTACTGTTTCATAATGCCTCATAATCTGCGTTCTCCTTCCGGCCTTTTTATGCTATTGATGGTCCCCTTTGAAGGTTCGAAACCTCTCTTCCCCCCAAGAATTTGTCTGATCCCGGGAACTTCTGAGAAAAACATCCTTTTGCCTTCGCGCGGGACAAGGAGGCGAAAAGTTCAAATACCACCAGACAAACTGCTTGTCAAGGCGTTTTGTCCATGATAAGAAGCAAACTCCCTTGGAATTTTGACGCTGAACAAACTATAAAAACACCCCTCGCGCCCGTTCACGTTGTTCGCTCCGGATGCAAAGCTGTAAGAAAAAAGTAATTTTTGTTTTTGCTCCTATAACTCTGCGATCTCTGTGTGCTCTAGGGCTCTGTGTGAGATAATCTATGTCAAATATTGCGAGGGGAAAAGGATAATTTTCGTGAAGGTGTAGAAATGTGGGAAAAAGAATTGGACACCGTACGCCTCGCCGCACAGGAGGCAGGAGATATAATCAACAGCCTCTACGGTCGGGTAGATGTAATCAAGAAAAAAGGGGACATTGACCTTGTTACAGAAGCCGATCTTCAGGCTGAAAGCAAAATTGTTGAAGTCATCACCCGCGCCTTTCCACAGGATAGCCTGGTGACCGAGGAGGCAGGCCACTATGATCACCATTCCAAGAGAATATGGCTCATCGATCCCCTGGATGGAACCACGAACTTTACTCACGCTTTTCCCTTTTTCGGAATCTCTATCGCTCTTGAGATTGAGAAAAGGGTCGTGGTCGGAGCAGTGTATGATCCTCTAAGAGACGAATATTTTTGTGCTGCAGAAGGTACGGGCGCCTTCTTGAATGGAAACAGGATAAAGGTTTCCACGATCGGAAAGCTAGAGGACTCACTTCTAGCCACTGGTTTCCCTTACGAGGTTTACAACGACGCCCACGAACTTACAAAGCGTTTTGAGAAAATGCTTACCCTGACACAGGGTGTTCGAAGACCCGGCTCCGCAGCCCTTGATCTGTGTTACGTTGCTGCGGGAAGAGTGGATGGATACTGGGAAGAGAGGCTGTTCCCCTGGGATACTGCTGCAGGCAGCATTATCGTCAAGGAGGCCGGTGGTCAGGTAACCGACTACACTGGAAAAACCTACACCCCCTACTCAAGGACCATCCTGGCAACAAACGGGCTCATACACGCGGAAATGATGGAAGCCCTGAAAATCTAGCTTCCCCTCCGTTTTAACTCTTTTCCATGACTCTTCGGATCAGCGAGAAAAGGCATCCATTGCCTCTTTTTCAATCTCGTCAGCAAGTGCGCTATATCGGGGAGAAAAATGGAACACTGTGAAGCGCTTAACCCCAGCCTCTTTTGCCAGCCACCCGGCCTCCTTTGCTGTTAAGTGGTATTTTCTCTTTGCCGTGTCCCTATCGCGGTCCAGGAAAGCCGCCTCAATAAAAAGATGATCAGCATCTCGGGCGAGACTGATGACTTTTTCATAGTTTTCTGCGCTGCCCACAACGTCAGTGATGTACGTTATCTTCCGGCCCGGTGAAATTCTTGTGATACTTTCGGCCAGATCTCCCAGCACAAAACCTTTTCTTTTTACCACCTCGCCTCCTTCCTCCCATGTTACATAGAACTTCTCTTTTGGATTTCTCTTTTCATAAAGGGCTTTCTTGAAGCGCGTTAGCCAAGGGCCAACTGGAAGCCCCCGGGCTTTGAGCTTCTCCTTGTCGATATTAATGTAAAAGTTCTCCACCATGGAAAGGCCAAGGCAGTGAATACGATGGTCGAGAAAAGAAGCTTCCACCTTGAACCGGGGCTCCTTAACGAGACTACCTGAAAAAGGAAGTACCTGGTCTTTACCCTTGGGTTTGAACCGATCCCTGCATGGATATACCCTTGTTATCACTTTTGCGGGGTGTACCTCGCTCACCCTCAACACAAGTTCGTAGTGGTAGTCATCCACCAGGTTCCAGGTGTACCCCGATAGCTTTCCTTCAACCTGCCTGAAAAAGCCTGGAGGACCAAAGAGGTGGATTTCTTTTTCTCGACCAAGACTAACCCGCAGCAGTGTATCAAACCCTATAAAGTGATCCATATGGGTGTGAGTAACAAAAACATGGGTGACCTTGAGCAGGTCTCTCGGGGAAAGAGGGCCGAGGTCGCCAAGGTCGAACATGATGGCCCTTCTCTCAAAAAGAAAAGCAATGAAAAGGCCGGGGTCTGAGAAAGGATCGTTCACCAGTCTCGCGCGAAATGAGGATCTCATATGAATTTGTCCTGACCTTCCAAGAACTGACCCCCACGAAAAACGGAACTATACCTGATGGAGCTTGTGGGTCAAGAGTTGACAAACTCTACCAGATGTGCGATCTTTTGCCAATAACTAATCAGAATCAATAGTCATTTCCGTGCGAGGCATGCAGTGACGTTGACCAAGGCCGACATTGTTAAAAGCGTAAGGGATAAGATCAAGCTAAAAAAAGCGAGAAGCGACGAGCAACCGCTTCTCTTCCCGGAACTTGCCTATGAGAGGCTGAGCAGCAAGCGTGCAGCGCAACTTGTCGACACCATGTTTGAAATCATCAAGAAGAACCTGGAAAAAGGGGACAGCGTACTAATTCATCGCTTCGGCAAGTTCAAAGTAAAATTCAAGTGGGCGAGAAAGGGAAGAAACCCGAGGACAGGAGAATCAATTATTTTAGATACAAGAAGGATCGTCACTTTCCACTGTTCCCCCAAACTAAAAGAGAAAATTAACAAAGGCCTTGCCGCCCGGTCCAAATGAACAATGGAGCGAAACCTTACTAACCTGAAGGCCTTGTTGAAGCCCTTTGTGATACTGCTTGGACTGACAGGTCTGCTGGGCACTTGCCCCCTGGATGCCGTTGCAGACGAGCTGGATCTCCTCAGCAAAATCATTTCCACTCAAAACTCCCTTGAGCTAAAGCAAAGCCTTGCCGAGGGTTCCTATCGTGGTGAGGCGGGAATTCTGAGGGTAAAGCCTGACGTGGCAAGTTCCCTGGGTCTTAGTGTTTATATGGACCAGGACTACCTGGACTCAGCCAAGCTTTTCAAAGAAGCCGAGGCCTCCCTAGAAAGAGCTCAGGAAGAGCTTGCTTCCACGGAAAAGGAATCATTCCTAGAAGAACATGTTCACCGCGCTGCAAGCTTTTTCTTGGCTTACAAACACTCCTCTCAAGAAGCCGAGGAAAAGCTGGAAGCATACCGGCTAAGAATCTCCCCCAAAAACGATGAAAGGCTGAACGAGAAGATCTGCTTCTCCCTAATGAAACGGCTCCTAAACGAAGCCCTTGAAAAGGCTGGTTACAACTTAAGGGATACCCTTGGTTATTTCTATAATGCCTGCAGAGGAGCTGACAAAGATACCCCTTTTCTTACAACCGAAAACGTAAAATTCGTCAATAAAGTTTTCTATCAATTCACCCGGCTTTGCCCGAAGGAGGCGTTGAAAAGATTTGATCTGGGAACACAAGAGGATTTTTACCATGGAAAAGATCCTGCAATGTGGAAGGAGATCATCGCGGAAACAGAGTTCCCTTACCTGAGCTTGCTGGAAACAACCTTGAAAAAACATAACAATGGAAAACATCGAGTTGACCCACTGCTCTTTGTTGCGCTCATGAGAAAGGAATCGAATTTTCACCCTCATGCTATCTCATCCGTGGGAGCGGCAGGTCTAACCCAGATAATGCCGCGAACAGCGCTTGGCCTGGGCATGAAAAATATCTTCATTCCCCCATACCTTTCCAAGGCAGGCTTGATGCTTGAAAAGCAAAGGAAAACAAAGGAGCAGGCCCTCAACGTACTCTTTCAGATCAACGAGAACAACAAACTCGAGAAGGCCAGGCTTGCCCGCTCGTTAATGCAGAAATCGCTAAAATTCAGCAAGAAAAAAGATAGGCTATTTGGAAGATACCGAAAAGAATTGCTCTTGAGCAATACGGATGACCGTCTTAAGCCCGAGCTTGCGATCGAATATGGATTCAAATATTTTCAACAGCTTATGAGGGCTCAAAAAGGTGATATAACTCTTGCCCTTGCATCATATAATGCCGGCCCCCACCGCGTGAGGCGCTTTAACGGTGTACCCCCGTTTGATGAAACGGTGAACTTCCGAAACCAGGTTCTAAGGTTTTACAAGGCATACTTGGACAAACTCAAAGGAGCGCGGCAGGTCTCAAAAGGGCCTTAGGCAGAGCAAAAAGGAAAGATTTCCTTGCCAGGGTACCCTCAACTTATTCCATGAAATTCCTGAACCCACTTGAGCCAGATTTTTTTCCTGTTCTGGAACTTGTAAAGAACCCTGTCAAGATGTCTTGACAGCTCCAAATCAATGAGTTTCCGCCTGGAGAAAACAATGAGTTGTCTTTCAAGACTCTCCCAATCGGGCATACTCGACTGGAGTCCTTTGCAGTATTTCTGGAACCCCAGGTGCATCTCTTCTATCTTAGTATCAAAGTCGAGAATTTGATTTCTTATTTTAAGGTTTTCCTCAGAGATCAGCATAAGGTCTTCTTGAAAAAAAGCACCTGCTGGTACAAAAGGGCCTGGTTTGCACATTCTTGCAATCAAGATAGAGTTTTTTACCTTAAATTGATCAGTCTTTCAACACAAATAGTTGCATTAATAAACTGAAATACTTTCTTGACATACCCGCCTTCATAGTGAAATATACAAAACCTGTCACCGGGAGCTCAGGGGTAAACGGAATTCGCCAGCCTCAGGCTGGCAAGAATTTGAGTCTGACGCAAAGATTGGGCAAAAGGGGGCATTTTTCAAAGGCCTCAAAAGCAAGAAGCATATTATCCACGACATTGTGGGGAGAAAGAAATGGGAGATAACAACGTTTTAATAGAATCGCACTTTGATGACCTGCAGCTTGTCAAGCGGGGCAAAGTCAGAGACGTATATGAAATTGACGGAAAGCTTCTTATAGTGGCGAGCGACCGAATTTCTGCCTTTGATGTTGTCATGGACGACCCCGTGCCTGACAAGGGAAAGATATTGACCAAGATTTCCCTTTTCTGGTTCGAACATCTTAAATCAATTGTCGAGAACCACGTTATATCGGCCAAGCCCTCCGAGTATCCTGCTCCGTGCAACAAGTACCATCAGGAGCTCCAGGGCCGCAGCATGCTGGTAAAAAAGGCAATCCCCCTGCCGGTTGAGTGCGTTGTTAGGGGCTATTTGTCCGGATCAGGGTGGCTTGAGTACCAGTCTACGGGCACCATATGCGGCATACCTCTGCCAGAAGGGCTTTCTGAGTCCGAACAACTTCCCGCGCCCATCTTCACCCCTTCTACAAAGGCAGAGCATGGCATTCACGATGAGAACATATCTTTTGAAAGGGTGATAGACCTGGTAGGTGAGGAGACAGCAAGAAAAATACGGGACCTGAGTATCCAGATATACAACTTTGGAAGAGAATTTGCTGCTGACAGGGGGATCATTATAGCTGACACTAAATTTGAGTTCGGCATGAGCGACAGTCGCCTAATACTGATTGACGAAGTCCTCACCCCTGACTCTTCAAGATTCTGGCCCATGGACTCTTACCAGCCGGGAGGTCCGCAGGAAAGCTTTGACAAACAGTTCCTCAGAGACTACCTAAATGGTCTTGACTGGCCAAAGAAGCCTCCCCCTCCAAAACTCCCACCCGATATCATCGAAAAGACAAGGGAAAGATACGTGGAGGCTCTAAGACGACTGACAGGGTCAGGGCTCGAAGAGAATTGATCAAGCAATTTCCAGTCCTCGTGAGACCTTCCTTTCAAAAAATACCTCACCTGGTCCGCCTTGACAAAGACCTTCCCGATGCTTAACGTAAGTTGTAATCTTAACTTTGTATTGACTTGAAATTACTATATTTCGCTTTGATCCCGGACGGAGAAGAGAGGGCCAGTTTGGTACTATGGCTGAGGACAAAAACGACATAGCTGTCAATTCAGAGCAGTCATCAGCAGAGGAGAGAAGAGGAGTAAGTTCCAAGAAGCAGGAACAAACTCGAAAAACCGAGGAAAAGCCTCTGGAGAAGCTGACCAAGGCTGAGCTTATTCAGAAGGTCAAATCGCTCCAGGAAGAGGTGCAAAAGCAATACGAGCTTTACCTTCGCTCACAGGCAGAGATTGAAAATATCAAGAAGAGAACGGCCAAAGAAAAACAGGAATGGGTCAAGTATGCCAATGAGACCCTGATCAAAGACGTACTTCCTGTGATGGATAATCTTGAAAAGGCTATTTCCCACTCTCAAAATGAGGCTTCTCTTGAGGCCCTGCGCGAAGGAGTTGAGCTGACTCTCAAAGGATTAAAGGATACCTTGAAAAAGTCAGGCCTTGAAGAAATAAAGGCTGTAGGTGAAAAGTTCGACCCTTCATTCCATGAGGCTGTTTCAGAAGCTGAAGACGAAAACCTCAAGCCGGGTACTGTGGTTCATGAACTCCAAAAGGGCTATATTCTGAATAATCGGCTTATTCGCCCTTCCATGGTGGTGGTAAGCAAGAGTGGCAGCTCTAACAGGGGCAGTGACGATAAAGAGCCCGAGAGGGTATCCGAAGGGATCTAGAAAAGCGTTTATTTTCCAAGGAGGTCAAAATGGGCAAAATAATAGGAATTGATTTGGGAACAACTAATTCTTGCGTGGCTGTGATGGAAAGTGGCGATCCTGTTGTTATTCCCAATGCGGAAGGCAGCAGAACAACCCCCTCTATAGTTGCGTTTAACGACAAAGGCGAAAGGCTTGTGGGCCAGATAGCCAAGAGACAGGCAATCACGAATCCTGATAACACGATTTTTGCCGTAAAGAGGCTTATTGGGAGAAAGTACGATTCCCCTGAGGTTCAAAGAGATATCGCCGTGCTTCCTTACAAGATAGTAAAGGCACCTAACGGGGACGCCCACGTGAGGGTAAGAGGCAAGGACTACAGCCCGGCAGAGATATCTTCCATGATACTTCAAAAGATGAAACAAACCGCCGAAGACTACCTGGGAGAAAAGGTTACCGACGCTGTGATCACAGTCCCTGCATACTTTAATGACAGCCAGAGACAGGCAACCAAGGATGCCGGGCGCATTGCGGGGCTAAACGTGCAAAGGATCATCAATGAACCGACTGCCGCATCCCTGGCATATGGGCTGGACAAGAAGGGGGAGAAAAAGATCGCAGTCTTCGACCTGGGAGGTGGTACTTTCGACATATCTATACTGGAAATTGGTGAAGGCGTTTTTGAAGTTAAGTCCACTAACGGTGACACGCATCTGGGAGGAGAGGATTTTGACCTCAGGGTAGTAGATTACCTGGCTGACGAGTTTAAGAAGGACCAGGGCATTGACCTCCGAAACGATAAGATGGCGCTTCAAAGGTTAAAGGAAGCAGCTGAGAAAGCGAAAATGGAGCTCTCCACTTCAATGGAAACAGATATCAACCTTCCCTTTATTACTGCAGATGCCAGCGGTCCCAAGCACCTCAACATAAAACTTACCAGAGCCAAGCTGGAAGCCCTGGTAGATGACCTTATTGAAAAAGTGGTGGAGCCGTGTAACATTGCGCTCAAAGATGCCAGTTTGAGCCCTAGCGATATTAGCGAGGTCATACTGGTAGGCGGCATGACCAGGATGCCCAAAGTTCAGGAGAAGGTGAAAGAGATATTTGGCCGCGAACCGAGCAAGGGCGTCAATCCTGATGAAGTGGTCGCTATCGGTGCTGCGATCCAGGGTGGCGTTCTCAAGGGGGACGTTAAAGATGTTCTCCTTCTGGATGTCACTCCTCTTTCGCTTGGGATCGAAACTCTTGGTGGCGTGTTTACAAAGCTGATTGAGAAAAACACAACCATACCGACCAAGAAAAGCCAGATTTTTTCCACGGCCGCAGACAACCAGCCTGCCGTGGAGATCCACGTGCTTCAGGGCGAGCGTGAAATGGCAGCCAACAACAAAACTCTTGGCCGTTTTCAGCTTGTGGGAATTCCACCTGCTCCCAGGGGGGTGCCCCAGATTGAGGTCACGTTCGATATTGATGCAAACGGCATTGTGAATGTTTCGGCAAAAGACCTGGCCACAGGGAAAGAGCAGTCAATAAAAATCACGGCATCAAGCGGACTGAGTGAAGAGGAAATTCAGAAGCTTGTGAAAGATGCTGAACTTCACGCAGAGGAAGACAGGAAAAAGAGAGAACTTGTGGATGCCCGAAACATGGCAGACTCACTCATCTATTCGACCGAAAAATCGTTGAAAGAGATTGGCGACAAGCTGGATGAGTCAACCAAGAGCGATATTAACAGGGCAATTGAGAACTTGAAAAAAGCAATGGAAGGTGATAACGTTCAAGAGATCAAACGTCTGGCCGATGAGTTGACCCAGGCTTCTCATAAGCTCGCTGAACAAATGTATTCCCAGACCGCCCAGCAACAGGCTCAGGCGGCTGGAGGATCTGGCTCTTCCCAGGCCGGGTCACAGTCTTCAAAGGATGAGGACGTTGTAGACGCTGATTTCGAGGAAGTGAAAAAGTAAAACATGAAACATGGGTTTTGCCCAATTAGCAGGGCTATCTCCACTATCGCAGTGGTGATAGCCCTTTTTATTGTTGGATGCCAGCCTAGACCCCCGGCCAGGAAGGCACCGGAGGTCGTAAGGAAGCCTGAGGAGACGCTTCTTGCCAGAGCCGAATCCGATTTTGAAAAGGGTAAATTTGATGCTGCATTGGCTGAATATGAGCGCTACCTAAAAGAGTACCCAATGGGCAAGGGCGCATGGAAAGCGCTTTACAGAATGGCCGAGGTCCACATCTACAGGCATAATTATGAAAAAGCACTCACCCTGCTGGAGAGAATCGAGACAGAATATCCTGGCATTTCCGCACTGCCCGGAATTCAATACGAGACAGCCCATATTGATTATATGCTGGGAAATTATCAACGCTCCAGGGAAAAATTACTCAAGTGGATCCAAAGCCATCCGGAAAGCCCTTTAACAGGCCATATCTTTTTTCTACTCGCCAGGAATTTGGAAGCATTACAGGATAAGCCCGGGGCTTTTCACTGGTATCTCAGTGCGGCCGCCTTATTTGCCCAGTCCCCTGAAATGCAGAAAGAAATTGAAAAAGACATTGTCGACCTCATAGAAGGTGCCGTGCCTTCAGAGCTCGATACAATGCAGGCCTATGCAAGGGGAAGCAAACTTGCCCCTCCCCTATATTACGGAATCGCCAAGAACTATCTCAGGCAGGACATGTTCGAGCAGGCGAAAGCCGCAGCAATGTCTCTGGTGCGCTCCAGCCCCGAACAAGTCTGGGTAGATATTGGAAGGGAAATCCTCGAAAAGGCGAACAACGAACTTTCCGTTAAGCCAAACGTCATCGGATGCTTGCTGCCGTTAAGCGGACCCTTTGCCATTTACGGCCAGGAACTTTTGAACGGTATAGAGCTTGGGATGGATCTATTCAATTCCGAGGCAGGAGACAATAAGCTGGAGCTGGCTATAGAAGATACTTTTGGAAAAGAAAAAGAAACGGTCATAGCCTTGCAAAACCTGGTGCTTAAGGACAACGTGATTGCCGTTATCGGCCCGCTCGTCAGCAAGCCTGCTCTGGCAGCAGCCAGGAAGGCTCAAGAACTGGGCGTGCCCATTATCACCTTCACGCAAAGGGAAGGGATCACTCAAGAGGGGGACATGGTTTTCAGGAACTTCATGACTCCCTCGAAAGAGGTTGACTCGGTTCTCGAAAGGGTGAGTGGCAGCCTGGAATTGAAAAGCTTCGCCGTTCTCTATCCTGACAATCGCTATGGCCACTTTTTTATGAATCTTTTCTGGGACAAGGTGGAGGAGCTGGGTGGGAGCATTACTGCCGTAGAATCTTATGAGCCGGATGAAACGGACTTTGCCACGCAGATTAAGAAAATGGTGGGCCTTTACTATCCCAGGCCGGAGCCCCTGGTTCAGTTCCTTCAGGCCTTGAAATTTCCTCAATACGAAGTTGAAGGCGCGGAGATCGATCTGAGTTCATTAAAAGAGCCCGATCCGATAGTGGATTTCGACGCCGTGTTTATTCCTGACAATTCCGAGCACATTGCCCTAATAGCACCACAGTTCCCTTTCCATAATGTTTTTGATATCCGTCTTCTGGGAACCAGCCTCTGGCAATCTCCGCAACTCGTAGAAATGGCAGGTGACTACTTGCAGGGCGCTATCTTCCCTTCAGGCTTCTTTCCGCAAAGCGAAAAAGAATCTGTAAAAAAATTCATGGCCCTTTATGAGGAAAACTTCGAATCAGCGCCAGGCATACTGGCGGCAACAGGGTATGACACCATAAGAGTTCTGAAAACTCTCTTGAGCCAACAAAGCATCCGCACAAGGAAGCAGCTCCAGAAGGCTTTATTGAGTCCTCACAACTTTGACGGCGTAACGGGCCAGATTTCTTTTGATAGCTCGGGCGAGGTGGTAAAGAAGCCGCTTTTACTCACCGTAAGCGGGCACCGCATGGTTCCCCTTCCCTAAGCTCCTTCTTCCGCGACCTCCTCTTTGGGCGCCTTTTTTCTTTCTGCTATTTTGGCAACATAGATACTGATCTCGTAGAGCAGGAGCAAGGGCCCAGCCATCATGAGCTGGGTTACCATATCAGGCGGGGTCAGAATGGCAGCAGTAACAAAAATCAGAAGAATGGCAAATTTTCGTTGCCGCTTCAAGAATTTGGATGTAACAAGCCCCATCTTGGCCAGGAAAAACGCAACCACTGGAAGCTCAAAAACAACTCCAAAAGCCAGAAGCAGCTTAATGGCAAATGAAAAATACTGCTTAACCGAAGGAAGAGCCTGGATATATTCGTTGGCAAAGCTCAGAAAGAATTTAAAACCAAAAGGGAATACAACAAAATAGCCAAAAAGGGCGCCACCAACAAATAGAATTGATGAAAAAACTACAAAGGGAATCAGGAATTTTCTTTCCTTCTGGTAAAGCCCCGGGGCAATGAACATCCAGATTTCATAGAAAATGAAGGGAGATGAAAGTAAAATTCCTGCAATAAAAGCAGTCTTAAGATATGTGAAAAACATTTCAGGAAGATTTGTGAAAATTAGCTTATCCCCTGCTGGCATGTTTGCTTTTAGAGGCAGGATCAGTATAAGGAAAAGCTTCTTGGAGAAAACATAGGAAATTCCAAACCCAATGCCCACCGCTATTGCACATGCTATAAGCCTGCTTCGCAGCTCTTCCAGATGGGCCATGAAAGGTTGCTTTTCATCACTGTTCATCCTTTTTGGCCTCCGGTGCCACAGTCTCTACTTCCGGCTCAGTTGAGGTCACTGCTTTTTCAACATTTTCCTCTTCTCGATCTCCCGGACCTTCCTCACCCACAGCGTGTTCAGGCTCTCTTTCTTTTTCCGGCTCCAGGACATTGTCCGGTAAATCCGCTGGTCTCTCGATTCCACTGATAGAGTCGGCGAGGTCCGCTTTCACTTCCTCAATATCCTCCTCAATGTCCAGGCTTTCCTTAATCTCCTCCGTTGCTTTGCGAAACTCCGCCATCCCTTTGCCAAGGGCTCTAGCCAGGTCGGGCAGTTTTTTCGGTCCAATAACGATCAAGGCTATCGCCAGGATAATAAGCAACTCAGACATACCTATGCCAAACATCCCTATTCCCCCCTCATTACCTCAAACAAAGGTCCTTTGACATTTCCGGGTCCTGTTCACAATTTCAGTATCATCGCACTTTCGTCGCAGTCCGGAAACTTTGGACACTTGAGACAATCTGCCCATACCTTGTGAGGCAGAGTCGCCTTCTCCACCAGCTCAAACCCAAGCCTGGAAAAGAAATCTTCCAGGTATGTGAGAACGAAAACCTGACTTAGACCCAAGGACCTGGCCTCCTGCAGGCACGCATCTACAAGTTGTGAGCCGAACTTCTTTCCCTGATGCTTTTCAATAACTGCCAAAGAACGGATCTCTGCCAGCTTATCCCAGCAAATGCCAAGCGCGCAAACGCCCACGATTCTGTGATTACGGCTATTATCCTCTAGAACAAAAAAATCCCTCAGGTGTTCATAAAGTTCGCTCAAAGGTCTCGGCAACAAGAGGCCCTTGGCTGCAAAATAGCCCAGGATCTTGTGAATGGACCCAACATCTTCAACCATTGCTTTTCTTATCATGAGTTCACTCAACTCTCCACACAAACCCCTTTAACCCTGTTTCTTTTGCCAGGCGCCTTGCATGGTCAACAGCTTGCTCCCGGGTATCGAACCTCCCTGACCTCACCCGATAGTATATCCTTCCCCTTAGGTGCGCTTCACAGTAGTAAGCCTGGTAACCACGGTTCCCCAACTTCCTGATCAGGTTCTCCGCTTTTCCCCTCTCTCCAAGGGAAGCAAGTTGCACCGTATAATATGTTCTCCCAAACCCAAGCCCCTGGCTTGAAGATTGATCACCTCTCTCTTTGCTTTCATCCAAAAGAGTGGTGACTGATTCGCCCTTTTCCGTTTTGGCTTTTGTGTGCCCTTGTACTGGCCTCCGGCCCGAAGAGCGGCTTTTTGCAACAACTACCACATGTTTCTTGCTTGTGCCTTCATTTTCGCTGGAAAGGCCCTTGTAAAAAGCCAGCTCAGGGTTAAGATCTTTCTTCTTTTGCTCCTCGGACTGACCGGAATTCTTTTCCGTAACAATACCCTGAATTTTGCTTAACTTGTCTTTCAAATCGGAAAAAACACGCATTCCATCCGGAAGAAAGCCCCGGCCGACAAATATTCCCAGTACAAAAATCCACGCCATAAGAAAAAAAAAGCAAAAGCCCCAGAAAAACATTGAAGAAGAACTCATTTCAAGGCGATAGATTTTCTTGGCTTTCTTTTGGGTTTTGCTTTTTTTCTGTGCCATTGGATAGACTTTACAATCACATACGCTCCGGCGCACTAATGCCCAGAAGGCAGAGACCGTTTACAAGAACTTTTCTCACTGCCTCAGCAAGGATTAGCCTGGCCTGACTCCTTGACACATTATCGGTGACAATCCGCTTATCGGGTTCCTTTGTCCCCAGGTTGAAGTACTTGTGAAAGCCTGAAGCCAGTTCTGTTAAGTAGTAAGTGAGGCGATGTGGTTCGAGTCTCCTGGCAATGTCTTCCAGAAGAGGGGGAAACTCGGCCATAAGTCTCACGAGAGCCATTTCCTCTTCCAGGTTCAGCTCCTTCAACACCTCCTGCGGCCTATCAGGGAGAGAAATCCCCTCTGAAGCTGCTTTCCTGAAAATACTGCATATCCTCGCATGGGCATACTGCACGTAATAGACCGGGTTCTCACTATCCTGTCTTTTTACCATGTCCACGTCAAAATCAAGCTGGGAGTCGTGATTTTTCGTAAGAAAAACGAAGCGAACCGCGTCTACTCCTACTTCCCCAACCAGTTCTTTAAGAGTAACGTAGTGTCCCGCCCTCTTAGACATCTTTATTTCCTGGCCACCTTTCCATAGCTTTACCAGTTGTATGAGCAAAACAGAAAGCCAGCTATCATCAAGGCCGTTTGCTTTCAGAGCAGCCTTCATCCTCTGGACATATCCATGATGGTCAGCACCCCAAATATTTACCGCTTTTGAGAATCCTCTCTTCCACTTTTCGAGGTGGTAGGCAATGTCAGAGGCAAAATATGTATACTGGCCGTCCTTCTTTCTAACCACTCTATCCTTGTCATCCCCGTATAGAGACGTCCTGATCCACAGAGCTCCGTCCTTTTCGTAAAGCTGGCCTTTTTCCTTGATCGCCTCAAGTGCTTCTTCAACGGATCCGGAAGCATAAAGGGCGCTTTCGCTTGACCAGACGTCAAAAATAACACGAAACTCCTCCAGGTCTTTCTTGATCTCCTCAAGCATCGTGTGCTTGCCCAGTTCAGAGCACCTGGAAATGGCTTCCTCCTCAGGGAGAGATTTCAGGTCAACGCTCCGAGATATTTCCTTTACCAGGTCCAGGATGTAGTCTCCGTGGTAGCCGTTTTCCGGAAATGGATACTCTGGCTCTGTTAGCTGTCTCCAGCGACTGTATATTGACTCCCCCAACAACCTCATTTGCTGTCCGGCATCGTTGATGTAAAACTCACGAGCGACATCGTAACCTGTAAACTCCAGTATCCTGCAGAGGGTATCGCCAAGCGCCGCCCCACGGCCGTGACCAAGGTGAAGGGGTCCCGTCGGATTGGCGCTTACAAACTCAACGAGTATCTTTTTGCCTGCTCCCTGATCGCTCCGGCCAAAGTCTTTTTCAGGTGACGCTATTTCCAGCAAGAGCCTGTACCATTCTTCCCTGCTGATAGTGAAGTTTAGGAAACCCGGGCCTGCTATTTCCACCCCTTCTAGAAGGTCCCCGGTATCAACAAGATGCTCCACAATTATCTCCGCGATCTCCCTTGGAGGTCGTCTTTGGGATGAAGCGAGGGCCAGGGCCAGGTTCGTGGCAAAATGACCGTGGTTGGTGTTATTCGGAATCTCTATTACGTAGTCGGGTAGCGCCGTTTTTTCGAGCACTCCTTTGTTGAAGCATTTTTCAAGCGTCTCCTTAAGGATAAGGTCTAATTTCTTTTTCATTACAAATATTCCCTGGTATTTCTCTGGCCAAGTGAGCAAAAAATTTCATACGAAATTGTCCCGCTCCAGGCTGCAACTTCATCGCCGGTAATAACCTCCCTGCCCTGTGTCCCCAGGAACACAACCTCCTCACCCGGCCCGACATCTTCCAGCTCGCTCACATCAGCCATAACCATATTCATACAGACCGTGCCCACAATCGGGACTCTTTTCCCCCTGATCAGCACTTTCCCTGTATTGGACAGGCTTCTCGGAAGCCCGTCTCCATAACCGGCAGATACGACAGCTATTCTTTGCCTGCCCTTGGTATAGTAAGTACGACCGTAACTGACGGGCGAGCTCCCAGGTAAGTCTCTCACCTGGATAACTTTGCCCTTGAAGTGCATAACAGGCCTCAGCGACACGCTGGCGGAGAGCTCAGGCGAAGGAAGCCCCCCGTAAAGCATAATGCCGGGTCTCACCATATCGTAATGGGATTGTCTGTACTTTATCAGCGCTGCGCTGTTGGCCAGGTTGTTAAGCGGCAAACTAAATTCCATAGCCCGTCCGATTTCAATTGCCCTGTCAAAATTTTCAATCTGAGAAGAGGTGAAATCATTTTCAGGTTCATCTGCAGAAGAAAGGTGCGAAAAAAGCCCTTCCAGCAAAAGGCCTCTCAGTGCTCTCAGCTTTTCCAAAAACCCTTGCAACTCAGCAATGAATATGCCCAGGCGCCCCATACCCGTATCCAGTTTCAAAAAAACACGGGCTATTCGATTAGCCCTGAGGGCCTCAGCGTTCAATATCTCGGCCTGCTGCCGGTCAAAGAGAACGGGCATAAGGCCATTTTCTACAGCAGCCCTGGTCTCATCACCTGTCGTTGTCCCGCAAAGAACCACGATGGGAGCCCTGATCCCTCCTTTTCGCAGATTAAGGGCTTCATGCACATGGGCAACCCCCAGGCTATGAACACCCTTTTTTTCAAGTACCTCAGATACATGCAACGCGCCGTGACCGTAAGCATCAGATTTCACAATGCCCATGATTTTGGTCATAGACCCAACCAGCCTTTTCACCTGGTTAAGGTTATGCACCAGAGCTGAAAGATCAACTTGAACCGTGTTAGGCGAGTAATTCATCGCAACATTTCCAAATTCTTTCAAATAAATAAGGCTAGCGGATATGGTGCAATATATCAAGAATTATATCCCCCCGATTCACAATCAAACACCATTTCCCGCATTACACTCATCTCTTGTCCTTGCAGCGTACCTGTATGTACGTTTCGCTTCCCCAGATTTTGTAAACCTTGCATCCGATGTTTGCTGGTGAGATGGGTTACCCCCAAAGCGCTTTTTTTGTAGACAAACCAAAAGTTGACGGCGGACTTGGGTCCACAGCAATTCTCAGGGAACGCTGCGTCTCTGGAATTGACCTTGCCTGTTCCTCTCTGGGTAAAGCAGGTCGTATTGACATGAAAAATTGGAGAAACTAGTATGAAAAAAGAGCCTATTGACACTCCGGGATGAACTTCCCCGCCGCAAGCAGCGGGGTATCAATCGGAAACTATCTTAACGCCCAAAGGGGCGCTGGATTAAACCCTCGTCCGCCTCTGCTGGATTAAATTGTTTGACTTTAGATTTCCATTTGTTTAATTTAATTAACTTTAATGTTTGATCTCGAAACTTATAATTACTCTCTGCCCAAAGCACTAATAGCGCAGGAGCCTGCATCTGAACGTGACGCCGCGCGTCTCCTATGCGTGGAGCGACTGAGGGGGCATATTTCCGATCACCTTTTTTCTGACCTCCCCCACTTACTCCAGCCTGGAGACCTTCTGGTCGTAAACAACACCCGGGTGGTTCCGGCCAGACTTTTTGGCCGCAAGGAGACTGGGGGAAGTGTTGAAATACTGGTCCTGGAATCCTCTAACGGGAATGAGCCAGGATCTGATACGCGCTGGTGTTTACTGAGGTCTTCCAAGCGGCCAAAAAAGGGCAGCAAGTTATTTTTTGAATCCGGTATTTCAGGCGAAGTGACAAGGCTGGGGGAGGACGGCCTGGTTCAGGTTTGCTTTCAGGGAAAGCAATCAATTGACGAAATTCTTGAAGAAAAAGGAGCAATGCCTGTCCCTCCCTACATCAAGAGGGAGAGCAGGGATCCCCGCTTCGCAATTGATCGGGAAAGGTATCAGACAATCTTCTCCAAGAAAAGGGGGGCGGTTGCAGCGCCGACTGCAGGCCTCCATTTCACAGAGAAGCTTGTTGAACGATTGCGACAGAGGGGTATCTTGCTGGCCGAGGTAACCCTCCACGTCGGTTGCGGCACCTTCAGACCCGTAAGAACCAGGGACATACGAAAGCATGACCTGGGAGCTGAAGACTACGTCATTGAATCGGGGACCGCGAAGACAATCAGTGAATGCAAAAGTCGGGGAAGAAGGGTCATTGCCGTGGGAACAACAGTGGTGAGGACCCTTGAAACAGCAGCGGATGGCAAAGGCAAGGTCAATCCGGGAACGGGTAAAACAGATCTTTTGATAACCCCGGGGTACCGGTTCAAAATTGTTGATGGCTTGATAACTAACTTTCACTTGCCCCGCTCTTCGCTTCTTTTTCTGGTATGCGCTTTTGCAGGCACAGAGCTTATAAAGAGAGCTTATCAGTGGGCTATAGAAAAGGCTTACAGGTTTTACAGTTATGGTGATGCCATGCTCATTACTTGAAAAAAAGCCTGCAAAGACTACTTAGAGCCAAAAGGGATACCCTGGTATATTAATTGGAATTCAAGGTAATTCAAAACTGCGCTGAAAGCAGCGCCAGGCTAGGGGAGATTACAACGCCCCATGGAAAATTCGAGACCCCCGTCTTCATGCCCGTAGGAACCCAGGGATCTGTGAAGGCTCTGTCTCCAAAAGATATGGAGGAAGTGGGCGTCAAGATAATACTGGCCAACACGTACCACCTTTACCTGCGGCCCGGTCATCGAATTGTTGAAAAACTGGGTGGGCTCCATAGCTTCATGGGTTGGAAAGGCCCTATACTGACCGATAGCGGGGGCTTTCAGGTTTACAGTCTTTCCAAGCTCAGGAGCATATCGCAGGAGGGAGTTACGTTTCAATCGCACATTGACGGCTCAACACATTTCTTGGGGCCAAAAGAGGTTATGGAAGTTCAGAAAGCCTTGGGGGCTGACATCATAATGACTTTTGATGAATGTGCGCCCTATCCTGCTACTCGTGACTATGTGCTGAACTCGGTAAAGTTAACGAGTGCCTGGGCCAGAAAGTGTCTTGAGAGCAAAGACCAGGACTCGCGCCAGGCTCTTTTTGGAATCGTACAGGGCGGCACTTACAGCGACCTGAGGGAGCTGAGTGCTACAGAACTTGTGGGGATGAATTTTGACGGTTATGCCCTGGGAGGCCTCTCGGTAGGCGAAGACAGAAAAACCAGGCAAAGGGTAATCGCAGAAACAGTTAGGCTTCTGCCCCCTAACAAGCCTGTTTATCTTATGGGTGTTGGAACCCCGCGGGATATTCTCGATGCCGTTATGCTGGGCGTTGACATGTTTGACTGTGTCCTTCCCACGAGAAATGGCAGGAACGGGACTTTTTTTACCAGCAAAGGCAAGGTCGTGATAAAAAATGCGTGCTATACCGAGGACCAAGGACCAATTGATGAGAATTGCCGCTGTTACACGTGCACGAATTTCTCAAGGGCTTACTTGAGGCATCTTTTTATGGCAAGAGAGCTGCTTGCTTACAGGTTGAGCAGCCTTCACAATATTTGTTTTTACATGAACTTCATGTCTGAAATGCGAAACTCTATCCGGAAGGGGAAACTTGGAGAATTTCGGAAAAAATTCATAGAAGAGGAGGACAACGACAACCTAAACTCTGATCAAAAAACTATCCTTGACCATTAACTTCCGTGTGCAGCAGCGAGTGAGTTGTTCTGCACAGGATGTGGTGCTATAATGCGCCGAATAATGAAGCTCCCCGTTTCAAGGAACGGGGTATCAGTCGTAAACTATCTAACGCCACGGGGGCAAGGAGTCAAATTCTCGTCCGGCGGCGGATTTATCCAATAGAATGGAGGTTATAGAATGAATTTTTTGGCATATGCAATGGGATCCGGGGGAACAGGAGGTGGAGGAGGTGGGGGCATGGGTGCCTTTGTTCCTCTTATCCTTATGTTTGCCATTTTTTATTTTCTGCTCATAAGACCGCAGCAAAAAAAGGCAAAACAACACAAAAGCATGCTTGCATCGATAAAGAAAGGCGACAGGGTTGTAACTTCCGGTGGCCTCCATGGAGTTATTACCGGGATAACTGACGATGTGGTCACAATGGAGATTGCTCCCAAAGTGAGGGTGAAGGTTTCCAGAGGATCCATTGCCGGAGTAGCTCGGAGAGATGAATCAAGCGCATCTTGATTGTACCTGGAGCATAAAGCTACTTATTGCTAAGGAGTGCGGACAGTGACGAAGAAGTTAGGCTGGCGAGCAGGAATCATTGGTTTCCTTGTTGTTGTAGCATTCATTTACCTTGTTCCTTCCTTCAATTTGAAACTGCCCTCGTGGTGGTCAGGTTTATTGCCCAAGGATAAGATTCATCTTGGACTCGATCTCCAAGGTGGAGTGCACCTGGTTCTCGGTGTCGAGGTCCAAAAAGCTGTAGAGAGTGACCTTGAAAGGATGATCGAGGAGCTAAAAAACGATCTTCGAAAAAATAAGATCCGCTACCTGGAACTTAAACGCCAGGGCACTGAAGGAATCAAACTCACCCTGATGAGAGAAAAGGACGAAAAGGCCCTCCAGGACCTGGTGAAATCATCTTACAGGGACTTTGACATAAAACCGCTCAGCACGACTGATACAAAGGGCTATGCCCTTGAGCTGGTTTTGAGCGACAAGGCGAGAAACCACATTATGAAGCTTGCGGCTGACCAAGCGCTGGAGACTATAAGAAACCGCGTGGACCAGTTCGGGGTCAGTGAACCGGACATCAGACCCCAGGAAGATTACAGGATACTGATACAACTTCCAGGCATTAAAGACCCAAAAAGAGCCATTGATCTTATCGGAAAAACAGCCCTTCTTGAGTTCAAACTCCTTGATGAAGAAAACAGTGTGGAAGAGGCCCTTAAGGGGAATATACCGGTTGGAGATCAGATTCTTTACCAGATTGCAGTTGACCCGAAAACAGGGATAAAAAGAAAAATCCCCTACCTTGTAAAGAAAAGAACGCTTCTCACGGGAGAGTACCTGACTGATGCCAGGGTTCAGATTGACCCGCAATACAATGAGCCATACGTCTCTCTTTCCTTTGATGCCCGGGGGGCCAGACTTTTTGAAAGGATTACGGGAGAAAACATCGGGAAAAGACTTGCCATCGTTCTTGACAACAACGTTTACTCCGCACCGGTGATCAGGGACAAGATCGCTGGTGGACGGGCACAAATTACCGGCCGCTTTACTATGGATGAGGCGAGGGACCTTTCCATCGTACTGAGGGCGGGCGCACTTCCCGCACCGGTCAAGATCCTTGAAGAACGAACCGTGGGTCCTTCACTTGGCAAGGATTCAATAAACAAGGGGTTTAAATCCACCATAATCGGGGGAATTGTCGTGGTAGCCTTTATGGCCATATACTACGGGCTCTCGGGCCTCTTTGCCGACCTGGCGCTTGTACTGAACATGCTTTTTATAATGGCGGGACTTGCCTTTTTTGGTGCGACTCTGACCCTGCCCGGAATAGCCGGGATTATTCTTACAATAGGCATGTCAGTTGATGCAAACGTTCTGATCTTTGAACGAATAAGAGAAGAACTAAGAGTGGGCAAACCACCGCGCGCAGCTATTGAAGCAGGATACGGGAGGGCCATGGTTACCATCCTGGATGCTAATGTTACCACATTCATCGCCGCGCTCGTGCTGTTCCAGTTCGGTACAGGTCCTGTTAAAGGTTTTGCAGTAACACTCAGCATTGGCATTGTTGCGAGCTTTGTTACAGCGGTATTTGTGACCAGGATTATTTTCGACTACCTTTTTCTTTACCGTAGGTGGAAAAAAATCAGCATATAGGATTCGCGTGAAAACCTGATGGGCCGAATGGCCCGATTTTGGGGAGTTACGTATGCAATTTATAAAGCCCGGAATAAATATTGATTTTATAGGAAGAAGAAAACTGGCTTTCGCCCTGTCAGTAGCCCTGATACTCGCAACTTTTGTCTCGCTCCTGTGGAGAGGCGGGCCCAACTATGGCGTGGATTTTGCCGGAGGTATCGTTATTCAGGTTAAGCTCGAGAAAAAGCACAAGCCTTCTGATATAAGGGAAGCCCTTAAGCCCATTAATCTCCAGGACAGCATCATCCAGGAGTTCGGAGGTCAGGGGGCCTCTGAATACCTTATCAGGGTCCGGAAGACAGGTGTAAAGGTAACGGGTTTAAATGAGAAGGTAAGAGATGCTCTGACATCTTATTTCAAGCAAGGGGTCGAGATAAGGCGCGTGGAAATGGTGGGGCCGAAAGTGGGCAAGGATCTCCGGCAAAAGGCCCTTTTTGCAATCTTCTATGCCATTCTTTTTATCGCGATCTATATTTCAGGTCGCTTTGAACACCGATGGTTGATGAGCATTGTGATGGCGCTGTCATTAATTATCGTCGTATACGTGGCCTCAAGTTTTGGGGCAGGCGTGACATGGCTGATAGTTATCGCCTTGCTTGTCACCCTCGGGCTTTGCTGGTTCCTCAAGCTCAAATGGGCACTCGGTGCCATAGTCGCCCTTATCCACGATGTTACCATCACGGTTGGCGCCTTCTCTTTTGCAAACAAGGAAATCTCCCTGCCAATCATAGCAGCGCTTCTCACAATCGTAGGATATTCTCTTAATGATACAATCATTGTGTTTGACAGAATAAGAGAAAACATGAACCGGTTCAGAAGGCGCAAGTTTGAAGAAGTTATGAATTCCAGCATCAATGAGACGCTCAGCCGCACCATCCTTACTTCCGGAACCACGCTGCTCGTTGTAATGTGCCTCTTTGTTATGGGCGGCGCGGTTATTCATGATTTTGCATTCGCCTTGCTTGTGGGTATTTTCGTTGGGACGTATTCTTCGATTTTTGTTGCGAGCCCCATCCTCCTGGTCTGGGAAGGTCGGTTTTCAGATAAGGTGAAGGTCAAGAAACGTGCCCGGAGGTAAAAACCCGGAAGAAAGACTGCAGCGCATTTTGAATGAAAAGCAGCATTGCCTTCGAGGGTATTGAGCATATCAGGATTTGCTTCGGGGGAGCTTGATTGGTAAAGCATAGGAAAAAAAGGACACGCAGGAGTGCGGCGGTTTTTTGGGTTATTGTCATCCTTGCCATTGGGGCTTTTTCCATTGCGTGGTGGGTGTGGCCGGGGCTTTACACCGTATCGCCCGAGTTCTACTATATTGTAATTGAGAAAAACGACCAGCCACTGAAGCTGCTCAAAGGTGAAACCTGCCACCTTCATCCCCAGGACAAAGTAAGAATTCTTAAAGTATCCACCAATATCACCTTCAATATCGGCGTGCGGCTGGTGTCAACAGACTTTGATATCAATGCGCTATCCTACGAAAAGCTCCCCATTGCATCACTCTTACCAAGCAGGTCTGTTTTTCATCGATACCAGTTCAGGGTGAATGTGAAAAAGTACAACCGGGACCTTGGTTATGTGGATTTTGTAATTGAACCATCCGTGGAAGACTGGCTGGAAAAGGCTGAAAGGACTATCAAACCGGATCGCAAACTCAAGCTTCTTGAAGAAGCTCATAAATTTGCCCCCAATGATATGCGTGTCACCGAAGAGCTTATCAGGCAGTACAAGGCCCTCAAGAAGTGGCCACAGGCAGCCGCCTTGCTGGAACAGCTTGCAAAAAATAAAACCGACCAGAAAGTGCTTTTTGAGCTTCTTGAAGTTTACCGGGCCATGGGGAATGCTGCAAAAAGCGCCTCCATGCTGCAAAAGCTTGTGAAGCTAAATCCCGATAACCTGGACCTCTGGTTCCAACTTGCCGACCTGTACGAAAAACAGGGAAAACTGAAGCAGGAAATTAAAGTTTACGAAGCACTGCTGCCCAGGGTGCCGAAAAAAAGGAGGCTGGACCTTTACAAGACCCTTGGATATCTTTACTCAAAGACCCACCAGACAGATAAGGCCATTTCCATGTACCTGAAAGCAGAGGCAATGGATAAAAAGGATGTTAACCTTTACTATAACCTGGCTACCCTTTACGAAAAGAAAGGGAACAAGGAAAAGGCCGATTTGTTCTTGAGCAAAGCAGTAAATCTCAGGCCCGGAGACATTAACAGCCGAATAAAGCTCGCTGAAAGTCTTGTCAAGAAAGGAAGACTAAAAGAAGCCGACAAACAGCTTTCCCAGGTCCTGAAAAAGAAACCCAACTCAGTCAAGGCCTTGCTGCTTACAATGAAGATCCTGGAAAAGCAGGGGGACAAAACGCGACTAAAAGGCATTTACAGAAAGCTCCTTTCGATTGATCCGAACAACGACGTTATTATTTATAACCTGGCAGTGCTTGAATACGAAACAAACTATATCACGAGAAGCATTCCTTATTTCAAGAAATACTTGAAAAAGCATCCAAGGGATATAGAAACCCATCGATTCTTGTTTGACATTTACAGGAGGAAAAAGCAAAGCGACCTGGCCCTGAAAGAAGCCAAAACCATCATTTCCTTGAACCCGAAGGAAACCGACCTTTATCCTTACATTTTTGACTCCCTCAACAAGAAAGGCGATTATAAGACCATTATAAGGATCATCAAGAAGGGCCTGAAAGCCAATCCAGGAAAAGTCGAGCTTCGAGAGTACCTGGTTGTGGCCTATCTGAAAACCAAGCAGACAGAACTGGCCATTGACCAAATGGTTCAAATCTTAAAGGCAAGGCCAAAAGACGCCAAGCTGCGCCTGCAACTCGCAAAGCTCCAAGAAAAACAGGGGCACACTCAGGATGCTATCGATTCCTACAGGAAAGTGCTGGATCTTTTGCCCGGCAACACGGAAGCAAACAAATCTTACGTCCGGCTACTTTTACAGGTGGCAAGGCGCCAGGAAAGGGAAGGCAATTTTGGCGAAGCCCTGGATGCATATAAGAAGATCCTGGATGTCTCCCCCGAACAGGAAGAAGCCCAGGAAGCCTACCTCAGATTAAGAATCAAGGTACTCCCACTTGAGAAAAAATAGTAGTAAACGCCACTTCAACGTGGCAGCAGGCATTATCTGGAAGGGAGGAAAGCTGCTTATCACGAAACGCCCTGAAGGCGGGCACCTCTCCGGATTTTGGGAATTCCCGGGGGGAAAGCAGGAAGGGAATGAATCTCTCACACAATGCCTGGAAAGAGAGATAAGAGAGGAACTTGGCATAAGCATAAAGCCGAGCAGGCTTCTTCTAACAGTTAACCACGAATACGGCTCAAAGCAGGTGAGCCTTCATTTTTTCGAGTGTTCCCTTCTCAGTGGTCAGCCCCAGGTTCTTCAGTGTGCTGAGATAAGGTGGGTGCGCCCCGAAGAGCTCCACCTTTACCACATGCCGCCCCCGGACCAAAAAATAATTCCCCTTCTCCTTTCCTAACCCCTGAGGAGCGATCTGGCCACAATGAGCTTTTCTATCTCTTTGGTCCCTTCGTAAATTTCCACTATCTTAGCGTCCCTGTAAATCCTTTGGACCTTGTACTCGTCAATGTAGCCGTAGCCTCCATGCATCTGAAGCGCCTCATCAGCACACTTTACAGCAATCTGCCCTGAAAACCATTTTGCCATTGCGGTGAGTGCATGATCCATCTTTCCATTGTCCGTCAGCCAGGCAGCCTCGTAGTAAAGGTTTCTGGCAGCCCGAATCATTGTGGCCATTTCCGCAACCTTGAACTGGTTTACCTGGAATGAAGCCAGGGGGGCACCAAACTGGTGTCTCTTCTTGATGTGGGCAATGCTTTCCTCAAGCGCTGCCCTTGCAATACCCACTGCCTGGGCGCATATGTGAAGTCTGGTCATATTAAAAAAGTTCATCAATTCCTTGAACCCGTTCCCCTCCTGCCCTATTAGGTTGGAGGCCGGGATCCTCACGTTGGAAAAGGATATTTCCGCAGTATCGTTTGCTCTTATTCCGAGTTTTCCGTGTATCTTGGTAGCTTCAAATCCGGGCCTGTCAGTTTCAACGATAAAAAAAGAATGTCTCTTGTGCCGGTCAGGGTTGTCAGGATCAGTCAGGCAGAAGACATTGAGGTAGTTGGCACGGGTCCCGTTGGTGATAAACATCTTTGAGCCGTTGATTACGTATTCATCACCGTCTTTTTCTGCCGAAGTTACGGCACAGGTAACATCTGAGCCTGCATCGGGTTCCGTGATGGCCGTACCTATCACAGCCTTGCCCTCCACGAGAGGCGGAAGGTACTTCTTTTTCTGCTCCTCGGTCCCGAAGAGACCCAATAGCTCTGCACCGAATGTGGTTGTTAGCACAGCATTGCCCATTCCGGCATCAACTGCCCAGAACTCCTCGGTGATAAGACAGTGCTCGAGAAGTCCCAGACCCGCACCCCCATACGCTTCATCAATAAATACTCCCACAAAACCAAGGTCGCATGCCTTCTTCCAGATTTGCGGGTCAAATGTCTCGTTTCGGTCAAACTCCTGTGCTTTCTCAGAAAACTCCCCCAGGGCAAACTCTCTTGCCGCCTTTTGAATATCGATTTGTTCCTTGCTGAGCGTAAAATCCATCAAAACCTCCCCTTACCCTTTCCGCAAGCACGCTGCACCACTCTTGGAAAGCTCTTCCCTTACGCAGTTATTTAACCTTACTAAACCACTGATCTGAGGCCCTTGGGCTCAGGCAGCTAATCTCTCCTTTAAGGCGTCTACAATTTTGAAAAGATCATCTACTACGCCGTAATCCGCCACTCTGAATATGGGCGCTTTCTTATCCTTGTTAACTGCAATTATGGTACCCGCACCGCTGATTCCAGCCACGTGCTGAAAGGCCCCACTTATCCCGAGGGCAAGGTAGACCTTCGGCTTCACAGATTTTCCGGAAGTACCCACCTGGTGATACTTCGGTAACCAGTTCTTGTCCACCACCGGGCGAGAGCAGGAAAGAACGCCTCCCATCATATCCGCCAGCTCTTTTGCAATAGCCACGTTATCCTCCTCCCCGATCCCGCGACCAATTGAGACAAGCAGATCTGCCTGCGTTATATCAACTTCTCCTGCAGCGGCCTCCTCAAAGGCGATAAACTCTTTGCCGACTTCCGGAAGGTCAGCCGGCATTTCCTGCTTGATAACTTCCCCTTTGTGCTCTCCTGCCTTGTCAGGCGGAAAAGCGCCGCTTCTTACTGTTATTAGGTAGCCATCCGATTCTTTGAAAGAAACCTTTGAAAAAAGTTTACCAGTATATATCTGGCGAACCGCCTTAAGACGGCCATCTTCCACCAGAATATCCACGCAATCCGTTGCAATAGGAAATCCTGTTTTTATGGAAAGGGGAGGCCCAAAATCCATTCCCCATGGTGTATGCCCGATCATAGTGAGCAAAGGGTGGCGCTCCTGAATCAGCCTGTAAAGGATCTCCTTGTAATAATCTCCATTGAAATCCTTCAGTCTTTCATCTTCTACAACAATAACCCTGTCCGCCCTCTCAGTGAGCTCCTGGATAAACGGTTCGTCCTTTCCGCCGATAATCACTGCTGTGAGCGTGTTTGAAAGGCTCTGGCAGAGTTCATTCGCCTTCCACAGCATCTGCTGTGTTATTTCCCGCAATTCTCCGTCTCTGTGTTCAACAACAACAAATATCTCGCCCATTTATGTGCTCACCCCCTTTTCCTTGATAATCCGCAAGATCTCCTCAGCTACGGTTCCTGGATCGCCCTCGATGATCTCTGCACCTTCTGTCTCTGGAGGCAGAAAAACTTCGTCAACGCTCACCCACGGGGTAAGATCATCTTCTGAAAGACCCAGCTCTTCCACTTTCACTACTTTCAGCTCTTTTTTAGCTGCTTTTCTAATACCCATGATCGAGACATACCTTGGCTCGTTGATCCCGGTCTGAATGCTCAAAAGCGCTGGAAACTTGATCTTTGAAACCTCGTCCGTCCCACCCTCCAGCTCGATATGAATGGTGGCTTCATTTCCCTCGGGCTCAACGCGGGTGACGACCGCGGCGTGGTTCAGGCCCAGATGCTCCGCCAGCATTGTCCCAACCGCTCCATCATTTACATCGTCCGCCTGAACCCCGGTTAGAACAAGGTCATGTTTAACGCCCTTGATCACTTCAGCAAGTATCCTTGAAATCACAAAAGGGTCCAGAGAAAGGTCGCCCGGCTCAACTCTGATCGCCCTGTCAGCCCCCATTGCCAGGCACCTGCGCAGGACTTCCTCGTCATCCTCAACACCTACGGTTACGGCTGTTACATCACCCCCAAATTTTTCCTTGAGGAGAACAGCTTCTTCAATGGCATAGTTGTCCCACTCATTGATAGAGTAAGCCAACATGTCCTTGCGCACCTCTTTTTTTTGTGGATCAATCTCCAGGTCAACTTCCTGGGTAAGGGGAACCCTTTTCACGCACACGACAATATCCATCTCTTTCACCTCCCATGGCAATGGAATATCACGCAAGTTGCATTAG